>Ga0316204_10001555_pt1 | contig 60490 bp, 55 predicted proteins | sample 6monrhotite_MG_2_FD_205661 | JGI IMG/M metagenome (GOLD analysis project Ga0316204, IMG submission 205661) | Microbial mat bacterial communities from mineral coupon in-situ incubated in ocean water Damariscotta River, Maine, United States -... | ecosystem: Environmental > Aquatic > Marine >...
TGTTTGATGGCCCTGGCCGGGACCGCACAAAGTGATCCGATTGTCGAAAAGTTCATTCCCAAAGTCCCCATCGACGAGTTGGTGCCGGGGGCAGATGCCTATGGGCCCATGCACGCCGATCTGCCGGTCTTGCCTGCGCAAAAGGACGGGAAAACAATTGGTTACGTTTTTCTGACTTCGGATTTTGTGACCACGACAGGCTATTCGGGCAAGCCCATTCATGTGCTGATGGGAGTGGACAACGACGCCAAGGTCACGGGTGTGAACCTTGTCAAACACTCCGAACCTATCGTTTTGATCGGCATCCCTAATTCCAAAATCAAGGCCGTGACCGAAAGCTATAAGGGCATGGATCTGACCGAAGAAGCCGCAAGCGGTGGCAGTGCGCATGAGCTGGATATCGTGTCGGGGGCCACGGTGACGATCATGGTCATCGACGATTCCATCGTGCGGGCAGGCATCAAGGTGGCGCGGCAGCTGGGCCTTGGCGGTTTGCAACCGACCGTACGCAACAGTGGCCCGCAAAAGACCATCAAGCGGCCAGACGGTGCCGAGGCGCCGGTCTCCGATTGGCAGACTCTTGATGGGGATGGCTCCATCCGGACGCTGCGACTGGACGTGGGACAGGTCAATCAGGCCTTTATCGACAGCGGCGATGCCCGCGCCATCGCGCGGCCCGACAAGGGTGCGCCAGAAGACACCTTTATCGAGATGCACGTCGCCTTGGCCAGTGCACCGGAAATCGGGCGCACGCTTTTGGGTGATGATGAATATGCGAACTTGCAAGACTGGCTGGAGGAAGGCGAAGAGGCGATCCTTGTGCTGGGCCGGGGCAAATATTCGTTCAAAGGATCGGGCTATGTGCGCGGCGGCATTTTTGACCGGATACAACTGATCCAGCAGGACAATTCTGCGCGGTTCTTTGACAAACAGCAACGCCGCCTTGGGCGGCTGGCCCCTGATGACGCGCCATCCTTCACCGAGCTGGACATCTTCAAGATACCTGCTGATATCGAATTTGATCCCGCAGAGCCCTTTCGCCTGCAACTGCTGGTGCAGCGGGCCGTAGGAGCAATCGACAAGACCTTTATCACTTTCGATCTGGGCTACCGTCTGCCGGACCGATACCTCGAAGTGGTGACCCCGGCGGCGGCCCCCACAAATACTACATCAGCTGCGGCGACAAGCGATCCGGATGAACTGAGCCATCTGTGGCTGCGCATCTGGGAGCAAAAGCAGATCGAAGTGGCACTGCTGGTGGCGGCCATTGGGGTGCTGACGGTGGTGTTCTTTTTCCAGATGCAGGTTACCCGCAACGCACGGTTTGCCTATTGGTTCCGCATCGGGTTTCTCAGCTTTACCCTGATCGTTCTGGGCTGGTATTCTAACGCGCAATTGTCCGTGGTGAATGTGCTGGCGTTCTTTGCAGCGGTAACGGCAGATTTCTCATGGTCCGCGTTCCTGATGGATCCGCTGGTATTTATTCTGTGGTTCTCGGTGGCGGCATCGCTATTGTTCTGGGGCAGGGGCGTGTTTTGCGGCTGGCTCTGCCCGTTTGGAGCGTTGCAGGAACTGTCGAACAAGATCGCGCGGTTCTTCAAGGTGCCGCAGATCACCGTACCATGGGGCCTGCATGAGCGGCTTTGGCCGATCAAATACATGATCTTTCTGGGGCTCTTTGGCCTGTCGCTTTATTCGCTTGAGATGGCTGAACGTTACGCCGAGGTGGAGCCGTTCAAGACCGCGATCATCCTGAAATTCCAACGCTCATGGCCCTATGTTCTGTTTGCCGTGGCACTGCTTGGGGCGGGGCTGTTTATCGAACGGTTTTATTGCCGCTACCTGTGCCCGCTGGGCGCCGCGCTGGCGATACCGGGGCGTCTGCGGATGTTTGACTGGCTGAAACGGTACAAGGAATGCGGCAGCCCCTGCCAGCGTTGTGCCAAGGAATGCATGGTGCAAGCCATTCATCCTGAAGGAAATATCAATCCAAACGAATGCCATCAGTGCCTGCACTGTCAGGTTCTATATCAAAGTGAAAAGGATTGTCCTGTCTGCATCAAGAAGGCCGTGCGCCGGGCGCGGGACAAGGCGAACCATCCAAATGCATTTGTTGTCCCAGATCAAAGACAGAAAGAATCGACCTAGGTACTCAGTCCTTAATGTTACCGAATCTCGGAAACATATTCAAGATTTAATATCTGAAAAAAGGAAGAGAGTTATGTCTGCTGAAGAAACCCGGAAAAAAGGCTTCTCGCGGCGCGGTGTGCTGACAGCGGGGGCCGCTGCTGCTGCTGGTGCCGGTCTGGCGTCCGGCTTCGTCCCTGGGTCTGCCAAGCCTGCTGCGGCGGCTGGTGCGTCCAAAGTGAATCTCGCCCCCGGCGAGTTGGACCCGTATTACGGCTTCTGGTCGTCCGGCCAGACGGGTGAAGTCCGCATTCTCGGCTTTCCTTCCATGCGCGAATTGATGCGTATTCCGGTATTCAACCGTTGCTCGGCCACTGGCTGGGGCCAGACCAACGAGAGCCTGAAGATCCTGACCGAAGGCTTGATGCCCGAAACCAAGGAATTTCTGGCCGCCAAGGGCATGAAAACCTACGATAACGGCGATTTGCACCACCCACATATGTCCTTCACTGACGGCACCTATGATGGCCGCTATCTGTTTGCAAACGACAAGGCCAACACCCGCGTGGCGCGTATCCGCTGTGACGTGATGAAATGCGACAAGATCATCGAGATCCCGAATGCCCAAGACATCCACGGCATGCGTCCGCAAAAATATCCGCGCACCGGCTACGTCTTTGCCAATGGCGAACACGAAGTGCCACTGGTCAACGATGGTCAGATCCTGAACGAGCCTGAAAAATACGTGAACATCTTCACCGCCATTGATGGTGACGAGATGAAAGTGGCCTGGCAGGTGATCGTCAGCGGCAACCTTGATAACACCGATTGTGACTATCAGGGCAAATACGCGTTCTCGACCAGCTATAACTCCGAAATGGGCATGACGCTGGCTGACATGACCGAAGCCGAGATGGATCACGTGGTTGTCTTCAACCTCAAGGCCATCGAAGAGGGTGTCAAAGCGGGCGATGTTCAGATGCTGAACGGTGTGCCTGTTGTGGATGGCCGCAAAGGTCAGAACAAGAAATACACCCGCTATATCCCGATCCCGAACAGCCCGCATGGTGTGAACACCGCGCCAGACAAACGCCACGTGGTGATCAACGGTAAACTGTCCCCGACAGTGTCGATCATCGACGTTGAAAAACTGGATGCGCTGTTCGAAAGCGATATCGATCCACGGTCCTGCATCGTCGGCGAGCCAGAGCTGGGCCTTGGCCCACTTCACACTGCCTATGATGGCAAAGGCAACGCCTTTACCACGCTGTTCCTCGACAGCCAGGTTGTGAAATGGAACATCGACAAAGCCATCCGCGCCTTTGCGGGCGAAGATGTCGATCCGATCATCTCCAAAGTGGACGTGCATTATCAGCCGGGCCACAACTCCACCTCGATGGGCGAAACCGCCGAAGCGGATGGCGAATGGCTGATTTCGATGAACAAGTTCTCAAAGGACCGGTTCATCAATGTAGGTCCGTTGAAGCCAGAGAACGAACAGCTGATCGATATTGCCTCGGGTGATGAGATGTCTGTTGTGCATGACGGCCCCACTTTTGCCGAGCCGCACGATTCTATCATCGTTCGCTCTGACATTGTGAAGCCTGTGAATGTCTGGGATCGTGCTGATCCGGTCTTTGCCGATGCGGTCAAGCAAGCTGCGGCTGATGGTGTGGATCTGGAATCCGACGATGTGGTGATCCGCGATGGCAACAAAGTGCGAGTCTATATGACATCTGTCGCGCCGCAGTTCGGGCTTGAGGAATTCACCGCCAAACAAGGCGATGAAGTCACCGTTTATGTGACCAACCTCGATGATGTGGATGACGTGACCCACGGCTTCTGCCTGTCCAACCACGGCATCGCGATGGAGGTTGCACCACAAGCAACATCGTCGGTGACCTTCGTGGCCAACCGTCCGGGCGTTCACTGGTTCTATTGCCAGTGGTTCTGCCATGCGCTGCACATGGAAATGCGCGGCCGGATGTTTGTTGAACCACGGGCAAGCTAAGGCAGCCTAAAATGAAACGGATGGCCCTCGTCCTTACAAGCATTCTGTGTCTGGCGCTGCCGGTGTCTGCCTCTGCGGCAGATATTCCGGTGGCACCGGGGCAGGGCAGCTTGGCCGGGGCCATCCGAACAGCTGACGCCGGGGACCGGCTGATCTTGCAGGCCGGCACCTATGGCGGCGGCGTAACACTGGATCAAACGCTGTCTATCATCGGACAGAACGGAACAGAGGTGATCGGCCCCGATGAGGGGTCTGTGATCACCGTGAACGCGCCCGACATAACCATCTCTGGCCTGACAATTCGCGGTTCCGGGTCGGACCACCAGAACATCGACAGCGGCGTGCAACTGACCAAAAAGGCCAAGGGCGCCCAGATCATCGACAACCGTTTTGAGGGCAACCTTTACGGGGTGGATGTGCACGGCGCCAAAAACGCGCTGGTCGAGAACAACACAATCATTGGCCGCCGCGACCGCCTGATGAACCGTCGCGGCAACGGGATTTATATATGGAATGCGCCGGGCACAAAGGTGGTCGGCAATTCCGTTCGCTATGGGCGGGACGGTATTTTTGTGAACTCCAGCCGCAAAAACGTGTTTTCAAACAACCGGTTCGAGGATCTGCGCTTTGCGGTGCATTACATGTATGCGGACAACACCGAAGTGACCGGTAATGTCTCGATCGGCAATCACCTCGGCTTTGCCATCATGTTCAGCACACGGGTCAAAGTGATCGGCAACACCTCTATTCGTGACCGCGATCATGGTATCATGCTGAACTACGCCAACTCCTCAGTGATCAAGGGCAACATCGTACGTGAGGGCGGCGAAAAGTGCCTGTTCATGTACAACGCCAACAAAAACAAACTGCTTAATAACACCTTTGAAAAATGCCAAATCGGCATCCATTTCACCGCCGGTTCTGACCGCAACACAATTGCCGGAAACGCCTTTGTCGGCAGCAAGACGCAGGTCAAATACGTTGGCACCAAAGATCACACATGGACTGGCAACTACTGGAGCGATCACAGCGCATATGACGTCAACGGCGACGGCATCGCAGATCAAGCCTTCCGCCCCAACGATGCGATGGATCACATCTTGTGGACACAGCCTTCGGCCAAGTTGCTGCTGGGCAGTCCTGCGATCCAGTTGATCCGCTGGGCGCAAAAAGAATTTCCGGCGCTTTTGCCGGGCGGCGTGGTCGATGACGCCCCCTTGATGAACGCGCCACAGGCGCTTGCCCCCCTCGCAAAACAGGCCTCCCTCAAATGACCTCCTTGCTCAATATTTCCAACGTTTCCATGTGCTTTGCGCATCGGGACGTGCTGTCAGATGTCTCCTTTGATGTCGCACCGGGCGAACGGGTGGCCCTGCTGGGCCACAATGGCGCGGGTAAAACCACGCTCTTTCGCATCATTTTGGGGTTCTTGAACCCCAGCGCAGGGCAGATCACGGTAAACGGCGCCGTGCCCGGCACGGCTGCGGCCCGCAACGCGGTGTCATACCTGCCAGAAAGCGTGTCATTCCCCAAGCTTTTGACAGGCCGGGAAACCGTCGCCTTCTATGCCAAGCTGAAGGGCGTCGCGCCTGCTGCGGTGGATCAGGTGTTGGCGGATGTGGACCTGACGGATGCCGCAGATCAACGGTGCGGTACTTATTCCAAAGGCATGCGGCAGCGGCTTGGCCTTGCGCAGGCGATGCTGGGCGATCCCAAACTGCTTTTGCTGGATGAGCCAACCTCGGGCTTGGACCCATTGGCGCGGCAAAGGTTCTACCACCTGATTTCAAAAATGGCGGAACGGGGCACAGCGGTGCTGCTGTCCTCTCATGGTCTCAGCGAGATCGAAGCGCGCACCGACCGCGTCGCCATCCTGCGCAAAGGCAAGCTGGTGGCGGATGCCCCCCTGACCGATCTGCAACATTCGGCGAACCTGCCGCTGCGCATTCGGGTGCAGGCAGACACGGCCCATGTCGATACAGTGCATCAGCAGATGGGCGGCCAGCGGATCAACGGTGCCACGGTCGAACTGGAATGCCGCTATCCCGAAAAGATGCAGCGGCTGTCGGCCATCTCGGCTCTCGGCACAGCCGTCCGTGATGTCGAAGTTTATCCGCCAAGCCTTGACGACATTTACCGCCATTATTCGGCCGGCAAGGAGACAAAACAATGAGCGGCCTGATCGCCATCGCCCGGAACGAAGTGCGCATCGGAATGCGCAACAAATGGATCATGTTGGCCACAGCGATCTTGCTGGTGTTCGCGCTGTTGCTGGTTCTTCTTGGCTCTGGCCCCGCCACATCCAGCAGCACGGACGGATTGACGATCATCTCCGCCAGCCTCGCCACCCTGTCGGTCTATCTGGTGCCGCTGATCGCATTGCTACTGTCATTTGACGCGATTGCCGGTGAAATTGATCGCGGGACTTTGCAACTGACCCTTGCTAGTCCGGTCAGCCGCGCGGCGGTGGTGCTGGGCAAGTTTCTGGGCCATGTCATTGTGTTGTCCATTGCGGTGATGATTGGCTATGGCCTGGCCGGGCTGTGCGCCTTTGTTGCCATCGAAAACGTCGCCGCCGAAGGCGTGTTAGATCTTGCACGGGTGGTCGGCACAAGCATTGCATTGGGCGCAACATTTGTTGCCATCGGATATGTCGCCAGCGCTTGCGTGCGCCAAACCGGGACGGCGGCGGCTTTGGCCATTGCGATCTGGCTTTTTGCGGTGGTGCTGTATGATATGGCGCTGCTGGGCGGCTTGCTGGCCGATCCCGAAGGGGTCTTTGCCACTGATCTGTTTCCCTATCTTTTGGTGGCCAACCCGGCGGACGCGTTCCGCCTGTTTAACCTCACAGCTCTGGATGCCGCTGGCGCCAGCACCGGTTTTGCGGCAGGCGGTGACGTTCTGCCCTTCGCGCCGCAGCTTGCCATTGCCAGCCCGTTCATCTGGATCGCCGTCACGCTTTGGTTGACTGTTGTGATGATGCAAAGGATCAAACCATGAGACAGCATTTGAAACTGGCCGCATTGGCCGTCTGTGCCTGTGCCGCCCTCGTGGGCTGCAAGCAAGAGCAAGCGGCCGAACGCCCCGTCGCCATCGCCATGACCGAAGAGGCGGTTGGCCATTATTGCAACATGACCATTCTGGAGCATACAGGCCCCAAAGCGCAGATCCATCTCAAGGGCATCCCGTTCCCGATCTGGTTCTCGCAGGTGCGTGACGCCATCGCCTTTACCCGCTTGCCCGAAGAAACGCAGGAACCCGTGGCGATCTACGTCAACGACATGGGCCGCGCGGCAGATTGGGATTTTCCCGCAGACGACACCTGGATCGACCTTTATGAGGCGTTCTTTGTGATCGAAAGCACCCGCACCGGCAGCATGGGCGCGCCCGAAGCCGTGCCGTTCAGCACGCAAGCCGCCGCAAATGATTTTGCCCAGACCCATGGCGGCCGTGTGCTGCAACTCAATCAGATCCCGGATGACTATGTGCTGGGCCCGGTTGAGCTGGATTTTCAAGATTCTTAAGATAGAAGGACGCAGGCCATGACTGTTTCACGCCGCCGATTTATCGCAATCACCGCTGGTTTTGCGTTGGCCTCAGGACAGGCCAGTGCCGCCCAAGCCACGGCGGATTGGCAAGGCGTTGCATTGGGCGCACGGGTGCAGCTGCGGCTGGTCGGGCTTGATCAAGACCATGCCGCGCATCTGATTGATATCACCCGCAATGAGCTGCTGCGCCTGGAAAAACTCTTTAGCCTTTATCAACCTGGCAGTGCCCTGTCGCAGTTGAACGCCGAGGGACGTTTGCAAGCGCCGCCGCCTGAAATGTTGGAACTCTTGGGGCAGGCCGGGGCGATCCACCGCGCCACGGATGGCCTTTTTGACCCCACCATTCAACCGCTCTGGACCGCCTATGCCAATGCCAACGGCACGCCCACACCGGACACAATTGTGGCCGCCCATGCCAAGATCGGCTGGGAAAAAGTCCGCTTTGGCGCGGGCGAAATCTCCTTTGATCAAGAGGGCATGCAACTGACCCTCAATGGCATCGCGCAGGGCTATATCACAGACCGCATCACCGCATTGCTGCGCAGCAATGGCGTGACAGATGCCGTGGTCGATATGGGTGAGGTTTCTGCGATGGGGCAGGGGCCGGACCAGGAACCGTGGCGCATTGGGCTGGCTGAGAAAAGTGATCAACCGGCGGCGCAGTCTATCCGGCTGAGCAATAAATCAGTGGCAACATCTGCCCCGCAGGGCATGACAATCGCCGGACAGGCCAGCCATATTCTAGATCCCAGAACCGGCAATCCCGCCCCGCAGTATTGGAGCCGTGTCAGCGTGATCCATCCATCCGCTGCGATAGCCGATGGGCTCTCAACCGCCGCGAGCCTGATGCAGGCCGATCAAATGCGCAGTTGCATCAAAGGCTTCGCTTGCGTTGACATTATCGCCGCCGGGCCGGAGGGGCGTCAGCTGCGCCTGCGTGTGACCTGAAGTTCAGATATCCTTCACCAACCTTAACGCGTCATAGATCGACGCGTGGGTGTTGCGGGCTGACACAGCATCGCCAATCCGAAACAGTTGAAACTGCCCCTCTGGGTTGGCTGTGATCCCTTGCGGTTGCCCCGCGATCAGCGCGTCATAGTCCACCGCGCCACCGTTGGAGGACAGCGGTTTGAGGTCGAAATAGAGATCATCCAAGGGCAACGTGCCGTAGTTCAGCACCACCTGATCAAAGTCTTTCTCATAGGTGTGGTCTGAGTAATCCGTCCCGATGGTGGCCCGCATTTTGTTCCCCGCAGGGGCCACATCGACCAAGCGGCGCGTGACGGTAAAGGTCACATCCTTGTCCTGAAGGCTACGCATATAGGGCACAAGGTTCATGCCCATCACCTCGGGGGCAAAGCTACGATCGGGGGTCATGATCTCAACCTTCGCGCCACTTTGTGCGGCAACCTCGGCGGCTTGTAGCGCAGGGTGATCGCCGCTTTCGTCATAGATCAGGATATGCCCTGCAGGTTTCACATCGCCCGAGATCAGATCCCAACTGGTGATCACATGCGGGGCCTCGCGTCCGGTTTCAAACAGCTCGGTGTTGGGAAGGCCGCCCGTGGCAACAATCACCACATCGGGGTTCAGCGCTATGACATCCGCCGTCTCTGCCCAAGTGTTAAAGTGGAAGGTTACATCACGCGCCGCGCATTGCGCCATGCGCCAATCAATGATGCCGATCATCTCGCGCCGCCGATGCGACTGCGCGGTTAGCCGGATTTGTCCGCCGGGATCTGCGGCGGCCTCAAACACCGTCACCTGATGACCGCGCATCGCTGCCACCCGGGCGGCTTCCAATCCGGCAGGGCCAGCCCCGATGATCACCACCTTGCGCGGCTGCGGCGCAGGGGCAATATCATGCGGCATGTTCAATTCGCGGCCCGTGGCGGCATTGTGGATACACAGGGCTTCACCCGCCTGATAAATCCTGTCCAGACAATAGGTTGCCCCGACACAGGGGCGGATGTCATCCTCGCGCCCTTCGGTGATTTTGCGCACAATATGCGGGTCCGCCATGTGGGCGCGGGTCATGCCGACCATGTCCAAAAGGCCGGAAGCCACCGCATGCCGCGCGGTGGCCACATCCGGAATGCGGGCGGCATGAAAGGTCGGCATGCCGGTCGCCGCTTTGACCGATCCGGCAAAATCCAGATGTGGGGCAGATTGCATGCCCTGAACCGGAATGATGTCGGTCATCGCGGGATCGGTATGAATGCGTCCCCGGATTACATTTAGGAAATCCACCTGACCGCTGTTTGCGAGGCGTTTGGAAATCTCAAGGCCTTCCTCCGGAGAGATCCCGCCCGACTGCGCCTCATCAGCGGTATAGCGCAGGCCCACGATGAACTCAGACCCGACGCGCTTGCGGATTTCGTCCAGCACATCCATCGGAAACCGCATCCGGTTTTCCAACGTATCGGCGCCATATGGGCCGGTCAGATCATTGGTCAGTGGCGACCAAAACTGATCCAGAAGATGGCCGTAGACCTGCAATTCGATCCCATCCATGCCGCCGTCTTTCATCCGCTCGGCGGCATCGGCAAAATCTGTGATGATCCGGTCAATATCCCAATCTTCCAACAGCTTGGGAAAGGACCGATGCGCGGGTTCGCGGTGTTTGGAGGACGACACAGAAGGCAGCCAATCACCCTTGTTCCACCCCGTGCGCCGCCCCAGATGGGTCAGTTGGATCATCACCGCGCAGCCATGTTCATGCACCGCATCTGTCAGGTTGCGCACCCATGGCACCACGTCATCGCGGTAAGCCAGAATATTGTTGAACACCGGTGGGCTGTCCCGGCTCACGGTGGCGGATCCGGCGGTCATCGCAAGCGCCACCCCGGCTTTGGCCCGCTCTGCATGATAGGCGGCATAGCGGTCCTTTGGCATGCCGTCCTCGGGATAGGCTGGTTCATGTGCCGTGGTCATGATCCGGTTTTTCAGCGTCAGGTGTTTGAGCTGAAAAGGCTGGAGCAGGGGATCTTTTGACATGAGCCTCACCATCGGAATGCGCGGCCCTTATAGCGGCCATTTGTGATCAAGCTTAGCCCCCAACCCAAGCTTTCGGAAAACAAAAAGCGGCGTTTCCAAAGGCAGGAAACGCCGCATTTCAATGTTTTCGGACCATTGGCCGGAATTTAGGCCAGATCAAACCGGTCTGCGTTCATCACCTTGGTCCATGCCGCAACAAAATCCGGGATGAAGGTGTCTTTGGCATCCGCTGCGCCATACACCTCTGACAAGGCACGCAATTGCGAGTTTGAACCAAAAATCAGATCGGTCCGCGTGGCGGTCCAATTGACCTCACCACTGGCGCGGTCGCGGCCCTCAAACACCTCCTCTTTGTCGTCCACAGGCTTCCATTCGGTGCCCATGTCCAGAACGTTGACAAAGAAATCGGTGGTCAGCGCGCCGGGACGGTCGGTGAAAATGCCATGGGTTGAGCCGCCTGCATTTGCGCCAATCGCCCGCATCCCGCCAACCAAAACGGTCATCTCAGGCGCGGTCAGGGTCAGCAGTTGCGCACGGTCCACCAACAGCTTTTCTGTTGGCACCGCATAGTCCACCTTGAGGTAGTTGCGGAACCCGTCTGCCTGCGGCTCCAGCACGTCAAAGCTTTCGGCGTCGGTTTGATCGGCTGAGGCATCCATGCGGCCCGGTGCAAACGGCACCTCGATGTCATGGCCTGCCGCTTTGGCTGCCTGTTCAACACCAACAGACCCCGCCAGCACGATCAGATCGGCGAGCGACACTTTCTTGCCGCCCGAAGCCGCTGCGTTGAAATCAGATTGGATCTTTTCCAGCGCATCCAACGCTTTGGACAATGTTGCCGGTTCGTTGACTTCCCAATCCTTCTGGGGTGCCAAGCGGATACGGGCGCCATTGGCACCGCCGCGCTTGTCAGAACCGCGGAAGGTAGATGCCGAGGCCCATGCCGTTTTGACCAGATCAGCGGTAGACAGGCCAGTCTTGGCAATCTTACCCTTAAGCGCGGCAATGTCGGACGCATCTACCAATGGGTGATCTGCCGCAGGAATGGGGTCTTGCCAGATCAGGTCTTCGGCAGGCACTTCCTTGCCCAGATAACGAGCCTTTGGCCCCATATCGCGGTGGGTCAGCTTGAACCAAGCCCGCGCATAGGCATCGGCAAACTCTTCGGGGTTTTCATGATAATGCTTTGAAATTTTGGCATATTCAGGATCAACCTTGAGCGCCAGATCGGCGGTGGTCATCATCGGTTGATACTTTTTCTCGCCGCTGGCCGCATCCGGCACGGTGCCTGCCATTGCATCGCCCTTGGGCTTCCACTGGTTGGCTCCAGCGGGGCTTTTGGTCAGTTCCCATTCGTTGTTCATCAGCGTATCGAAATAGCTCATGTCCCACGTGATCGGCGTCGGCGTCCATGCCCCTTCGATGCCGGATGTGGTGGTATGCGCCGCCAACCCGCTTTCAAAGGTATTGCGCCAGCCAAGGCCCATCTCGTGGATCGGCGCGGCCTCTGGTTCTGCGCCAACAAGGGATGGATCGCCCGCACCATGCGCCTTACCAAAGGTATGGCCACCCGCGACCAGTGCAACCGTTTCGGCATCATTCATCGCCATCCGCGCAAAGGTGTCACGAATATCATGGGCAGAGGCCTGCGGATCGGGGTTTCCGTCCGGGCCTTCCGGGTTCACGTAGATCAGGCCCATCTGCACAGCAGCCAGCGGGTTTTCCAGATCGCGTTCGCCGGAATAGCGGCTGCCTTCCTTGTCGGAGGTGGCCAGCCATTCTTCCTCGGTGCCCCAGTAGATATCTTCCTCAGGCTCCCAGATGTCCTCGCGGCCCCCGGCAAAGCCAAAACATTCAAAGCCCATGGTTTCCATGGCGACATTGCCAGTCAGGACAAACAGATCAGCCCATGAAATTGCATTGCCGTATTTCTGTTTGATCGGCCATAGCAGACGGCGGGCCTTATCAAGATTGCCGTTGTCCGGCCAGGAGTTCAGCGGCGCAAACCGCTGCGAGCCGGAAGAGGCGCCGCCGCGACCGTCACCGGTGCGGTAGGTGCCGGCGGAATGCCAGGTCATGCGCACGAACATCGGGCCATAATGGCCATAGTCGGCTGGCCACCAATCCTGCGAATCTGTCATCAGAGCCGCCAGATCTTTCTTCAGAGCGTCCAGATCCAGCGATTTGAACGCTTCGGCATAATTGAAATCCTTGGCCATCGGATCGGACAGGGGCGTGTTCTGATGCAAAATCCGCAGGTTAAGCTGATTTGGCCACCAGTCTCGGTTTGACCGGACGCTTTGTGTCGTGTGTTTGGCCGCGCCGTGCATCACCGGGCATTTGCCGCCTGTATCCATGTCATTGCCGTCCATTGGTCTCTCCCTTTTGTGTGATTTGGAATCTTTCTAACAAGGAGGCGCGGTAAATAAAAATTGGAATTTCGGATGGCTTTGATAGTTTGAAGTTATGATCAATCTCACTCTCAAACAGCTCCGCTATTTCGAAGCCTTGGCACAACAGCAACATTTTGGCCGCGCGGCTGCGTTCTGCTCCATCTCGCAACCGGCTTTGTCCGTTCAAATCAAAGAGATGGAGACCCAACTGGGCCGGGCCTTGTTCGAACGGGGCGCCAGAGAGGTGCGTCTCACGGCCTTTGGCGCCGAGATCAGCGCAAAGGTACGAAGCATCCTGAGTGCGGTGGATGATCTCGGCGATTTTGCGCGTGCAGGGCAGGAGGGGTTTGTTGGAACCTTGCGATTGGGGGTTATTCCGACGATTGCCCCTTATCTTTTGCCCGGTTTGATCGGTGATCTCACACGCCGCTATCCACGCATGGACCTGCATCTGCGCGAAACCCTGACGGCCCGGTTGGTACAAGAGTTGATGGAGGGCGGTCTCGACGCCGCCATTGTCGCCTTGCCCGTGTCTGAGCCTTCGCTTGCCGAGATACCGCTGTTTTCTGAGGATTTTCTATTGGTGCGTCCCGCAACACAAGCCAATGTACCGGTGCCTTCTCGCGAAGAATTGCGCGAAATGCGGCTGTTGCTGTTGGAGGAGGGCCATTGTTTTCGCGATCAAGCCTTGTCGTTTTGCCAGTCTGACCGCGGCCCTGTACGGCACGGACTGGATGGCAGTTCCCTTGCGACCCTGGTTCAGATGGTCGGCGCAGGTATTGGTGTGACGATGATCCCGGAAATGGCCCGGTCTGTTGAGACCCGCTCAGCTGCGGTAGATTGCGCGCGATTTGAGGGGCCGCAACCTTCGCGTAAGATCGGCATGATCTGGCGGCGCACCACCCCTTTGGCGGGGCAATTGCAAGAATTGGCCGAAGTTGTGCGGCAGGCTGCACAAGACCAACGGCTTGCAAACTAAAGAAAAACTGCTGCTTCTTCCGCGATTTGGGCGGTGAGGCTTATGCATTTCAACGGGTTAGGCGGAACTCCAATGTGGGAAATGCCTTGCTGCGTTAATCTGGTTGTAACGACTGGTGTTCTAGATGCCCCCAAACGGACAAGGCCGTCCGTCAAGGTCGAAGGAACACGCATATGTCTGAACGCGGCAGCAAGAAACCACGGTTGAACCCCATCCATTCGCTGTTCTTCAAGTGCACGTTTATGGTGGCAATCTGTGTGATCGTTGTCGTTGCGGCGATCGAATTCCGCAACAACATCTATGTGCGGGCCAAGACCCAACAAAACATCGCGGAACGCGCCGAAGAGGTCACAAATCTGCTTGCGGTACAGATGGGCGGATCCGTCAAATTTGGCAATACAGATGCTGTCGCTGGGATTGTAAGCGGCGTCGTGACCGAAGCCCGACGAGAGGCTGTAGGCGCGGTTGTGATTGATCGCGAAGGAAAAATTGTATTCCAAGGCGAAACGCCAGAGTTTGAGCCGCTGCGCGAAACCGCCGAAGAATTGGCACGCCAATCCCTCTCCAGCGGAGAGGTGGTCACGGCGAACAATGGTAAGTTGATCGCCATGCCCCTGCGGTTTGGGCGGGAAAACGTGGTGGTCGGCTCTGTCGTCACAGCCTGGAGCGATGCCTACGCCTTGCAGGCCCTCGCCCAGGAAAATGTGGTGACACTCGCCGTTGCACTGGCGGTTTTGATCGGCGCTTTGGCTGTGGCCGCGTATTATTTGCGCACCCGGATGTCACAACCCCTTGGCGCACTAGAAGCTGCGATGGGGCGGATCGCCAAAGCAGAATACGACATTTCGGTTCCCTTCATCACTCGGCGCGATGAGATCGGTAAAATGGCGCGCAAGTTGGATGAATTTCGTGTGTCTTTGACACAGGCACATCAGGCGCAGCGGGAAAATGCCTTTAAAAGTGCCGCGTTTGCAGGGTCTTCTGCGTCATTGATGGTTCTTGATGAGAAGGCCAACGTAATCTTTGCCAACCCGGCCTGCACGGCGATTATTGAAAGCCTGATGCCTGAACTTGCAGATCATTGGCCCGATATAACTCCGGAAACACTGATCGGAACGCCGCTAACGCAGTTGCAGGGGATGCAGATGGCAATCACCGGGTTACTGGATGACGGAGCGGCCAGTGATGGCGCCGGTGAAACCGCAGTGACCCTACGTGTAGCGGACCGGATTTTACGTATTCGGGCCAATCCGGCACGGGACTCGGACGGTCAGATCATTGGATGCGTTGTCGAATGGTCAGACCGCACCGTAATCCAACATAACGCGGCGCTGCTAGACGCGATCCACACCGGCCAGTTGAGCGTCGAATTCTCGACCAAAGGTCAAGTGCTGGACGCAAACGCCAATTTCCTCAACATGATCAACGGGACCAAAGAAGATACGGCGGTATGTTCACTTTATTCGATGTTTGCGAACAACCTTCCGGATGATCCGGACGGGCGTCTTTTTGCCGCCGAAGCCTGTGCGGGGAAAATCCCTGCGGGCCGTTTCAAGGCTTACAGCAAACATGCAGACAAGGTCTTTGTCGTCGAAGGCCGCCTTGCGGTGATCAAGGATGAAAGCGGCGCTGCGGAAAAGGTCATTTTCCTAGGGGCGGATGTGACCAGTCAGGACGAGGCGATGCGCGCCGCAGAGTTGAACAATGCCAAATCCGCCGAAGAGCAAGGCAATGTTGTCAACCTGCTGGGAGAGGCGTTAAACCGCCTTGCCGATGGCGATCTCGAAGCGGAAATTTCGGATCATGTGCCACCAGCTTATGAAAAATTGCGCTCAGACTTCAACGGTACGGTGGACAGCCTGCGCAATGCCATCTCAACAGTGATCCACAATTCTGACTCGATCCGCAGTGAAACCAACGAAATTACTTCGGCGGCTGACGACCTGTCGCGACGCACCGAGAAACAAGCCGCGACACTGGAGGAAACAGCTGCTGCATTGGATGAATTGACGGTCTCTGTACGATCCGCAGCAGAGGGTGCAGATGATGCCAGCAAGATGTCGGCGGATGCCCAGAAGAATGCCGAACAGGGCGGAGAAGTGGCCCGGCAGGCCGTGGATGCCATGGATGGAATTAAAAACTCGTCGCAAGAGATTTCAAAGATCACCAGTGTGATTGACGACATCGCCTTTCAAACCAATCTTCTGGCGCTCAACGCCGGGGTCGAAGCGGCACGGGCCGGGGAGGCGGGGCGCGGGTTTGCTGTTGTTGCCACAGAAGTTCGAGCACTTGCACAGCGATCCTCAGATGCCGCGCGCGAGATCAATACATTGATCTCATCCAGCGGTGAACAGGTCCGCCAAGGGGTCGATCTGGTTGACCGCACCGGCAGTGCGCTGGCCTCCATCGTGACGTCAGTTTCCGAGATCTCAAACAGAGTGTCGAATATCGCCACCTCGGCACGAGAACAATCCAGTGGCCTTGCCGAGATCAACACTGCCGTAAATGAATTGGACCACGTCACCCAACAAAACGCAGCTATGTTCGAAGAAACCACAGCAGCCAGCCATGCCCTGACCAGTGAAGCAGATGCATTGGCGCAAGCTGTTGCGCGGTTCCGATTGGGCAGTGGGCATGCCGCGCCAGTTGTGGCCGCTGCCCCGCCGCCAGCCAGCCCTGCAAAACAGGCGGTACGGGCGGTGCCCGCAACCCAAGGCAACGCAGCATTGAACCTTGCCGCAGATGCGGACGGCTGGGAGGAATTTTAGCGTAACTGGTCACGCCAAAAAAATGATGTCGCAGCAAGATTTTCGAGAAAGGGCCCCGTAGCGCACCGCCGATGATCTGACGGCCTATGCAGAGTCAGGCTCTGACAAGATGGAACATAGCGGGCCGGACACCACCATGTTCCATTTGCGAACCCTTTAGCGAAGATCAATCGCGGGTGCCGGCAAACCGTTCTGCCCAAGTGTCACGATCCTCATCGCTGATCTTTGCAAACAAAACCTCTGGCACGTCAAAAACATGACCTGGCGCCATCACAGACAGCGCCGCCTCAACATCGTCCGGCCAAACTTGATCGGTCAGGTGCACGGCAGTCAACATTTTGGCCGCGGCATCAGGAATGAAGGGGGCAGAAAGATTGGCGTAGAACGGGATCAGGTTTAGCGCCAAGCGCACCTGTGCAGCGGCTTTGTCCGGGTCGGTCTTGAAGGTTGTCCAAGGTGCCTGCGCTTGCAGATATTCGTTGCCAGCTGCCCAGATCGCCCGCAGTTCTTGCGCGGCTTTGCGCACCTCGATGGCCTCCATATGGCCTTGATAACGCAGAACCCGTTCCGCCAAATCCGAGATCAATGCTGTTTCGGCCTCACCAAATGTACCAGCCTCTGGCACGGCTTCGCCAAACTTGGACCGGCAGAACTTGGTGATCCGGCTGACAAAGTTACCCAGCACATCAGCCAAGTCTTTGTTCACCGAGGTTTGGAAGTTTTCCCATGTGAATTCAGCATCGGAAGTTTCCGGCGCATGGCTCAGCAGCCACCAACGCCAGTAATCTGCCGGCAACAGCTCAAGCGCCTGATCCATGAACACACCGCGCCCGCGCGAAGTGCTAAACTGGCCGCCGTCATAATTAAGGTAGTTGAAGGATTTGATGTAATCGACCAACTTCCACGGCTCACCGGAGCCCATGATCGTCGCGGGGAAACTCAGCGTGTGGAAGGGGACGTTGTCCTTGCCCATAAACTGGGTATAGCGCACATCATCCGCGCCTTGATCGGTGCGCCACCAGCGCTGCCAATCCGCGCCCTTGCCGGCATCGACCCATTCCTGCGCACAGGCGATATATTCGATGGGCGCGTCAAACCAAACGTAGAACACCTTGCCTTCCATGCCCGGCCATTCCGCATCGCCTCGCTTGACCGGGACGCCCCAATCGAGATCCCGCGTGATACCGCGATCTTGCAAGCCGTCACCGTCATGCAACCACTTTTTGGCAATCGAAGTGGTCAACACCGGCCAATCGCCCTTGCTGTCGATCCATTGGTCCAAGCGGTCTTTCATCTGGCTTTGCTTGAGGAACAGATGCTTGGTGTCGCGCATTTCAAGTTCGGTTGAGCCGGAAATGGTGCTGCGGGCGTCGATCAGATCGACAGGGTCCAACTGCTTGGTGCAATTGTCACATTGATCGCCGCGCGCGCTGTCAAAACCACAATTCGGGCAGGTGCCCTCAATATAACGATCGGGCAGGAACCGCCCGTCCGCAACGGAATAAACCTGCTGTTCCACCACATCTTCGATCAAACCTTGATCGGCCAAGACACCGGCAAAATGTTGGGTCAGTTTTTGGTTTTGCATGCTCGAGGAGCGGCCAAAGTGATCAAAGGACAAGCCAAACCCATCCGCGATCTTGGCCTGCACGGCATGCATTTCGGCGCAATAATCTGCAACAGGCTTGCCCGCTTTTGCTGCCGCCAGCTCGGCCGGGGTGCCATGCTCATCGGTGGCACAGAGGAACAAAACCTCGTTGCCACGCGCACGCAGGTACCGCGCATAGAGATCCGCAGGCAGTTGGCTGCCCACAAGATTGCCCAAATGTTTGATCCCGTTAATATAGGGAATCGCCGATGTAATCAGATGTCGGGTCACGCGCGAAATGCCTTTAGCCGTTGTTTGACGCTGCTTTAACAGGCGGCGGGTTTAGTTGCTAGCCTGCTAAAGCAGCATCGATTATTTCTCGCGGCTGCGTCCCAAAAGGCGGCCCACTAGAAAGCTGGTGCGCGGCGCATAGACATAGCGGGTGCGGTCTTTGCGCGTGGGTCGGGCGCGCATCCGTGTCAGCCCAAAGACGATCAGCGCTGCGTGCCCCGTCGAAATCATTAAGAACAGGGCTGATGGGCCAAAGTTTTCGATCAGGACAGAGGCGAGGTAAGGTGCAAAAATCGCGCCAAGAGCAAAGAAGAACATCAAGGCTGCGGAAAGTTCGACCCGTTCTTCGCTGCTGGCAAAGTCATGGGCGTGGGTGGCGGCGACGGAATAGATCGGAAAGGTCGTGAGGCCAAACAATCCAGCGGTCAACATGATGCCAATAGTGCCCATGCCCGATGCCATGACGGTGACAAAACAACTGGCCATCGCCGCAACGGACAACCAGATCAACACCACGCGGCGGTCGAATTTGTCGGCAAGCCAGCCAATGGGAAACTGCGCCAGTGCCCCGCCCAGTACAAAGGCCGAAAGGAACCAGGCAATCTGCCCTGCGCTCAACCCGACCTCTTGGCCGTAGATCGGGCCGACCATGCGGAAAGACGCGCTTGAGAGGGCGGCGACCACCACGCCTGCCGCCGCAAGCGGAGAGCGGGTGACGGCCAGCATAGGCCGCAAACGCGGGGAATCGGGTGTTTCGGGTTGCTTCACTTTGGTGAGGGTCAGCGGCAAAAGCGCGGCGCAACAGCCCATGGCGAGCAGGTTATAAGAGACATAGCTGGCGGGCGCGAGCACGCCGATGATCATCTGTGCGCCCAGCGATCCGGTCATGTCCACCACGCGGTAGATGCCCATGGTGCGCCCGCGGGTCTCGTTGGTGACCTTGGATTGCAGCCATGCCTCGATCACCGTGTAACAGCCCGCCACACAGAGGCCCGACGCCACGCGCATCACGGCCCAGGCATAGGCGTCAATGACCACCATATGCGCCATCAATCCGATGGCACCTGTCGCGGTAAAGGCGGCGAAGGCGCGGCTGTGGCCCACTGATCCCATCAGGCGTGGCGCCCACCAGCATCCGATGAAGAAACCAAAGAAATGCGCCGAACCCAGCATACCGATTTCTTGCCGGGAAAAGCCAAGCACGGTGCCGGACAGCACATCCAGCGGACCGGTGCCGCCAGAAGAAAGTTGCAGCAAGATGACGGAAAAGAAGAGGGCGGCAAATGAAATGAGCAAGCGCATACCCGCTGATAGGCCGATTGCAGGGCAAACCCCAAGAGGTTTACCGACAAAATCCCGTCGTTTTCGAAAACCAACAGTACTTTTTAACGTTTTTCACAGACATAGGCCTTTGGGAATGTGACTTGCGACGGCGGGCAGAGGGCGTAGTGTGTCGCAAAAAGGAGAGGCGGAATGAAGCGCAACAAACTCGGTCAGAGCGATATTGAGGTTTCGGATCTGTGTCTTGGGTCCATGACCTGGGGCACCCAAAACTCCGCAGAAGAGGGGCATGCCCAGATTGATCGGGCACTTGATGCGGACATCAACTTTGTCGATACGGCGGAAATGTATCCGGTCAATCCGGTCAATGCTGAGACCATCGGCCGGACCGAGCGGATCATCGGCCTGTGGTTTGAGCGCGACAGCCGCCGCAGCGATATGGTGCTGGCCACCAAACATTCGGGCGAGGGGATGACCCATGCCCGTGACGGTGCGCCGATCTCGTCAAAAACCATTCCCGAGGCGATTGAAGGGTCGTTGCGCCGTCTCAAGACCGACTACATCGACCTCTATCAGTTCCATTGGCCCAATCGCGGCAGCTATATGTTCCGCAAAAACTGGAGTTATGATCCTTCGGGACAAAACCGGGCAGAAACAATTGCCCATATGGAAGACACGCTGGAAGCCCTTCAAAAAGAGGTCAAACGCGGCACAATCCGCGCCTTTGGCCTGAGCAACGAAAGCGCTTGGGGCCTGACCCAATGGGCCAGTGTGGCAGAGCGGGTTGGCGGGCCGCGCCCGGTGTCTGTGCAGAATGAATATTCGTTGTTGTGCCGGATGGCCGATACAGATGTGTCTGAGACCTGCATCAACGAAGATATTGATATGTTGGCGTTTTCCCCCCTTGCGGCAGGCCTTCTGACTGGCAAATATCAAGGCGGCGCCGTGCCGGACGGATCCCGCATGTCACTGAATGCGGAACTGGGCGGGCGCAAAACAGAACGCGCTTTTGATGCGGTGGATGCCTATTTGTCTTTGGCGCAGGCTTACGGCCTTGACCCGGTGCAGATGGCGCTGGCGTGGTGCAGGCAGCGGCCTTTCATGGGGTCCGTGATCTTTGGCGCAACGAATATGGACCAGCTTGAACGCGCCATCGGGGCCGGGGATCTGGACCTTCCAGATCAGGTCGTCGGGGCCATTGATGACGCGCATAGATCGCATCCGTTGCCCTACTAACCAGCGCTGATTTCGCGGCAGGGGTTAGCCTGCGCCGCTTTGCCCTTGCCGCATCTTGCTGGCCGACATCGCAAACCGCGCCCGAAAGGCACGGGCAAAGCTGGCCTGCGAGGCAAAGCCGGTTGCCAAGGCAACGTCTTGCAAGCTGAGATGGGTCTGGCGCACCAAACGCTCTGCCTCTGACAGACGCAGGTGCAGATAGTGCGCCTGCGGACTGCGCCCGAGGCGGTTTTGAAACTGCAACTGAAGGGCGCGTTGGCTAAGGCCCAAACGTTGCGCCAGTTGCGCCACGGGCAGTGGTTCATCAAGCGCGGCTTCCATCAATTGCTGTGCCCTGGATGTCACCGCATTGTGGCGCGGATCGCTGCTGCGGCTTTGCGGTCTTGGCGGGGCAGGGTCATAGATGAACGTTCCGGCGATCTTTTGCGCCAATGTGGTCCCATGCTGTCTGCCGATCAGATCCAGCATCATTTCAATCGCAGGGGCCGCACCCGCACAGGTCAGCCGGTTGCCGCTGATCTCGAAACGGCTGTTGGCGACATCGATCAACGGGAACCGTTCTGTAAAATTCTCCAAGTCTTCCCAATGGGTTGTGGCGCGATGATGATCCAAAAGGCCAGCCATCGCCATCACCCATGGTCCGCCATCAATGCCGGCAATCACGCTGCCTTGGCCATCCAATCGGCGCAAACTTGCGGTGAGGGCCGGGGTCGATTGTGCCTCAAGGTCAAAGCCTGCGACGATGATCAGAAGATCGGTACGCGTGACCTTCTGCAAGGGCGCGGCGGGGATCGTTACACCACTGGTCAGGGTCACTGGCGCCGCGCCGGGGGTGGCAAATTGCCAATCAAAAAGGATGCGCCCCGCCTGCCGGTTTGCGGCGCGCAACGGGTCAACCGCTGCTGCAAACGTCAGGGTGTTGCAGTCATCGAGAACCAAAAGCGTGGTATGTGTGATTTTGCCGGATTTCATTAACTCACCTTCGTATTGTGCAAAGCCACCCGGATCAACCTGTCTCATACTTACGGGAATTCAGATCAAGGGAGCCTGACAATGCCGCTCAACATGAACAAAGACGTGTTTATCACCTGTGCCGTGACCGGATCGGGAGGCACCCAAGACCGCAGCCCGCATGTGCCGCGATCCCCCAAACAGATCGCCGACAGTGCCATCGCGGCGGCCAAAGCGGGCGCAGCGATTGTGCATTGCCATGTACGCGATCCCGAAACGGGTGCACCCAGCCGGGATCTGGCGCTTTATCGCGAAGTGACTGAGCGCATCCGCGACAGCGACACCGATGTTGTACTCAATCTCACCGCTGGCATGGGCGGGGATATGGTATTTGGCAATGTCGAAAGCCCGCTGCCGACCCGCGAAGGCACGGACATGATCGGCGCAACAGAGCGCGTCGCCCATGTGGCTGAATGCCTGCCGGAAATTTGCACGCTGGATTGCGGCACCATGAACTTTGCCGAGGCCGATTATGTGATGACCAACACCCCCGGCATGTTGACAGCCATGGGGCGTATGATGACCGAAATGGGCGTAAAGCCCGAGATCGAGGCCTTTGATACCGGCCATCTTTGGTATGCAAAACAACTGGTTGCCGATGGCGTTCTGGACAGCCCGGCCTTGGTGCAGCTGTGCATGGGCGTGCCTTGGGGCGCGCCGGATGATCTCAATACCTTTATGGCGATGGTCAACAACGTGCCGGACGACTGGACGTTTTCGGCCTTTGGTCTGGGGCGCAATCAGATGGCCTATGTGGCCGCGGCGGTGCTTGCGGGCGGCAATGTGCGGGTGGGCCTTGAGGACAATCTCTGGCTGGAAAAAGGGGTTTTGGCCGAGAATTATCAACTGGTGGAACGCGCACAAACCATCATCGAAAACATGGGCGCACGGGTCATTGGCCCTGCCGAAGTGCGCGAAAAGCTGGGCCTGACCAAACGAGCGCCCAAGTGAAACAGGCGCTGGCCTTTGTGCTGATGCTAGCGGGATGCGCAGCAGCGCCCCTGCCGGAGGTTAGCATCGGGCTGCGCAATCCGACCGCGCCCATTGGCGGCACCAGCCGGTTTGACGCGGCGCGATTTGCGGGCGATTGGCATGTGCTGCGCTGCCTTGGGGCTTGTGCGGCGCGGTTGCGTTATGACCTTGGCACAAACGGGCAATTGCAGCAGCAGGCAGGGGCGGAGCAAACGCTGTTCACCGTCACGGCGCCCGGTGTGTTGCGGTCCGCCGCGCCCGAACAAACCTTAGTGGTGATGTGGATCGACGAGGGGTTTCGCACGGCCGCAATCGGGGATGCAAACGGCCGTTGGGCGGCGATCCTTGATCGCAGCGCCAAATCCTCATCCGACCGGATCAAGGCCGCCACAGAGATACTGGATTTCAACGGCTGGGACATCAGCCAACTTCGGAAAGTGAACAAATGACCAAGACAGCAGCAATTATCGGTGGCGGCGTGATCGGTGGCGGCTGGGCCGCGCGGTTTGTGCTGAACGGGTGGACGGTGAATGTGTTTGACCCTGACCCGGAAGCAGAGCGCAAAATCGGTGAGGTCATGGCCAACGCCCGCCGATCTTTGCCCGGATTGACAGATGTGGCCTTGCCCGAAGCGGGCGAAATCCGGTTCTGCGCCTCGATTGCCGAAGCCGTGACAGGCGCGGATTGGATTCAAGAAAGTGTACCGGAACGGCTTGAGATCAAACACAAAACCTTTGCCGAGGTGCAGACCCATTGCGCGGCGGACGCGGTGATCGGATCGTCAACATCGGGCTTCAAGCCGTCGCAGTTGCAAGAAGGGGCAACCCGCCCCGGCCAGATCATGGTCGCCCATCCGTTTAACCCGGTGTACCTGCTGCCGCTGGTGGAATTGGTGCCGGGTGATGCGGGCGATACGGCTTTGATTGAACGGGCCAAGGTCCTGCTGTCCGGCATCGGCATGTATGCACTGCACCTGAAAAAAGAGATCGACGCCCATGTCGCGGACAGGTTCCTTGAGGCGGTCTGGCGCGAGGCGCTGTGGCTGGTCAAAGACGGCATCGCCACCACCGAAGAGATCGACAATGCGATCCGTTATGGCTTTGGCATTCGCTGGGCGCAGATGGGCCTGTTTGAAACCTACCGTGTTGCGGGCGGTGAGGCTGGCATGAAACATTTCATGGCGCAGTTCGGCCCCTGCCTGAGCTGGCCTTGGACCAAACTGATGGATGTGCCGGAGTTCACCGACGAATTGGTTGATTTGATTGCGGGCCAGTCGGATGCGCAGTCGGGGCATATGTCGATCCGGGAATTGGAGCGGACACGTGACAACAATCTTGTGACCATGATGCGCGGCCTCAAGGCGCAGGATTGGGGAGCAGGGGCGCTGCTCAACCAACAGGAAGTTTTGATGCGCCAAGGCACTGAGATGGGCGCAAGTGCTGCTGATCTGCCCGCGGATCAGCCGGTGCCAACGGCCCGGCGCACGGTGCCGCTGGATTGGACCGATTACAACGGCCACATGACGGAATCGCGCTATCTGCATGCCTTTGCCGATGCCACGGACCGGTTCATGGAGATCATCGGCTGCGATGCGGCTTATATCTCTTCGGGGGGCAGCTATTTCACGGCCGAGACCCATATTCGCCATCTCGATGAGGTGCATGCCGGTGCGGTCATCACCATCACCACGCGGGTGGTATTGGGCGAGGGTAAAAAGATGCACCTGTTCCACGAAATGCGCGAAGGGGATCGCATGTTGGCTACGGGAGAACATTTCCTGCTGCATGTGGATCTGGAAACCCGCAAACCTTCGCCGCCCTCGCCAGAAATCGAGGCCAATCTTGTGCGCTTTGCCCAAGGTCATGCGGGTTTGCCAGCGCCGGATGGGCTGGGCCGTGCGATCGGAGCGCCACGGTGAAGCGGGCGCTGATCACCGCAGGTGGGGCTGGCATCGGCCGCGCTATGGCCGATGGGTTCGATGCGGCGGGGTTTGAGGTTTGGGTGACGGATGTTGATGGCGCGGCCCTCGCGGATTGCCCCGCGCATTGGCACTGCCATCAGGCCAGCGCCGCAGATGAGGTGGCAATGGCATCGGTGTTTGACCAGCTGGGCCACCTTGATGTGCTTTGTGCCAATGCCGGGATTGCCGGACCAACGGCATTGGTTGAGGACGTTGCGCTGGCCGATTGGCAGGCCTGCGTCAGCGTCAATCTGGAGGGGGCGTTTTTGGCGGCAAAATACGCCGCACCCCTGATGAAAAAGGCGGGATCGGGCGCGATGGTACTGACATCGTCCACCGCCGGGATTTACGGTTATCCCAACCGTGCGCCCTATGCGGCGGCGAAATGGGCGGTGATTGGCCTGATGAAAACCCTTGCGATGGAGCTTGGTCCATTTGGTATTCGCGCCAATGCAATTTGTCCGGGCGCGGTGGAAGGGCCACGCATGGAAGGGGTGCTGAAGCGCGAAGCGGATGCCAAGGGCATGACCCGTGATCAGGTCTATGAAGGCTACGCCGCTGGCACCTCCATGCGCAGCTTTGTGACGGCGCAGGATATCGCCGACATGGCTGTGTTTTTGGGCTCTGATCAGGCGCGGATGGTGTCAGGACAGGTGATCGCGGTGGATGGCCATACCGAGAACCCTGACCCAAAACTTTAACGGATCAGCGCCCGCATCTCGGTCAGGAAATCGGGAAATTCGCGGGCGGTGGTGCTGGCTTCTCGGACAAGATTGTCAAAATCCGCACTCATGGTGTCGATCCGTTGGCGATCACGAAACGCCATGTAATGCCCACCAGTATAAAGCACGGCCAAGAGCGGCCCAAAGACAGTGACCGGGGCGCTGTACATCTGGCGTGCGTCAAACTGGTAAATGCGCAGACGGGGGTACAATTGCCGGGACAGCGCGATCAATTGATCGGTTTGCGCAATCCGTAAGGGGGCGGGCAACCCGGCATAATAACCAACGCCGCGCACAAAACATTCGATCTCGGACAGGGGCATCGCGATCTCGTATTCCGAGCCTGCACCGCGCATCCAATCCAACCGGTCGCGCGAGGCGTTGATCGCCTGCTGTGTGGTCCGGCCCAGATGCGGCCCGTATTCCCACACCAGCATGTCCTGAGTCTTGAGCATATCCGGCAACGTTGCAGGCACATGGCGGATTTTGTAACCCGCTGCCTCCTGATGCCAGCTGAAGATCTGCTCGTCCACCAAGGCGCGGGGCGCTTGGGACACTTCAAAGCTGTTTGACACCAGATCCGCCGCGGTTTCGGGCCGGTCAGACAGCCCCAAAAGCCAATCGGACGACACCCCCAGAACCTGCGCACAGGCGGCGACCACATGCGCCCCCGGCATCCTTGCACCGCTATCGGTCAAGGCTTGAGACAGGGTGGATCGGTCGGTGCCAATGGCCCGCGCAAGCGCACTTTGTGAGATGTTTGCATCCTTGATTGCCTGCGTCAGGCGGGTGCGAAACTGGGCGGCGCGGTCAAGTTTGCTGTCATTTTTGATCATATGTTTACTTTTGTCACGATATGTCCGCTTTGTTAATCATTATCTGAATGGGCCGCGCAAAGAATTTGGGTCATCACGAAACCGTTACAATTCAAATATGAAACGGGGTTTTATGCAGGCGGAACAGGTTCAGGCAACAATTCTTCCTGAACAGATCGACGTTGGCCCGGTCCCCAATACCCAAAACCTGTCTTTTGAATGGCCGACGATATGCCTTTTGGCGATCTGTGCGGCGCTCTGGATTGTCGCGCTTGCGCTACCTGCCGGATGGTGGCCACTGGCCTTGGTTTTGCTGATCCCTGCATTGGCGCAGCATTCCTCGCTGAGCCATGAAATCCTGCACGGGCATCCGTTTCGTGCTGACTGGGCTTGCACTTTGCTCGGTCTGTTTCAGCCGGGACTGTTTGTACCTTATCTGCGGTTCAAGGCGCTGCACCTTGCGCACCACCATGATGCGCGGCTGACCGATCCCTACGATGATCCTGAAACCAACTACCTTGATCCGGCGGTCTGGGCACAGATGTCAGGTTGGCAGCGGCACATCTTGAACTTCAACAACACCTTGCTGGGGCGAATGCTGATTGGTCCGGCGTTTGGCACCCTGTGTTTTGTCAAATCGGACATCAAACTGATCTGCCGCGGTCAATTGGACGTGGCGATGCATTGGATTTTACATGTGCCAGGCGTTGTCTTGACGCTTTGGCTGGTGAGCCTTTCGGCACTGCCGCTCTGGGTCTATCTTCTGGCCTGTTATGCCGCGCTGTCGATCCTGAAAATCCGCACCTTTCTGGAACATCAGGCCCATGAACGCGCCTCGGGCCGCTCAGTGGTGATCGAGGATCGTGGCCCACTGGCATTGTTGTTTTTGAACAATAACTTGCATGTGGTTCATCACATGCATCCCACCGTGGCATGGTATCGTCTGCCGGGCCTGTACCGCGCGCAAAAGGAACGGTTTTTGCGCCGCAATCATGGCTATGTCTTTGCCTCATACGCCGAGATTTTTGGCAAATTCCTGCTGCGCAGCAAAGATCCGGTGGCGCATCCGCTCTGGAAGCCGAAGGGCGAATGAGCCTATAGGAAGGGATGAACATCCCGTTTCCTGATCTCTGGATCATTGTTTCACTGGCTGCGGCCGCCTTTCAAACCGTGCGGTTCATGCTGCAAAAGCATCTGGCGACGGCGACATTGTCTGCGGGCGGCGCAACCTTTTCGCGGTTTCTTTATTCGATCCCCTTCATTCTGGCGCTGCTGGCAGCGTATTTGCTGGTCACTGGCAAGCCGATGCCGCAAATCGGTGCGGGTTTCTGGCTTTATGGTTTGGCGGGGGCCACGGCACAGATTTTGGCAACGGTTTGTGTGGTCATGTTGTTCAAACAGCGCAACTTTGCCGTTGGCATCACCTTCAAGAAAACCGAAGTTATTCAAACGGTTCTGATGGGGTGGATCTTGCTGGGTGAGGGGGTTTCGACCCTTGGCTTTGCCGCCATTGCACTGGGTATTGTGGGGCTGCTGTTGCTGTCTGGCGGACCAGAGGCCAAAGGCTGGCAGCTTGGCGATCTGCGCAACCGTGCGGCGGGGCTTGGGCTGGCCTCGGGCATTTTGTTTTCGATCTCTGCGGTCAGTTATCGGGGCGCTTCGCTGACGGTGGTCGAAGACGATCCGGTGCTGCGGGCCGCAGTGACGCTGGCGGCGGTGGTGACAATGCAAACATTGATCATGGTGGTCTGGTTGCGCCTGCGCGAACCGGGAGAGATCACAGCAGTCTGGTCGGCGCGTAAGGTCGCGATCTGGATCGGATTGACCTCTATGGGCGGCTCACTTTGCTGGTTCATCGCCTTTACCTTGCAAAACGCGGCCTATGTCAAAGCGGTGGGACAGGCGGAACTGATCCTGTCCGTCGCGGCCTCTACCTTGTTTTTCCAAGAGAAAATCACCCCGCGCGAGTGGGCAGGTATGGCGATCCTGATGGCATCTATCTTGATGCTGGTCTTGGTGATCTAAACCGGAGTGTCAGCCGGACGTTTGCAGTTCCTTCAGCACTTGCATGGCCTTATCGCTGAGGGCTTCGGGAACAAAAGCATGGTCATGATGGAAGGCCGCGACCATATTGCAGGCGATGCCATTTTCGGCCAAGGCAGTGGCCACCGCCGCCGTCAGGCCAACCCCTTCCAACGATGAATAAACGTTCAAAGTGATGCAGTGCATAGGCTGATCCACGGGAAGGCCCGCCGTTTCCGCGACAGAGACAGGCAAGAGCAGGGACAGCCCTTCATCCTCACGAAACATCGAAACGGTCTGCGCCATCAGACCTGCGCCAACCTGATCGTCAACACTGGCAAACACAAAGCTGCCCGGCCGTAATTCGGGAGACATACCCGAGATCATATCGGAAGCGGTATGGGCGATCTCTGGCATTGGGCGTTCCTTTTTGGATCAATCCGTCATCGGGTGGCCGCGCAGGCGCAAAAACAGGCTTTCTTCGTCGTTGTTCTTGAAAAACGGCACCGATGCGGGCGGGGCAAGATCGCGGGCGCGGGCCTGAACCTCGGCCAGCACAACCTCGGTGATAAACGGCATGTCAAAGGAACGGGCTTCGCTCAACGCGACCCATTGCAGATGCGACAGCTCATCACAGGCGGCGTCAAAATCATCCAGATCACTGGCAATGTCTTCTGCGTCCACTAAGAAAAACCGCGCATCAAACCGGCGTGGACGGCCCGGCGGGGTCAGGGCGCGAAACACGAATTGCAAAGGCGCTGCATGGGGCAAATGTCCGGTGGCGGCAAAGCTGGCCCAATCTGCGGGCGGCTCGATGTCCCATGTACCGGGGCGGCCAAGGATCAGGCCGGTTTCTTCCCACAGCTCGCGCACCGCGGCCACGGCAACCGCATGAGCCAGCGCCGGATCTGCATCTTCGCGCAGGCGCGCCGCGCAGGTGTCGGGCAGGGGGGCGGCGAGCGGGATCTGGGCATCTTCTGCGTCAACGGCACCGCCGGGAAACACAAATTTGTTGGGCATGAAGGCCGCTTTGGCGCCGCGTTGGCCCATCAGGATCTTGGGATCATCATGGCGATCGCGCAACACGATCACGGTGGCCGCATTGCGGATCTGGCTCTTGTCGATGGTCATCTATGGTTCCCCGTCCTGCCTCGGACCGAAGGGACAGATCAGGTGCCGCTTCCGAAGCCGCCCATCTCTTTGGCCCATTGAAAGCCGATCATGGCCCCCTTCAGTCTGGGCAGAAGGTAAAGCGACAGGCCGACACATCCAACCGCAAAAATCGTGAACAGCGTCAGTGGTTCGGGTCGCCATTGCACAAACACGATATGCAGCAGCGGCGCCATCAGATGCCCGACGATCAAAATGGTCAGATAGGCCGGGCCGTCATCGGCACGGTGATGGTGGAATTCCTGATGGCACACCGTGCAATTGTCGTTGACCTTCAGATAGCTCTTGAGCAGTGGTCCTGACCCGCAATTGGGACATTTACGCCGCCACCCACGCAACATCGCCGCGCCGCGCGCACGTCCGCCTTCGGCGTCGGTGGCGTAGGTTTGCATATCGGCTTCGGCGATCACAGTCTGGGTCATGTCAGCATCCTTTGATCCGAACTAGATGGGGGGAACGGTGGCAAAAAGAAAGAGGGCAAATATCGCTTGCGGCGGGATGTCGCAAATTCTCCTCAACGATTTTTTTCAAAATTGTCCGACGGAAAACCGGATTGGGTCCGTTTGACCTGTATCGCACCTCAAAAGGGGGCGGAAAAAACAAACCAAGGAGATCACACATGACTGTTCGAGCAACCCTTCACATCGTGTCTTTGGCCGCATTGATTGCCATCGGAGGCCAAGCGGCCCTCGCCAAAGGCAACGATCACGCCGCCAAATTCGCCGAGATCGACAGCGACAGCAACGGACAAGTGACCGAAGCCGAAATGCGCGCCCATGCCGCCGCCCGCTTTGCCGCAGCTGACAGCAACGGTGATGGCTTTTTGACTGCTGATGAAATGCTGGCCTCCCGCAAGGCGCATGGCGGCAAACATGCCGAAAAGATGCTCAAGAAGTTTGACAAGGACGGCAATGGATCGCTGGACGCATCCGAACTTGAGGCCGCCGCCGAAGGGCGTCAAGGCAAGCGCGGCAAACGCATGATGTCGCGGCTGGACGCCAATGACGATGGCAAGCTGGCGCTTGAGGAAATGACCGCAAAACGCGACCCGGCCAAGCTGGTTAAAAAGCTGGACAAAGACGGCAATGGCACGTTGAGCGCCGAGGAATTTGCCGAAATGCGCAAACATGGCAAGAAACGCCATGGCAGCTACAGCTCTGACTAAGTTCGGGCAGGGGGCGCTTGTCATGACCGCCCCCACACCCTAGCAATCATGAATATGCACGCGGGCAATACCGAACCGGATACCGAAGCCGAGCTTCTGGCGCGATACGCGGCGGGTGATCCTGCCGCTGCCCGTTTGCTGGCGGCGCAGGTGACGCCGCGCATGTTTGCCCATGCCCTGCGCGTGTTGGGCGATCAGGCGGAGGCCGAAGATGTCACGCAAGATGCGATGATGCGGCTTTGGAGCATCGCGCCGGAGTGGCGGACAGGCGAGGCCAAGGTCAGCACGTGGCTGTACCGCGTCGTGGCCAATCTGTGCATTGATCGTCTGCGCAAACGCGGCGGTGTACCGCTTGAAGACATCGCCGAACCGGCCGATCCGGCACCTTCGGCCGTACAGGGGATGCAGCAGGCAACACGGCTGGATGCCTTGCAAGCGGCACTCAATTCTTTGCCGGACCGGCAGAGACAGGCGGTGGTGCTGCGCCATATTGATGGGCTTGGCAATCCGCAGATCGCTGAGGTTCTGGAAATCGGAGTGGAAGCTGTAGAAAGTTTGACGGCGCGGGGGAAAAGGGCGCTGAAAACGGCCCTTGAGGGGCGAAAGGACGCATTGGGGTTTGAAGATGACACGATCTGACAAGAACACAACCGACACAGAACTTGAGACGCTGTTTGCGGCGGCGCGCTCCGCACCTCCGCCTGTGCCCGATGCCCTGATGTCGCAAATTCTGGCCGACGCCCAGCGAATGCAACCGATCCAGCCTGCAACGGGCGGGTTCGTGTCTTGGCTGCGGGCCTTGGGCGGCGGGCCGGGTGTTGGCGGGCTGGTTTTTGCAACCTGTGTCGGGTTCTGGATCGGGGTTGCGCCGCCCGCAAACCTGCCGGATCTGGCGGGACAACTGTTGAACTTGCAATCCAGTACGGACATTGACGACAGCGATCTGACCGGCTTTGGCTGGGACATCGAAGAAGGATAGACCTATGGCACATCAGACACCTACACCCAAAGCCAGCCGCAAAATGCGCTGGGCGCTGGGTCTGTCTCTGGCAGTGAACCTGCTGTTTGTCGGTGCCATCGGCGGTGCGTTCTATCGCAATGCGGGCGGCCCCGGTCTGGACCGGCATCGCGCCCCCGAGCTGCGCAGCTATGGCACCCCCTATGTGCGCGCTCTTCCGCGCAAGGACCGGCGCGACCTGCACGCAGCTCTGAAGAAAGACAACGGCGCGGCGCGGCCCTCCCGAGCTGAGCGGCGGGCGCAATATGACAGCATGTTGACGGAACTCAGGGCAGACCCATTCGAGGTGGACGCCGTGCGCGGTATCCTCAAGGCGCAGGGCGCTGCCGCCTACGGAATGCAGACAGCGGCACACACTGCTTGGCTGGACCGGATCAGCGCCATGTCAGAGGCAGAACGGCAATCCTACGCAGACCGGCTTGAGCGGGAGTTGAAAAAGCCCAAGCGCAAATGGCGCAAACCGCCCCGCGACTAGGGCCTTGCCTGCGGAGCCTCTGGCTTGCTCTCTTAGAACCAGCGCGATAGGCACATCTCGTATCATTTGGAGCAGGCGATGAAGTTCAAGGACAACGACGAAGTACTGGCCACTGTTCAGGCGTCTTCTGGGCGGCGGTTTCTGGGCGTTGTCTCGCTCGGGATCTTGGGCGTGTTGCTGATCTATATTGCGATGGTGCGCTCGCCCGGTTGGGAATGGCAATTGTTTCTTGTCGGCATCGGCGCAGCGGCGCTTTGGATGGCGCAGGCGATGTGGCGCGCCACGGCCAGTGCGGTTGAGCTGACACCGCTGGTGCTGCGGGATGCGGATGGCACCGTCATCGCAGAGGTGGCTGATATCGTCGGAATGGATCGCGGATTTTTCGCGTTCAAACCTTCAAACGGATTTTTGTTGAAGGTTGGCAGCGGCAGCACGCGCAACTGGCGGCCGGGCCTATGGTGGCGTTTTGGCCGCCGGATCGGTATCGGCGGGATGACCCCCGGCAGCCAGACCAAATTTATGTCAGAGATCATCTCGGCGATGATGGCCACCCGCGACGCGGATATGCCAGAAATTTAGGTGCCGGCGGGACAATTTTCCCAGCACACGCGCGGCGCATAACGGGGCCGTGTGAACACAAAGTTGCGGATCTCGCGCTCTTCCAGCCCGGTTTTGAAGGGCGCCTCGTAGGTCGTAAATGTCTCAACCACAATGACGCGTTCGCGGTCGGGCATTACGGGCAAAACATCATGCCAGTTTTCGACATCCGAACTGCTCAGCGGCAGAACGCCGCCGCCGCGCGTCTGCGACCAATCCCGATAAAAGCGATCCTGGGACTGATCATAGAGGATCGAGGTCACGCGGATCGACGAATCCCCCTGACTGTTGCTGAGATATTCAAACAACTGGTGCAGACCGGTCAGATATTCACCATCAATAGGCACAGTTTCGCGAGAAATGGCATCGCCCAGGGAATAGGCGGCGCGTTGGGTCAACCCGTGGGTTCGGAACGAATGGAAGATCGAGAACATGGTCAAGAACGCCCAGAACATAGCGGGCAGAATGATCATTGCCTCAAGGGCGATCACCCCATCCTCCCGGCGCATAAAGTCTGCACGGGCAATGGATTTCAAAGTGACTTTGAAGCGTTGATAAAGCATTAACCCGGCTCCTGAACAAATGTGGAGGATGAAAGCATTCTAGCCTTGCCTGAGCCGTCTTTTTCAAACGCATAGCCGAGTCCGCTGGTGGGGTAGACCGGATCAAAGCGCACGCAGGCGCGTAGCATCATCAGCTCGTGTTGTTGGCCCAACGTGAACCCGCGCACCGGCTGAACCGGCTCCGCTGTGTCTACGCAATCGGCTTGCTGATCAAAGGTCGCGAAATTGCGCGGATCAACTGGTGTCATCTCAAGGCGCAGGGACGTGTCGCAATCCTCAAGGAACCCGGCGTTGTCACAGATAATCGTTTTGATCTGATCATGGGTCATGGCAACATTGGTGTTCAACCGCACATAACGCACCGCGATATCCAGACCGCGATCGAGATACATCTGCCGCATTGAATAAAGGCCCATCTCAACCGACATCAGGAATGCCCCAAACAGGATCGGGATGAAGATACAAAATTCGATGACCAGCGCAGAGCCGTCCTCGTCGCGGCGAAAACGCCGCAACTGGTTTTTCAAGATGGTCTTCATTGTGTCAACCTCAATTGGTTAATTTGGCGTGCAATGGCTGCAAAAGCTTCGCTGATCTCTACACCTTCCACACGGAAAAAGTGGCTGGGTGATGAAGCGCAGTCTTCCATAACCGAGGCGCCGTGATTACCAACTTCAAAGCCGATCGACCAAATCACGATATGCTTGTCTTTGGCTGCATCGCAAATGTTGCTGAGCATGCTGTCAGCTTGGCTGGATGAATACTTCGTGTAACGCCACCTGTAGTGTTTGCTGGATTTCACACTTCTGTTCAGCCACCAGTAAAGCGGATAGCGGCTCCAGTGGTAGCGTTCACTGCTTGAGTCATAGCGGCTATCTTTGATCCGAACGGTTGGGACGTTTTCACCGTCTGTCATCAAGATGATAGTCTTGAGCGTATCACTGTCCGAATAGCTGGCAGGACGATTGGTGAATGCGCCATCAACGGTACCGATATTTTGAGTCACCGGTTGGAATGCCGGGTCTAGCATAGCGACGCCCCACTTCATACCAAGGTGAATTGCTGTGTTGGCACGCGGTTGGAATTGGTTGATTTGCGCCTTCAGAGCATTCTTGTCCTGCGAGAACGCCGTGATGCGCTCAAAGGTCCGCTTTGGGCAACCTGGGTTGCTGATTGAGTTTTCGGAATTGCTCCCGTTCCAGTACCAACCCGCTTCGAAATGCTGCATGTGCGTATAGGATTCAGTGAGGCTCAGCGCCGTGATGTCAAAGTCGTTAGAATCGAAATCCACACAATGTGAATAAACGTGGCGCGAGTTGATGTTCAATTCACCAAAAATGTCGGGGCCTGCGTTCACCTGCGCAGTGTAGGGGATCACAGACACAGAAATCAGGTCTTGGTTTTCTGGCTTGAGAACAGCATCCAGAAAGGTACCCGCAGCATCATGCAGGTTGTCCATCTTTGAGTTGTGCCGCATCGAGCCGGAGATATCGAGCACCAGGGAGATTTCGACTTTGTTGACCTTTTCCTGCGCTCTTGAACGGGCGGGCACGCTCAACTCTTCGACGCCCATTGTGTCCATAAACTGTGTGTTCATGGTCATCGAGGCATCAACGGTCACTGTGCGGTAGTTCAGCCCCTCGTCCACATCGACGTTTGACACGTAACCAGCCATGCCCGATTTATCGAAATAGTCGCGAACGACGGCTTCGGGATCCAATGTTTGGTCAAGGTCCGCTGCGGCCAGCACGGCGCGGTCAGAGACAGCTTGAATGCGCGTCCGCTCCATCTCGTGGCGCATCATATCTGCGCCAATACCACCAATCATCACCATCATAAGGACCATGAACATCGCGAAGATGGTGATTGTCCCCTCTTCGTCGCGGGCAAATTTCCGCGGGTGTCCCATGATCGCATTGATCATTTCTTGGTTCATATCTGGTTTCATACCGTCACCTTTTCATGGTTGGACTGTCACCAGCCCGCAGCGCGGATTACGCACTATGCCTTAAGAAGGTTGTGATCCCGAAACGTGTCTTAAATAGGGCCATTGAATGTCAATCCGGGCCCATTTCGCCGACATTTTGGCGTCAATACAGGTGCTTGGAGCATTCTGTTTCCGAGCCAGGAACAAAAGTCCCAGAATCCGGCGAATCACCGCTTATGCCTACAAATTGAGCATTAACTATGAATATTGTCGCACCTTGCAATTCTGGCGGTTAGGGTGGTGACGCAGGGGAAGGCCAACTGAGTCGTCCTGCATAGGTTGCATCACTGGAATAATACAGGAGCCCCCAATGAACCCTTCCAACGAGCCGAGCTTTCGTGACAGCGTTGATATGATGTTCAATCGTGCTGTCGCACTGATGGACCTGCCGCCGGGGCTGGAAGAGAAAATCAGAGTGTGTAACGCAACCTATACCGTGCGTTTCGGGGTCCGCCTGCGCGGCAAGATCCAGACCTTCACCGGCTACCGTTCGGTGCATTCGGAACATATGGAACCGGTCAAGGGCGGCATTCGCTATTCCATGGCCGTGAACCAAAACGAGGTGGAGGCGCTTGCGGCGCTGATGACCTACAAATGCGCTTTGGTCGAGGCGCCCTTTGGCGGCTCCAAGGGCGGTCTATGCATTGATCCGCGTGAATATGACGATCACGAGCTTGAGCTGATCACCCGCCGTTTTGCCTATGAGCTGATCAAACGCGACATGATCAATCCGGCGCAAAACGTCCCCGCCCCCGATATGGGCACTGGAGAGCGTGAGATGGCGTGGATTGCGGACCAATACAAACGCATGAACACCACGGACATCAACGGCGTTGCCTGCGTCACCGGCAAGCCGACCAACGCAGGCGGCATTCAAGGCCGGACAGAGGCGACGGGCCGCGGAGTGCAATATGCGCTGCGGGCGTTCTTCCGCGATGATCAGGGCAAGAAAAAAGCCGGCCTAGAGGGCAAGCTGGATGGCAAACGGGTCATCGTGCAGGGTCTGGGCAACGTGGGCTACCATGCGGCGAAATTCCTGTCTCAGGAGGATGGCTGCAAGGTTGTGGGCATCATCGAACGCGATGGCGCGTTGCACGACGAAAGTGGTCTTGATGTCGATGCCGTTTATCAGTGGATTGCCAAACATGGCACCATCACCGGCTACCCCAGCGCCAATTGCGAGGCCGACGGTGCCAAACTGCTTGAGGGGGAATGCGATATCCTGATCCCCGCCGCGCTGGAAGGGGTCATCAACCTCAGCAATGCCGAGCGGGTTCAGGCGCCGCTGATCATCGAGGCGGCCAATGGCCCTGTGACTGCGGGCGCTGATGATATTCTGCGCAAGAAGGGCACAGTGATCATCCCTGATATGTACGCAAACGCTGGCGGTGTGACGGTGTCCTATTTCGAATGGGTCAAGAACCTTAGCCACATCCGCTTTGGCCGGATGCAACGGCGCCAGGAAGAGGCGCGTCACCAGTTGGTTGTGGACGAATTGGAACGCTTGTCCTCAGACAGCGGCATTGGCTGGCAACTGAGCCCCAATTTCAAAGAACAATACCTGCGCGGTGCGGGTGAGTTGGAATTGGTGCGTTCTGGTCTCGATGACACAATGTCGACGGCTTATGATTCCATGGCGGCGGTTTGGCATGGGCGTGATGATGTCGATGATCTGCGCACAGCGGCCTATCTGGTCTCGATTGACAAGGTTGCCGCCAGCTATCGCGCCAAAGGGCTGTGACCCTGTAAAGACCGGGGCAGGGCGTGCAATCGCGCCCTGCCACCTCAAACCATTTTCCCAACGGATCGCAGTTTCTGGAATAGCTGCCCGATCAGAGGCGGACAGCCTGCAAACCTGCGCGTAAGGTGCGGCTATGATGTTTGATCTGCCTGATGAAAACGCGCTTTATGCAGCGTTGATAAACCGCGACGCGGATTTTGACGGACGGGCCTATGTCGGGGTCACCTCGACTGGCGTCTTTTGCAGATTGACCTGTCCGGCCCGCAAACCCAAACGCGAGAACTGCCGTTTCTTTGAAACAGTCGCTGCCTGTGTCGAAGCCGGGTTCAGGCCCTGCAAACGCTGCCATCCCATCGGCACGGCGGCAGAGGCCGATCCGATGGTCGTGCAACTGATGCAGGCCTTGCAAGCCGATCCTGCCCGTCGCTGGGGCGAGGCGGATGTGCAGGCGCTGGGCCTTGATCCGTCCACCGTGCGCCGCAGTTTCAAACGGCACTTTGGTATGACCTTTCTGGAACTCGCGCGGCTCACACGGCTGCGCACAGGTGCTGCGGGTCTGCCCGGCGGCGCTCGCGTGATCGATGCACAGCTTGAGGCCGGATATGACAGCCCCGCCGCCTTTCGCAGTGCCTTTGCCCGCTGGATGGGGATGCCGCCGGGGCGGTTTGCCAAGGATGCGCTGTTGCGGGCTGATTGGATCGACACCAAACTGGGCGTGATGATCGCGGTCAGCGATGCCCATGCGCTGCACCTGCTCGAATTTGCAGAACGCCGCGCTTTGCCGGGCGAGCTTAAGAAACTTTACACCATGTCCAAGGGCAGCCTTGGGTTTGGCCGTTTTGCCCCCACCGACCAGATCGAAACAGAGCTTGAGGCGTTCTTTGATCTGCGCTGCGCCCGCTTTGAAACCCCGCTTGCCCCGCTGGGCACGCCGTTTTCGCAACAGGTTTGGCAAGCACTGCGCGAGATCCCCGCAGGCCAGACCAGTAGTTATTCCGATCTGGCCCGCGCCATGGGCCGCCCCGATGCCACCCGCGCCGTGGCCCGCGCCAATGGCGCCAATCCGATTGCCATCGCCATCCCTTGCCACCGGATACTGGGGGCGGATGGGGCGCTCACCGGATATGGTGGCGGGCTGTGGCGCAAACAGGCGCTGATCGATCTGGAACGCCAATTTGGTGCAGACACCCCTCAGAAAAGGACAACCCAATGGTAAATCAAACAGGCAAAGCGACTGAATTTGCAAAGCTGCACGTCAAAGGTACACCTTTGGTTCTGTACAATGCATGGGACGCAGGATCGGCGAAGGCCGTGGCGGAAGGCGGAGCAATGGCCATCGCAACAGGCAGTTGGTCCGTTGCGGCCGCGCAGGGCTATGCGGACGGGCAGGCCTTGCCGTTGGATCTGCTACTGCAAACCGCCGGTCAGATCGTGCGGGCCGTTGATCTGCCGGTCAGTGTGGATTTTGAAGGCGGCTATGCCACTGATGCAAATGAGATCGGGCAAAACGCCGCTCGTTTGCTGGACAGTGGCGCCATCGGGCTCAATTTCGAGGATCGGATTGTGGGGGGCGACGGGTTGCACCCCGTTGCGGATCAGGCCCGCAAGATTGCCGCAATCCGCGCCGCAGCTGAAACCGCCGGGGTGCCTTTGTTTATCAATGCCCGCAGCGACGTGTTCTTTCAAAAGAACAGTGCACCGCATGCAGACCTGATGGACGAAGCGCTGACCCGCGCGGCGGCCTATGCCGATGCCGGGGCGAACGGGATCTTTGTGCCGGGACTGTCGGACTTGGGCCTGATCAAGGAACTCAGTGATAGCCAAACCCTGCCTGTGAACATCATGCGCATGGGGGACAACACCGATATTGGGGATCTCGCGTCGGCAGGTGCCGCACGGATCAGCCATGGCCCCGGACCCTATATCGCGGCGATGGACGCGCTTAGCAAAGCGGCGGCGCAGCTTTGCCAAGGATAGGTCGCTGGTAGGACGGTCCATGACGCTAATTGCTGCAAAATCGTATGGGGACATTGATAGTCCTGTTACAAGCTGACTAGAGTGAACAGTCTGCACGAAACAGGAGTATCTGATGCGGTTTTCTGGCTTGCGCGTGTTGCGTGAAGGTTTGACCGGCAACAAGGGCTGGGCCCCCCATTGGCGGGATGCCGAACCCAAGGCGGAATACGACGCGATCATCATTGGTGGCGGCGGGCATGGGTTGAGCACGGCCTATTATCTGGCGAAGAACCACGGCATGACCAATATCGCGGTGCTGGAAAAGGGCTACATCGGCGGCGGCAACGTGGGCCGCAACACCACGATTGTGCGGGCCAACTATATGCAGCCGGGCAATTCCGAATTCTATTCCCATTCCCTCAAGCTATGGGAAGGGATGGAGCAGGATCTGAACTACAACGCCATGCATTCGCAGCGCGGGATCATCAACCTGTGCCACTCTGATGGCCAACGCGATGCCTTTGCCCGGCGCGGCAATATGATGATTGCACAGGGCGACGATGCCGAACTGCTGGACCGCGAAGGCGTGCGCAAATATCTGCCCTATCTCGATTTCGACAATGTTCGCTTTCCAATCTACGGCGGTCTGCTGCACCGGCGCGGCGGCACCGCCCGCCATGATGCTGTGGCTTGGGGTTATGCCCGCGGGGCCAGTGATCGGGGCGTGGATATCATCCAGCAATGCGAAGTCACCGGCATTGATATCGAAAACGGTCAGGTGCGCGGCGTGCAAACCACCCGCGGTGCGATCAAGGCCAAGAAGGTCGGCATCGTTGTCGCGGGCAGGTCCGGTCAGGTTGCCGCGATGGCCGGTATGCGCCTGCCGATCGAAAGCCACATCCTGCAGGCCTTTGTTACCGAAGGCATCAAGCCGGTGATCGACCATGTGGTCAGCTTTGGCATGGGTCACTTCTACATCAGCCAGTCGGACAAAGGCGGGCTTGTCTTTGGCGGCGATCTGGATTTCTACGCCTCTTATGCCTCGCGCGGCAACATGCCGATGATGGAACATGTGATGGAGGCGGGCATGACCCTGATGCCGATGATCGGCAAGGCCAAGGTGCTGCGGTCCTGGGGCGGGATCATGGACATGACCCCCGATGGCAGCCCGATCATCGACAAGACCGATACTGAGGGTTTGTTCATTGATTGCGGCTGGTGTTACGGCGGGTTCAAGGCGGTGCCGGGATCCGGCTTTAGCTTTGCGCATCTGATGGGCACCGGCAATCACCATGCACCTGCCGCACGGTTCCGTCTTGACCGGTTCCGCACCGGACGCGGGATCATGGATGAAGAGGCCACCGGGTCTCAACACAACCTGCACTGAGGGTTGAGAGCATGGAATATGAGTTTTTTTGGCCAAATGAAGCAGGGGCACAGCGCCCCTCAAGGAGCCTGTTGTGAGAATTGAATGTCCGATTTGCGGCAGCCGTGACCGGCGCGAATTTTACTATCAAGGCGCGGCTGTGGCGCTGGATCGCCCTGCGCCAGACGCAGGCGAGGCGGCCTGGGACAGCTATGTGCATCTGCGGGACAATCCGGCGGGGGAAACCCGCGATCTGTGGCACCATGAGGGTGGTTGCGGGTCTTGGCTTGTGGTCACACGCGACACCGTCACCCACGCGGTTCACAAGGTGGAGCTGGCCAGCGATGTGAAAGGGGCTATGTCATGAGAATTGATGGCAAAGGTCTGATCGACCGGTCCAAGCCGCTCAGCTTTAGTTTTGATGGCAAGTCCTATCGCGGCTTTGCCGGGGATACAGTTGCCTCGGCGCTGCTGGCCAATGAGGTCAAGCTGATGGGGCGCTCGTTCAAATATCACCGCCCGCGCGGCGCGTTGACCGCGGGCAGCGAAGAGCCGAACGCCTTGATCACTGTCGGGAAGGGCGCACAGCAAGATCCCAACGTGCGTGCCACCGTCCAAGAACTCTATGAGGGATTGGTCACGCGGTCGCAGAACGCATGGCCATCGCTGGATTTTGACGTGATGGCGGTCAACGATCTGGCGGCGCCGTTTTTGGGCGCGGGTTTCTATTACAAGACCTTCATGTGGCCGAAAAAGTTCTGGGAAGCGGTCTATGAGCCGATCATCCGCAATGCGGCGGGTCTTGGGGCGCTGGGCGGCGCGACAAACGAAGACGATTATGAACGGGCTTATGCCTATTGCGACCTGCTTGTTGTTGGGGCGGGCCCTACGGGGCTGATGGCGGCATTGACGGCTGCGCGGTCGGGCGTGGATGTGATCCTGGCTGATGAAGACGCGGTCATGGGCGGACGGCTGAATGCTGAAACCGGCAAGATCGGCCAGCAGCCCGGCGCGGCTTGGGCGGCAGAAGTTTTGGCAGAACTCGGCGCGATGGACAACGTGCGCTTGATGACCCGCACCACGGTGACCGGCGCCTATGATGGCGGCATGTATGGCGCGCTGGAACGGGTCAACCACCACACGGGCAAACGTGGCGGCGGCGCCCCGATGGAGACCTTCTGGCGGATTTCCACCAAACAGGCGATCCTTGCCGCAGGCGCAATTGAACGCCCGGTGGCGTTTCGCAACAACGACCGTCCGGGCATTATGACGGCATCTGCGGTGCGGTCCTATCTCAACCGTTGGGGCGTCAGCCCCGGCAAATCCGTCACCGTCTTTGGCAACAACGATGATGCACACCGCACCGCCCTTGATCTGTCGGCGGCAGGTGTTCGTGTCGCGGCCCTGATAGACAGCCGCCATGACGCGGCCATCGAAGGGGCGGATTTCCCTGTCTATACCGGGGCGCAGGTTTGCAACACGGGCGGGCGCAAGGAATTGGAAAGCATCACCATCCGCACCACCAGCGGCGAGCAATCCATCCAGACCGATTGTCTGGCGATGTCCGGCGGCTGGAACCCAACAGTGCATTTGACCTGTCACATGAACGGGCGGCCCACTTGGCGTCCTGACATTCAGGCGTTTGTTCCGACCGAGGGCATGATCCCCGATATGACCGTGGCCGGGGCCTGTAACGGCACCTTCTCGACCCATGGCTGTTTGCAAGACGGGGCCGAAGCGGCCAAGACCGCATTGGCTGCACTGGGCAAGAAACCAGCAGATGTTGCATTGCCCGAAGCCGAAGACGCGCCTTACACCCTGTCCCCACTTTGGGCTGTGGCAGGCAAGGGGCGGGCGTGGCTGGATTTCCAGAACGATGTTTCGGTCAAGGATGTCAAACAGGCGGCCACTGAAAACTTCCGCTCAGTCGAGCATATGAAGCGTTACACCACCCAAGGGATGGCAACCGATCAGGGCAAGAACTCCAACGTTGGGGCGCTGGCGGTTTTGGCAGATGCCACAGGGCGCGGCATTCCTGAAACCGGCACCACCACATTCCGTCCGCCCTATTCACCAGTGGCAATTGCCGCGATGGGGGCAGGGGCGCAGGGCAAGGGATTTGCCCCGCAGCGCATGACCACCAGCCACAAAGCCAGCCTGCGCATGAACGCGCCGATGATCGAGGCCGGCCTGTGGTATCGCCCCAGCTATTTCCCAAAATCGGGTGAAACCAACTGGCGGCAATCGTGTGATCGCGAGGTTGGATATGTGCGCAATGCGGTTGGGGTCTGCGATGTGTCCACATTGGGCAAGATCGACATTCAAGGGCCGGATGCCGCGGCACTGCTCGATTTTTGTTACACAAATATGTTCTCGACCCTCAAGGAAGGGCGGGTGCGCTACGGGCTTATGCTGCGCGAAGATGGCTATGTCATGGACGACGGCACCTGTGCGCGGCTGGGCGAAAACCACTATGTCATGACCACCACCACCGCCGCGGCGGGTCTGGTGATGCGGCATCTGGATTTTGTGACCCAATGTCTGCATCCCGAATGGCAGGTGTCATTCACTTCTGTCACAGAACAATGGGCGCAGTTTGCTGTGGCGGGGCCAAAGTCCCGAGAGCTGTTGAACCGTCTTTTGGAAACCGAAATCGACAATGAAAGCTGGCCGTTCATGGCCTGCGGTCCGGTAAAGGTCTGCGGTGTCAACGGGCGCTTGTTCCGCATCTCGTTCTCGGGGGAACACGCCTATGAGGTCGCGGTGCCAGCCCGATATGGGGCGGCGCTGTTTGACCTGTTGGTCGAACGCGCCAACCAGATGGGCGGGGGTGCCTACGGAATGGAAGCGCTGAACGTGCTGCGGATCGAAAAGGGTTTCCTCACCCATGCCGAGATTGAAGGTCGGGCAACGGCCTTTGACATCGGGATGCAAGGAATGATGTCACAAAAGAAAGATTTCATCGGCAAGACCATGGCGGCGCGGCCCGGTTTGGTAGATGAAGATCGCCCGCAACTGGTGGGCCTCAAACCCGTCGGTGCGGTCAAGAAACTGACCGCTGGCGCCCAGCTTTATCCGCAGGGCGCAGAGGCGGTCGCGGACAACCTGGAGGGGCATATCTCTTCGGTTGGATTCTCACCGGATGTGGGCACGTTCATTGGCATGGGGTTCCTCAAACGGGGCCGGGACCGCATGGGCGAGGTGATCCGCATGGTGGATCATGTGCGCGGCTTGGAAACGGATGTTGAAGTGTGCAACACAGTCTTTGTCGATCAAGAAGGGGAGCGGGTACGTGGTTGAACTCAAAGCAAAAACACCGTTCGAGGGAACGCTTCCGCTGACCATTGGTCAGGCCAAGCTGACGGAGTTGGATGCCGGACATCTGACCTCTCTGTCGCCTTTGGGTGATGACAAGGCGATGGCGCCGGCGCTGGAAAAGGCGCATGGCATGGCCTTGCCGAAACCCAACCGGTCAACCGGCAAGGAAGGCGCACGCTGCATCTGGTTTGGCAGGGGTGAGGCGCTTTTGATGGGGCCTGCACCGGATGCGAGCCTGAACAAACATGGTGCGGTGGTGGACATTTCCGATGCATGGTCTGTGGCGATGCTTGAGGGGCCAGCGGCGGCGGATGTTCTGGCGCGGCTGGTGCCGGCGGACCTGCGCGACAGCCAGTTCAAGCGTGGCCATTCCATCCGCACACAGGTGTTTCACATGGCGGCCTCGATCACCCGGCTTGGGCCGGAAAAGTTCATGATCCTCGTGTTCCGGTCGATGGCAGGGACACTGGTTCACGATCTCAAGGCAGCTATGGCAGCGGTCGCTTCGCGCGGTTAACCTATCGGCGGGGTGCGAATCCCACAGGTAAACGTAAGTGGAGACCATTAACGATGAGATATGTTGCATTTGCATTGGCCGGGGCGCTCACCTTGAGCGCGGGTTCTGTGGCAGCAGACACCGCCAAAGAAGAGGACTGCGGCCATCAGGCGGCGATTGTGTCGGCGATCCAAAAGGCCCGTATGGACCGTGTGAAGGAACGCAAAGTGCAAGAGGCGGTCTTGGCCGGAGAGGTCACCTGGCCGGAACGTTACAATGCTGCAATCCCGCTGTTTACCGGTGAGATTTACAAGCTGAAAAAGCGCGATCTGCGCAAAACCGATCTGGGCGCACAATGGAAGGCGGCCTGTTTGGCGAACTAGTTGGTGCCGCAAGGCGCTGCTAATTTGCAAAAGGCAGCGCCGCTCTGTGGACTTTGATCCACCGGACCCAATATAAAGTGGTATGAGCCTGCCACCCGGATTTTTGGACGAATTGCGCAGCCGATCCAGCCTGTCACAGGTGGTCGGCCGAAAAGTCATTTGGGATGCGCGCAAATCCAATCAGGGCAAGGGCGACATGTGGGCGCCTTGCCCCTTTCATCAGGAAAAATCTGCGTCTTTTCATGTGGATGACCGAAAGGGATTCTACTATTGTTTTGGCTGTCACGCCAAAGGTGATGCCATTTCATTTGTGCGCGAGACAGAGAATGTCGGCTTTATGGAAGCGGTGGAAATCCTCGCCCGTGAGGCTGGGATGCCGGTGCCAAAACAAGACCCCAAAGCGCAGGAAAAGGCCGACAAACGTACCCAACTGGCTGAGGTCATGGAATTGGCGGTGCGCTGGTTCCGTCTGCAACTGCGCACCGGCGCTGCAGAGGAGGCACGCAATTATCTGGACCGGCGCGGGCTCAACGCTGATGCGCTGGAACGCTGGGAAATCGGATTTGCGCCCGATCAATGGCAGGGGCTTTGGGATGCGCTAAAGGGCAAGGGTATCGAGGATGATTTGATCCTTGGTGCGGGGCTGGCCAAGCCATCGACCAAAGGCGGCAAACCCTACGATACGTTCCGCGGGCGGATCATGTTCCCGATCCGCGATGCGCGGGGCCGGGCGATCGCCTTTGGCGGGCGGGCGATGGACCCCAACGACAACGCCAAATACCTCAATTCGCCCGAGACCGAACTTTTTGACAAGGGTCGCAGCCTCTACAACGTCCGCGAGGCCAGAACGGCGGCGGGCAAGGGCATGCCTTTGCTGGTGGCCGAAGGGTATATGGATGTCATCGCCCTGCATGGCGCGGGATTTGAGGCTGCCGTGGCGCCGCTTGGCACGGCGATTACCGAAAGCCAGCTGCAGATGCTTTGGCGGATTGCACCCGAACCGATCATCACACTGGACGGTGACACCGCTGGCCAACGCGCCGCGATGCGGCTTGTTGATCTGGCGCTGCCGCTGCTGGAGGCGGGGCAATCGCTGCGCTTTGCGGTGATGCCAGAGGGGCTCGATCCTGATGATCTGCTCAAGGCGCAGGGCGCACCGGCCCTGCAAAAGCTGATTGATCAGGCGATGCCGATGGTTCAACTGCTGTGGCAGCGCGAAACAGACGGCAAGGTGTTTGACAGCCCTGAACGCAAGGCCGCTCTCGACAAGGCGCTGCGCGAAAAGATCAAACTGATCAAAGACCCTTCTATCCGCAGTCATTATGGGCAGGAAATCAAAGACCTGCGCTGGCAATTGTTCCGTCCGAAAAGTAGCGCGGCACGCCCCGCAGGGCGGGGCGGCAAGGGCCGCTGGCAATCCAATGCGCCGCAGCCGCCTGTGCCCTCGACCAAGGCATCGGCACTGGCCACGGCAGCAGACGACCGCACCACAGAACATCTGCGCGAAGCGGTGATTTTAGCGGCGTTCCTAACCTGCCCGCAGATCATCGAAGATTTCGAAAGCGGACTTGAAACGATGACCTGCGCAGACCGTACCCATGCACATCTGCGCGATCTTATTCTGCGTTTTGGCCATCAGGGCGACGCGGTGTTGCGCGAAAAAATATCGGACGCACTGGGCTATGACGCCCTTGAAAACCTGATCACACAGCGCCATGTCGCCATTACACCCTGCATTCGCAATCCGGGCGACGCCGAGATGGCCGCGATGACCGTGGCCGAGGAACTGGCCAAATTAAGCGCGATGCGGGGGCTGGATGCGGAAATAGCCGAAGCGATGGAAGACCTGACCGGTGTTGCAGACGAAGGCGTCACCTGGCGGCTCAGCGAGGCGGCCCGCGCCGCCGATCAAGCCACCCGCACAGGGCAGGAAGACAAGGCGGAATACGAGGTGGGTGACAATGGCGCCCGCATGAGCAGAGACGAACGCAGTGCGCTGGATACACTGCTTGGAAACATCAAATACGAAAAGCCAAAAGGGCGGGGGTAAACCGTTCCGTGACCTTTTGGCAGGTACTTTAGGAAAAAGCAGGGTAACGGGTTTAAGAATCACCCCGAACCCCTCATGATTCGGAAAATTCGAATCACCCCCAGATGATTCGCGCGATCGCGCCGGAGGAGACGACATGGCCGCTAAGGATACAAACGACGACAGCAAGCGGGACGAGAACGACAGCGGCCATTCGCTGGATATGTCTCAGGCTGCCGTCAAAAAGATGATCGGTGAGGCCCGCGAAAAGGGCTATATCACCTATGATCAGCTGAACACGGTTCTGCCGCCCGATCAGGTCAGCTCCGAACAGATCGAAGACGTGATGTCGATGCTGTCGGAGATGGGTATCAACATCATCGAAGATGAAGACGCCGAAGAGGAAGAGGCCAAGGGCTCTACCGAACTGACGACCACCGACAGCAACAAAGAGGTCGCGCTGTCCTCTGGCACCAGCGAAAAGCTGGACCGCACCGATGATCCGGTGCGCATGTACCTGCGCGAGATGGGTTCGGTTGAACTGTTGTCCCGCGAAGGCGAGATCGCGATTGCCAAGCGTATCGAGGCTGGCCGCAACACGATGATTGCCGGCCTGTGCGAAAGCCCGCTGACCTTTCAGGCGATCACCATCTGGCGTGACGAACTTTTGTCCGAAGATATTTTGCTGCGCGATGTGATTGATCTGGAGGCCACCTTCGGCAATCAGATGGGCGACGAAGAAGAAACCACGCCCGTGGTGCCTGCCGCAGGTGCCGCAACAACCGAGACCAAGACCGAAGAGACCAAGCAAGAGCTGGACGCCGACGGCAACCCCATCACCAATGATGACGACGATGATGAGGACGAACAGGCCAACATGTCCCTCGCGGCCATGGAAGCGGCGCTGAAACCGCAGGTGCTTGAGGCGCTGGACATCATCGCGGACGACTATGCCAAGCTGAGCGAGATGCAAGACAGCCGGATTTCGGCGACCCTGAACGAGGATGGCTCTTTCTCGAAAAAGCAGGAAGACACCTATCAGAAACTGCGGGCAGAAATTGTGCTGCTGGTGAACGAACTGCACCTGCACAACAACCGTATCGAAGCCCTGATTGACCAGCTTTACGGCATCAACCGCCGCATCATGCAGATCGACAGCGCGATGGTGAAACTGGCCGACCAAGCCCGGATCAACCGCAAGGAATTTGTCGATTCCTATCGCGGTTATGAGCTCGACCCTAACTGGCTTGAGCGGATGTCCGAAAAGACCGGCCGCGGCTGGCAGATGTTCATTGAACGCTCCACCGACAAGGTCGAAGAACTGCGCGCCGACATGGCGCAGGTGGGTCAATACGTTGGTCTGGATATCTCTGAATTCCGCCGCATCGTGCAGCAGGTTCAGAAGGGCGAAAAAGAGGCCCGCCAGGCCAAGAAAGAAATGGTCGAAGCGAACCTGCGCCTCGTGATTTCCATCGCCAAAAAGTACACGAACAGAGGCCTGCAATTCCTTGATTTGATTCAGGAAGGTAACATCGGCCTGATGAAAGCCGTGGATAAATTCGAATACCGCCGCGGTTATAAATTCTCGACCTATGCAACGTGGTGGATCCGTCAGGCGATCACCCGTTCGATTGCCGATCAGGCCCGCACGATCCGTATTCCGGTCCATATGATCGAAACCATCAACAAACTGGTGCGCACGGGCCGCCAGATGTTGCACGAGATTGGCCGCGAGCCCACGCCAGAAGAATTGGCCGAAAAGCTGCAGATGCCGCTTGAGAAGGTCCGCAAGGTGATGAAAATTGCCAAGGAACCGATCAGCCTTGAAACCCCCATTGGCGATGAGGAAGACAGCCAGCTGGGCGACTTCATCGAGGACAAGAATGCCGTGCTGCCGCTCGACAGTGCCATTCAGGAAAACCTCAAGGAAACCACAACCCGCGTTCTGGCCTCGCTCACCCCGCGTGAGGAACGTGTCCTGCGGATGCGCTTTGGCATCGGCATGAACACCGATCACACCCTCGAAGAAGTGGGCCAACAGTTCAGCGTGACACGTGAACGTATCCGCCAGATCGAAGCCAAGGCGCTGCGCAAGCTCAAGCACCCAAGCCGGTCGCGCAAGTTGCGGTCCTTCCTCGACCAGTAACGCGCTCTTACATCACCCATCAAAAGACGCCCGGTTCTCCGGGCGTTTTTTTGTGTGCATTGTTTCGTCGATCCCTGCGCCAAATGCCGCTGATGTGAAAGGGATTGAATTTGAACTTCGGCACTGAGCCCCTATTTGTAGGACAACAATGAAAGGTGCCCCCATGCGAACCGCTCTTCTTGCACTTGCGATCACGCTTGCGCCCGGCCTTGCGGCGGCGCAATCCTTCACGGCCGTCAATCATCTCAAGGTGGTCCCGCTGAACAAAAGCACCTTCGAAGTGATTGAAGCACGCGGCGAGGGGGCAAGAGGCATGTGGTGCGCGGCATCGGAATTTGCCCAGAAACGTCTGGGGCTGACACGGGGCGGACGGATCTATGTTCATACCGCCCGTGGCCCGTCCATTAGCGGTCTGGGCCGCAAAGGTGTGGTGTTCACGGCAGATCCATCCACCCTGTCCGTGCCGCCAAGTACATCCGTTTCAGTCAGTGTCCGGCAGGTCGGACAAGGCCTTCCCATTCAACACGCCTATCTGTTTTGCAAAGACTATCTGATCGAACTTCGTGACATAAAATTCCGTAGAATGGGAGCCGACACATGGTAAAATTCGCAACCGCCCTCTTTCTGGCCCTCGCCGGTTCCACAGCTGCATCTGCGCAGGATTTTCGCGCCGAGAACCGTGTGACGGTCACGCCGGTTGATGGCGGGTTTCAAATTGCTGACGGTGCGGGCTTTGGCGCCCGCGGCATGTGGTGCGCCGCGGCGGATTACGCCAATGACGTACTGGGTGCCCGCAGCAACGTACGAATTTACGTTGTTGGTCCACGCCTGTCCTTTGATGCGCCGGTGACCTTTTCGCTTGATCCGGCAGGCAATGATCCCAAACGGGTCTTGATCCTCTCACAATCGCTGCGTGCTGCCGGGTCCAACCTTTCACTGGCTCATGCACATAGCTTTTGCGCAGATGCGCGGCTGATCAACCGCTGATGCGCGGGGCCTGTCTTGCGCTGATACTGGCGTGCCTGCCACTGACCGTTGAGGCGAGCACCGATGGTGAAGAAGACCGGTTTTTGGTGATCAACCCCCTTAGCGCTTTCGACTTCGAAGTGGTGCAGGGCATGAACATGGGCGCGGCAGAGTTTTGGTGCGGCGCGGCCAGCTATGTTGAGCGGCGTCTTGGCCTGTCCGAGACCACCCCGATTTACCTCAAACGGCCACGCGGCCCATCGCAGACCGCGGCAGGGCGCAAGGCCGTGACATTCTCGCTTAGCAATGCGGGCCTGCCGCCCGATGATCCCGGTCGTCTGACGCTTACAGTCAAGCAGCCGGGCACGATGGTGAAATCTGCCGGTGCGCGGCGGTATTGCCGTGATGCTTTTACCCGGTCCACGAAATAGAACGATTGCCATCCGGCCATGTGCAAGCCACCCTGTGCCCATGCAAACCCGTTTTTCCATTTCGACCCGAGGTCAGGGTCTTTACGAAATTACCCCGCAAGTTACCTCTTGGCTCAAGGGGCAGGGTGATGGCCTGCTGACATTATTTGTGCAGCACACCTCTGCCTCGCTTTTGATACAGGAAAACGCCGATCCAGATGTGCAGGGCGATCTTTTGGCTTATTTTGCCCGCCTTGTGCCGCCAGCGGATGATCCAGCGATGCGCTACCTGCGTCACACGATGGAGGGGCCGGACGATATGCCCGCCCATATCAAGGCCGCGATGATGCCGGTTTCGTTGAATATTCCCGTCACGGCCGGGCGCATGGCACTCGGCACATGGCAAGGCATCTACCTGTTTGAGCACCGCACCGCGCCGCACCACCGCCAGATCGCAGCGCATTTTGCCTGAGGTCGGCCAAAGCCGCAGTTTAGCCCGTCAATGGCCCCAGATGTAGTGGTCAAATTGCCCCCTACCCAAAACCTCGTGAACCCCCTATAAGTTTAGACAAGAGGGCGGGTTGCGCCCCTATAGAGGCGGAATGACAAAGAGGGGGACGGCCCATGCGCTGCCCGTTTTGCGGAAATATCGACACCCAAGTAAAAGACAGCCGTCCGGCAGAGGATCACGTCTCGATCCGAAGGCGCCGGTTCTGCCCGGCCTGCGGCGGGCGATTTACCACCTACGAACGGGTCCAACTGCGCGATCTGGTGGTGATCAAAACCAGCGGCAAACGCGAAGATTTTGACCGCGACAAGCTGGAACGCTCCATCCGCATCTCTATGCAGAAACGCCCGATTGATCCCGAACGCATTGATCAAATGATCAGCGGCATCGTGCGGCGCCTCGAAAGCATGGGCGAAACCGACATAGGCTCCAAACAGATCGGTGAGATCGTGATGGAGGCTCTGGCCCGGATCGACACCGTTGCCTACGTGAGATTTGCCAGCGTTTACAAGAACTTCCAGGCGGCTGATGATTTCGATAAGTTCGTTCAGGAACTGCGGCCGGATCACCCTGTAGAAGAAGAGTGAGTGACCAAAGATACATGGCGCTGGCGCTGTCCCTCGGGCGGCGCGGGCAGGGGCGTGTCTGGCCCAATCCGGCGGTGGGCTGTGTCATCGTGGCACAAGGCCGGATCGTCGGACGGGGCTGGACCCAGCCGGGCGGACGGCCCCATGGCGAGGTTGAAGCATTGGCGCAAGCGGGCGCTGCTGCACGCGGTGCGACGGCCTATGTCACACTGGAGCCTTGTTCCCATCACGGGCAAACCCCGCCCTGCGCACGGGCCCTGATCGACGCGGGCGTGGCGCGTGTCGTCGTGGCCACCACCGACAGCGATGCGCGGGTGAATAGGCAAGGCCTGCAAATGCTGCGCGATGCGGGCATCGAGGTCACCCTTGGGGTGGGCGAGGCCGAGGCCCGCCGCGATCATGCCGGATTTTTCCGGCGCGTAGAGCTGGGGCGGCCGTTGCTGACCCTGAAGCTGGCCAGTTCCTTTGATGGGCGCATTGCCACCGGCACCGGCGAAAGCCAATGGATCACCGCCCCGCAAGCGCGGCGCGTGGTGCATGCCATGCGCAGCCGTCATGATGCGGTGCTGATTGGCGGCGGCACCGCCCGCGCCGATGATCCAAGCCTGACAGTGCGCGATCTGGGTGTGGATCACCAGCCAGCCCGCGTTGTGGTCTCCCGCAGGCTTGATCTGCCGCTTATGGGTCAATTGGCGCGCACTGCCGCCGAGGTTCCGGTGATCTTGTGCCACGGCAAAGACGCCGACCCGATGCTGGTGCAAACCTGGCGCGATCTGGGCGCGACCCTGCTGCCCTGTGCGGCGCGGGGTGGGCAGCTTGATCCGGCGGATATCCTGCAACAACTGGGTGCACATGGGCTGACCCGTGTGTTTTGCGAAGGTGGCAGCGCCTTGGCCGCCTCCCTGCTTGAGGCTGATCTTGTGGACGAATTGATCGGCTTTACCGCCGGTTTGGTGATTGGCGCAGAGGGCTTGCCGGGGGTTGGCGCGATGGGGCTGGAAGCCCTGCGCAACGCGCCCCGCTTTGATCTGCGCCAGACCATGGCCTGCGGTCCTGATATTCTACATGTCTGGACACGCCCCTAGGATCAACGGCCCCGCCATAAATGGGCGCGGCTGGCCATAAATCCCTGTAGTTTAGACAAAATCCGAAGACCCAACCCCGGCGCGGACACTTCACCTGAGATCAGGCGATCCACGATCACCTCGACCGGGCAAGGCAGGCCAGTTTGCGGATCAAAATAGCGCGGATAATCAATCAGAACTGCATGGACGAGCCCTTCGAGCGGGACATCGACCCGCCGGCGCGGCGGCACGTCACCTCGATCATCGCTGAGGCCCCAACCGGCATAGAACGGCGCGCCAAAGGTCACCACAGGCACCCCGCGCAGCAGCGCTTCGAACCCCAAAAGCGAGGTCATGGTCCATACCTCGTCCACTTGGCCCAGCAGATCTGCCGGATCGGCACCGGATGCGATGTGATCGGCAAGATCGGCGGCGTCAATCGCGCCATCGCGCAGTCCCGCCTCAACATCCGGATGCGGTTTGTAGATCAGAAAGGCATCCGGATTGGCTGCACGGGCGGCTCGCAACAGCGTCAGATTATCGCCAACGTCCTGCGTGCCCAAACGGACAGAGGCGTCATCAGCCACCTGACCGGGCACCAAAATACGCTTCTGAACAGGTGCATCGCCCAATTGGCTTGCCGCACCGATGTTGTATTTGCTCAGCCCAGCTTTGGTCAGCGCGGTGATCAAAGCACGGGCGCGGGCGGTTTGATCGGGCCGCATCTGCGCCCGCGTTTCGATCCATTTTTCCAACCGGCTGGGGCGGGAGGGGTCATAGTAAATCCCCAGATCGTCACAAACCAACGACAGCGGAGGCACCAGGGCCGCGCCAAGTCCCTTGGACCGCAAAAACCCGTCTTCAACCCGCACCGCATCTTCATGGCCGACCTGCGCAAGGCCAGACCATACCATCCAGGGGCGCCCCGTATTGCGAGCCTCTGCCGGATCATCTTTGAATATCAGGGGCTTGGACTGTCCAAAGATCTTGTTCAGCGGGCCGCGTTTCCACATCCGCATACCTGAGGCGACCCAGCCGCGATGATCCTCGCGCCATGCACGGGCCTGCGCGGCCTGCGCTTCGATCGCGGTTTCCAGCTCGCAAAGCTGATCGCGGTAGGGGTCATACCATTTGGGGTAAAGGATCATCGCAGCGGCAAACAATTGCGCCCGCGTCAGGGTCCGCTGGCGGCGCTGCACGGGAAACTCGTCCTTGGTCAGGCCCCAACCGGCATAAAACGGTTTACCGAACACCCGCGGTTTGTGCCCCGCAAAGATCGCCTCAAAGCCAAGCTGCGAGGACACGGTGTAAACGCCAACTGCCCCGTCAAACAGCGCCCAAGGGCTGACGGGATCAGTGAGTAGAGAAATCTTGTTGTTGACGTCTTTGTCGGTGAAATATCCCGCGCGGTGGCCCTGTGCGGTTTCGGGGTGAGACTTGATAATGACCTTTGCACCGGGGTGTTCCTCTTGGGCAAACACCAGCATCTCAAGGAACCGGCCGCGATCGGCCTCGGAGGCGGTGACGGAGGCATCGCCCTGCGTCTGGTCAATCACCAACACATAGCCGGGCGGCGGGGCAGGGGCGGCGGGATCAAACCCGCTATATTTGGTCAGTTGCGCCTCGGCCATCCGTGCCATTGCACCCCGTGCGCGGTTCAAGAGCGCGGTGTCATCCAGCGGATGTTCGGCCAGCAGCATCTCAAGGTCCGATGGCTGAGCCGGGTCAAAATGCGCCCCGCGATGATCGATTAACAGGCCCAGCGGCGGCTCACCGCCCCGTCCCGGATGCAAAGAGCGCAGCCATGCATCCTCCACCCGGACAACGGGCGCCTCATATTTGGCAGCAACGGCAAGCCCGCGATGGGCGGTGGGCGAATTGCCCCAAACCGCAACGGAATCGCCCTCCTTAGGCCGTCCCAGATGCAGGGAATAACCGGCAAGCTGCAAAATCCGGCGCAAACGCCGCTGTTTGAGAAATCCGCCGTTATAGACAAAAAGCCGCCGGTCCTTGTCGGGACCGGCGGCGGGTGTGTCATATGTCTCAGGCCCGAGAGCCATGATCAGGGGTTATTCGCCGGTCAGCGATGTCAGGCTCGCTGCAGATCCGGCTGTGCCTGTGATGGCCGAGATAACCTTGCTCCACTGGGTAAATGGTGCCTCTGTCACATAAAGCGTGTCGCCGTCCCGCACCACAAAATCACGGGCCATGAACATGCCGTTGGGTTTCGTCAGGTCCAGAACATAGACCATCCGCTGTGCGCCCTGAAAATCATTGCGGCCCAACACTTGCCCGGCAATTTCCGCCGGTTCGTTGCGGAAAATAAAGACGCCGGTTGGGTCCGCCGATGAGGCGCTCAGCCCGCCCACTTGCGCGATGCCTTCAAGTGCCGACAGGTTCTGCGATTCAAATGGCACCTGCGCCTGGCTGCCGGTGGCGCCCAATGCGGTGAAAGACCGTGTGTCTTCTTCGACGAGGATGCGATCCCCGGCGCGCAATGCGATGTCCAGTTCGGGGTGGTCATAGAGATCTTGCAACCAGATCTTGCCGCGCATCTTGCCGCGGATAACGGTGATCTGGGCTATCTCGGGTTCAATCGAAACACCACCTGCGCGGGCCATCATAGTGCCCAAGGTGCGCGTTGGCCGCTCAATGGCATAGACGCCCTGCGCCCCAACCGCGCCAATCAGCGAAACGGTCGAACCGTCACCCGCGGCACGGCGGACTTCGACCTGTGGGTCAGGGGTCTGTTCGCCCAGTTTGGTGGTGATGATGCGGCGAATGGCGTCTGGCGTGTTGCCTGCTGCCTTGATCCGGCCCGCATAGGGAATAAAGATAAAGCCCGCGCCATCAACCTGCACTTCTTCGAGCAGGGTCGCGGGGGAGCCTTCGACGCCCAAAAGCGGATCATCGACGTTTTCGTAAACCGTAATGCCCAGAACATCGCCAGGGCGGATCGTGTCAGACCCAAGCGGGGCTGCGCGTTTGAATTCCTCGGAGAACCCCAAAGCAGGGGTCAAAGCGGTGGCGCGAGTGACGCGGTCGTTGACGGAGACAACAAAGGCGTCGCCTTCCTTTTGCACGGATCCTGCGAAAATCTGGCGTTTGTTGGGGCCGACCTGCGGCAAACCACAAGACGAAACAACGGCCAACGCCGCGATTGCTGCGATGGGGCGCGCCCACCGGAAAGATACGGATTTCACTGCCCGGTCTCCTCGACCTATTCAATTCTGCCTCAGTATTCGCCGATTTTTTCGGCGTAATTGCGGTCAAGTTAACGCAGTTATCTGTAAAAATCTAGCGTGCAGAGGTGCTTGGCTCAGGTGACGAGGCGCAACTGTTGCCTTGGGGCCGCGGTTCCTTGATCAAACGCCTGATAGGGGTCATCACCAGCCAGCATCATATCCACCACCAAACGCAACAATTGTCGTCGCCCCTTGGAGGAGTAATACCCGCCGGGAATTTGTGAAGTTTCAAGCAGATAGCGCCGATAGTCCTTGTAGGCGCGGCTGTCAGGGCGGCTGGGTGCTGCGAAAAATTCCGGCAATGGTTGGTCAGAGACAAATTCCGACTTTCCGTAAACAGCATCACCAAACACCTTCAGCGGAATGCCGCGCCAAAGCGCCTGCTGTCCCGCTGTAGAGTTCACGGTGACAGCGGTGCGGGCATCATCAAGCAGGCGGGCCAGCTTGCCGCCGCGCACAAAATGAACCCGGTCCGCGACCCCTGCTGCACGGGCCAGCCGCTTGATATCGCGCCGCACCGGCACGCGGCCATCCTCAAGCGGATGGGCCTTGAACACAAGGTGATGATGGGTCGGCGCGCCCTTGGCAAAACCGTCAATCACCAGCTCCAGAAACTCCGTCATCGTGCCGAAAGGTGAATGCATCTGGAAGGAGCTGTCATGCTCCAACTGCAGCAGCGCCAGATGGTATGGGAACCCGCCATTGCGCACCCGCCAAGTGGCCAGAAACCGCTGTACCCAGATCACCGGCATCAGCAGCAACCGCTTGAGGTACAGCTGAAACTCTTTCGACACAGGCAAGCTGCGATGGGGCCGGAAATGCCGGTATTTGCGGTTCGCGAACATCACAAACCAATGATAGGCGGCGCCGTAAAAAATATGTTGGCGCATATCGCCCCAATGGCCCGGGGGCAGGGGCGCTTCCATGTCGGATTGGGCCATGACACTGCGCATCTGATCGATGCTCATGCCCATCAGATGCGAGTTGCCGTTGCTGCCGCCACGCTCATACGTAACCCAATAGGGCCGCATATAGCCTTCCTCAAAGACATGCACCGCAATGCCCGCCACCTTTGCCGCCGCAACGGCGGAAGCATGGATCGGGCGGGTATCGCCATACAGCACGATATCGGTCACTGATTTTTCGACCATCAGATTTGATAGGAAAGCATCCCACTCATCACTGGGCGCGGAAAACGGGATGTAACTGGGTTTGTGCCCCCAAAACGCCTGATCACCCGCATTGAACCCGACACGCCAGACCTCGGCCCCGGCAAGGCGCAGCATGCGGCCAAGCCTGTCAAAGAACGGCCCATGCGGCCCCTGAAGGAACAAAAAGACCCGGTTTTGCCTATCGTCTGAGGACATTCTGCCCTTTCTTCTGCGCGTGCCATATTTTTAATCAGGATATGGCCCCTGCCGCAACAACACTGTGCTTTCGCTTGCCTGTACCACAGGTGAAGGTTACGGAAAGTTAACGACGATTGCGAAAAAGAGGAAAACTCAATGTTCACCGGGATTATCACCGACGTAGGCGAGGTTGTCGCGCTGGAGCAGGAAGGCGACCTGCGGGCGCGGATCAAAACCGGTTATGACACCTCGGGCATTGATATGGGCGCCTCGATCGCCAGCGATGGGGTATGCCTGACGGTGGTGGACCTTGGCCCTGATTGGTACGAGGTGCAGATCAGCGCCGAAACGGTCGAGAAAACCAACATCGGCGGCAATGGATGGCACAAAGGCAAGCGGCTCAATCTTGAGCGGGCCTTGAAAGTGGGCGACGAGTTGGGCGGGCATATCGTGTCGGGCCATGTGGACGGCGTGGCCGAAGTGGTCGCGATGCAAGACGAGGGCGACAGCACCCGCGTGACCCTGCGTGCGCCTGCCGAGTTGGCCCGGTTCATCGCGCCCAAAGGATCTGTTGCGCTGAACGGGACATCGCTGACCGTGAACGCGGTCGATGGCTGTGATTTTGGCATCAACTTTATCCCCCACACCAAGGACGTCACCACATGGGGCGATGTCAAAGTGGGCGATCAGATCAACCTTGAGATTGACACTCTGGCCCGCTACGTCGCGCGTCTGGCTGAAATGTCGTGACACCGGGCATCGGGCATAACCAGGGGCCAAGCATGGAGCGCGGCCAGACCTTTCGCGCCTTTCAGTGGAAAAAGGCCCGCGAGGCCGCGATGCCCAAGACCATGCCTTTGATGGTGGTGCGGATGCATGTGCGCCGCGCCCATGCGCTGGGTCTGGATTATCCCACCTACGCCTCAATCCGCAAAGCCAGCGGGCGTGACATCATGGGATTGTTGTTTTCCTCCAACGCGCTGCGCGTGGTAAAGGCATCAGAGCCGCAGATGCCCTTGCCACGCAGTGAGGCCGTCTCAGCCATCGAAGGCGCACAGAAACTGGCGCTGGTGCATCGGCCCTTGCATGCGGGGCAGGTGGCACAGGCCAATCCAGCGCTCGATCATGTGGACGCGGCACCAAAATTCACCGACAGTTGGTCCGACATGCGCGATCATCTGGGCCGGGTGATCACGGATCGCAAGCTGGTTTCGGATCAGGTGTTGATCATTGGCGACACCGCGCTGGAACGTGATTGGAGCGCGGCCGCCCGCGCCGCCGGATATCTCGATGCCGCGCGGTATTTCGGCGCTGGCGCCTGAGGGCGGAACCGCTCTATTTTGTTGGGCTTTGACCGCAGTGATGCTGCGGCACCTCTGGCCATCGCCGGGCGCTTGAGCTATGTGCGGGCGAGAACGGCGATAGGATATGTCATGAATTTTGAAACACCCGGACCGGTCGAAGAAGGGCTGGCAAGTGCCATTGCCCCAATCGAAGAGATCATCGCAGAGGCCCGCGCAGGCCGGATGTTTATTCTGGTCGATCACGAGGACCGCGAAAACGAAGGTGATCTGGTGATCCCGGCGCAGTTTGCGGACGCGGAAGCGATCAATTTCATGGCCACCCATGGGCGCGGCCTGATTTGCCTGCCGATGACCACGGCGCGGATTGAGACGCTGGAACTGCCGATGATGGCGGTCAACAATTCGTCCCGCCACGAGACCGCTTTTACCGTCAGCATCGAGGCCCGCGAGGGCGTCAGCACCGGTATTTCCGCTGGCGACCGCGCACTGACCGTGGCCACGGCCATCAACGAAGATCTCGGTGCGGCAGACATCGCCACCCCCGGCCACGTGTTTCCCCTGCGCGCCCGCGATGGCGGCGTTTTGGTCCGTGCGGGCCACACCGAGGCCGCCGTGGACATCAGCCGCCTTGCCGGATTGCACCCATCAGGCGTGATCTGCGAAATCATGAAGGAAGACGGCACCATGGCCCGCCTGCCGGATCTGGTGGCCTTTGGCGCTGCACACGGCCTCAAGATCGGCACGATCAGCGATCTGATCGCTTACCGGCACAAGCATGACAACCTGCTGGTGGAACGCGACCGCCGCACAGTGATCTCTGCCTATGGCGGGGAATGGGATATGCGGATTGTCGCGGATGAGATCACCGGGACCGACCACGTTGTCCTGACCAAAGGCGACATCAGCACCGATGCGCCGGTGCTGGTGCGGACCCATGCGATCAACGCACTCGAAGATATCCTTGGACTGGGGCCCAGCCCGGCAGACGAGCTGCCCCGCGCCATGCAGATCATCGCGGACGAAGGCCGAGGCGCGGTGATCCTGTTCCGCGACCCGTTCCCGCGCTTGCGGCTGGACGACGACGAAGAAGACGCGCCGCGCACCGTCAAACGCACAGGTTTGGGCGCACAGATCCTCGCCTCCATGGGGCTGCATCAACTGGTTCTGCTGACCGACAACCCCGAAACCCGTTATCTGGGCCTTGATGCCTATCACATCGAAATCGTGGGCACCCGGCCCATCACGGCGGAGTAAACCCCATGGCAGCATCCGAAGATCACACCGTTCTGGACCGACCCAGCTTTGACAAACCGCTGAAGGTTCTGATCGTTGTCTCGCCCTACTACAGCGATATCGCAGGCGGCCTGTTGACCGGCGCCAAAGCCGAGCTTGAGGCGTCAGGCGCCAGTTACGAGGTGGTCGAAATGCCCGGCGCCTTGGAAATTCCCACCGCCATCGGCATCTCGGACCGGCGCAGCAACTTTGACGGCTATGTCGCGCTGGGCTGTGTGATCCGGGGGGAGACCACGCATTATGAAACCGTCTGCAACGACAGCTCTCGGGCACTGCAATTGCTGGGCCTGCAGGGGCTGTGCATCGGCAATGGCATCCTGACAGTGGAAAACCGCAGCCAAGCCGAGGTGCGCGCCGATCCGGACGGTCAAAACAAGGGCGGGGGTGCGGCGGCTGCGGCCTTGCATCTCATTGCACTCAGCCGTAAGTGGGGCAGCCAAAGCAAAGGCATCGGTTTTAAACCGCTGGGCGAAGACACGCTTATGGCGGGCGATACGGACGGAAACACACACGCATGACCCAATCGGCACCCGGCCTGTCCGGCAACCAGAAACGCAAGATGAAATCGGCATCGCGGCTTTATGCCGTGCAGGCGTTGTTCCAGATGGAACATTCCTCGCAGACCATTGACCG
>Ga0316204_10001556_pt1 | contig 60483 bp, 46 predicted proteins | sample 6monrhotite_MG_2_FD_205661 | JGI IMG/M metagenome (GOLD analysis project Ga0316204, IMG submission 205661) | Microbial mat bacterial communities from mineral coupon in-situ incubated in ocean water Damariscotta River, Maine, United States -... | ecosystem: Environmental > Aquatic > Marine >...
CAAACTAATGTTCCTCCGGGACAGCTAATAAGTGCAGCACCAATTATTGTTGCAGGAATAAACAATTCTGTCGATATTTCAATTGCTGGTGGAGAGTACGCGATTAATAGTGACCCATTTACTTCAGTTGCGGGCTCGGTTAATTCTGATGATAGTGTTGTTGTTAGAGTAACTTCTTCGGTGGACGCTCTGGGTACCGTAGCAGCTACTTTAACCATGGGCGGTGTTTCAGATACCTTTAATGTAGCAACTTCCAATGATTTCACTCCACCTACCGCTCACATTTTATTCCCTTCTGAGCGAACTCTGACAGAGAAAACTAGCATGATATTGAGTGGGATTACGGCTGATGATGGTCTGGTCGCCAGTGTAACGGTTGGTGGTGTCGATGCAACTTCAACCGATGACTTCAAAACTTGGCAAGCCTCCGTGCCGCTTGTAAATGGGTTTAATGAACTGACGGTTTCAGCTACCGATGCTGCCGGAAATACTAGTAACAATGTCTCCACGGTAACGGTTGAATCAAGACCATTTTATTCTAATTTTAACAAAATCAAATATGATTCAATTAGTGACCGATTATTATTCTTAGGTCTTAGTTATCATCTTTATGGGTTTGATATTGCTAGTGAAGTTTTTGGCTCGGTATCAAGTAGTCGAGGGGTTGTTGGCGATATTAACCCAATGATTGTTCCGAAAAGTTTTGATATTGATGAAAATACCAATACAGCCTATGTGGCTGACGCTGTCAACTCTAGAAAAGATAGAATTCTCAGTGTGAATTTGGCTACAGGCGAGCGGAACATAGTGACAGCAGATGCGGATGACTACCCTGCTCATGCTTTAGTAGAACCTCGTCATGTGGAAATAGACAGCACAAATAATTATATTTATGTATCGGATTCTTCTGGAACCCTAGGCGGTAGAAAGGCAATCTTAAGATTTGACCTGACCACTGGTGTATCTAAGGTTATCACCGATAATAGTTTCCCTGGGGCGGAACTGAGCATGCCTCAGAATATGACTTTAGATAAAGCCAATAACCGACTACTAATAGCAGACAGGGGTTATCAACGTATTATCGCAACCGATTTAACAACAGGTGGGAAAAGTATTTTTTCAGCTGATGGGGTGCCTGATACTGTAAATCCACTCTCTAGTATGAGAGCTTTAGTAATGGACATCGCGAATGATAGAGCAATTACTTATAATCTAGGCACCAAGCAAATGCTATCAATATCCTTAGCAACAGGAAGTCGAACCGTACTTGCTGACGATGTAACTATTCCAGGTGTCAGCTCTAATAGAATGGATATGGTTCTTGATAGTTCAGGTAATCGAGTTTTCATAGTCGGTTATAACCGTAATGCGGTATATTCAGTTGACTTAGCAACAGGTTTAGTCAGTGTGTTTTCCGACAATACGAGACCTGATGATTTGAACCCTTTAAGCTACCCTACATTTCTTACCCTCGATAGTTCAAATAATCGATTATTAGTAACAAACCTTGGTAATAAAGCGGTGCTTGGCGTGAGTTTAACCACTGGGTCAAGAACGGTTGTTTCCAGTGAAACTCTACCAGATGCCGTTAACGAATTCAGCAGACCTGAGGGTATTGCTGTTGGTCTGGATAATAAGGCTTATATTGTCGATAGTATAGATGACAGACTCCTAGAGTTAGATCTGTTAACGGGCGCTAGAACCGTTGTTGCAGATAACAATAAGCTTGATACTAATAAAACGTTCAATATTTTAGCTGAAATTACTGTTGATGAGACAAATAACAAATCATTTGTTTTGGATGCAGGAGCTAGAGCCTTATTCAGTGTCGATAATGCAACTGGAGAGAGAACGCTGATTTCAAATGGAGCCACTCCAAATGAAGATAATCCGTTCCAAAACCCTGTGCAATTGATACAAGAGGGGGGGCGGGGTTTGGTGCTTGATGATGTAGCACAATCAATCTTTAGTGTTGATTTATCAACGGGAGCACGAACGGTTTTTTCAGGGTCTACCCTGCCAGATACTACAAATCCCTTTACCTCGCCAAAAATGATGGTTCATGACAATGCTAACTCAAGGTTATTGGTCATTGATACAGATAAAGTGATTGCGGTCTCTTTGATTGATGGCTCCAGAACGGTATTTTCTAGTAACACAATACCCGATGATAAAAATATGTTTTGGTGGCTACATGATATAACGCTTGATGCTTCAAGAAACCGTGTACTGGTTAAAGACAACCAAGTTATAATGGAAGTCGACTTAACTACAGGTGCAAGAACGCCCTATCTTGGAGGAACACCAAATAACCAGTTTCCGCTTATACGATTAAAGGACATCGCTTATGACCCAACCTCTAAAAAAATGGTGTTGGTTGATAATAGAGGTATTGTAGATATCAATCAGGCAACAGGGTCAAAAACAGAGATTAATCTTAATCTAAGCCCTTCTGATATGGTATTAGATATTGCCAATAATCGAATTTTAACAATTAGAAGTAGTGAGGTGGTAGAAATAGATTTAGATACTGGTGTAATGACAACGATTTCATCTAGCACCATACCTGACAATATAAACCCAATTTCGTGGGCCAGCCACCTTGCTTATGATAGTGATAATAACAGAGCCTTTGTTATTAGTAATAGTGGTAAAAGAATATTGACAGTTGATTTGGCAACGGGCGCTCGAACCATTTTATCGAGTAGCACCGTCCCTGACGATGTGAATGTATTTACGAGAGCCCGAACGCTTGTCTTTGATAAAGAGAATAACCGCTTATTGTTAGAGGATAATCGAAACATTTTGGCGATAGATATAGCAACGGGCGCTCGAACGGTACTGGTAAGTGGCATTATCAACACTTCAATCAGGAGTTTCGTTCTAGACAAAGCCAATGATAGAATCGTTTTTATTACATCTGGCTTATTGTATACCTATGACCTAACCGAAGGTGTCAGTACAAGTGTATCGGACAGATTAAGTCCAAGATACTTAACTGGTCTAGCTTTGTCATCCGAGCCTAATCAAGTATTTCTTATTGATAGAGATTTAGGTCTCCTTTTGGTTGATTTAACTACAGGAGAGAGGGCTATTTTATCTAAGTAAAAGGCTCACTAGGCTTTAAGTAAAGGCTTACTTCGGTAAGCCTTTTTTTTAAACTTTGAGTATCTTAGGTAGAACCGACATTCCGCACCCACTTTTAAGAATAAATCTGCAGATAAATATCCCCCAGACAATTGAGAATAGTCAATCAGAAAACATATTACGCCATTCAGCAAAGTCCGAATGTTCGGCTTCTACAATTTTAAATCCAGCATGGTATTCATCATCACCAATTTTATCTAACCATTTAACTTGTCCAGTTAACAGGAATTTATAACCTCCGCTTTCAAATGCAATGATCAACTCAAAAACCGAGTCGACGATGAGCGGAAATGTCACATGGACTTTCAATCCGTCGGTTGAGATGTCTTTGGTAGTACACTCCAACATGTAATTATCTTGTGAAGGTTGATGACCCGCCACAAGTACTTCAATATAGATGGACTCTTCCCTATTCTGACGAGCCTGCTTCCGTTTGTCAGTTTGCATATTTAGCGATGGACGCTGCTTCACAGCTAGTTGAGCTTTTCTATAAATTTAGTCCAAACCTGGCGATTACTTTCCTCAATTTCGATCAATTTTACCCCAATATAATAAGTCGGCACTGCATCAATTTCTAAACACCATTTCACTTGCACCTTCACATCAATCACTGCCCATAAACTGCCGAGATCAATTTCCATATCAAGCTCACTATCCAATTCGAGCGGGCAATGAGAAATGAGCTTTAAACCACCAGCTGAAATGTTCTGAGAACTGCAAGTGTGAGATTCCCGCTGGTTATTTCTTGACACGTTAACGTAACGCACCGTTATTGTTTTTTCAGTGAATTTTCTGCTATCTCGTCTTAGATCATCTAAATCGGCTGACATATGTTAAACCTATAGAGTAGTGCCACAACTTCTTAACAATTATATGGTTATTGCCCAAGTATAGAAGGGATTTGCGCTTTTTGCATAGTTCATAAACAAACAAGTCACGACCAACGGCTATGATTTACTAGCAATGTAGTTATCAATAAAAATCTCAAGGATATCCAGCGGGACAGCCCCATTTTTTAGCACTACATCATGAAAATCCCGGACGTCAAACTTGTCACCCAAAGCTTGTTTGGCTTTGGCTCGTAATTCGAGTATTTTCATCATTCCGATTTTATATGCACAAGCTTGTCCCGGCATCACAATGTAACGCTCAATCTCTGAAATAACGTCAGATTCAGCCATACCCGTATTATTTAGCATATACTCAATTGCTTGTTCGCGAGTCCAACGTTTCGCATGAATTCCGGTATCAACGACCAACCGAACCGCTCGAAACAACTCGGCCTGTAATCGACCGACATTGTCATATGGATTATCCTGAAAGCCTAATTCCCATGCAACTCTCTCTGAATATAAAGCCCAGCCTTCAATGTAAGCCGTAAACGGGACAAATTTTCTAAACAATGGCACATCTTCTAACTCTTGCGCCACACTTATTTGAAAGTGGTGCCCCGGGATAGCCTCATGATAAGCTAAGGTTCGCATACTATATTTGGGAGTCGCTTTGATATCATGCAAGTTCGCATAAAAGATCCCAGGTCGAGATCCGTCTATCGCAGGACCATTATAATAAGCGCCTGGGCTCGTTTTTTCTTTAAATTCAGGAATGCGTTGTACTTCAACGCCCGCTTTGGCTCGTACTCGAAAAGCTTTGCCTAACCCTGCATCAATCTCGTTAATAATTGTTTGATAATCAGCAAGAATTTGCTCCCGTCCCTCATCGGTATCTGGATAATAAAAACGTTCCTCGGCAGCCATTAGAGCGATCGCATTCGAAAAACCTTGAGTCGTATCGAACCCTTCCGTACTCAAGATTTGCAAAATTTCCGATTGTATTCTGTCTACTTCTTTTAGACCGACATTATGGATATAATCTGGCGTGTAATTAGTCGTTGTAAAAAATTTTAATGCTAAACGATAAGCTTGATCACCGTTGGGGTGTTTCCAAAATCCATCATCAGTATTCGCTTGAACACCCAAACCTTCAAAATAATTGGCTAATTCCACATAGGCTGGATAAACGTCATTCATGATCGCATCTATAGCTTGATTGAGTATTTTTTGTTTTTCGTTATTATCAAATTCTTCGAGTTTATTGAGTTTCTCATTAAGCGACACATATAAGATATTCTCTTCCGGTTTAGTCGCGACAAATTCAGTCATTTCGTCTACCACTCTCTTTATCACAAACTCAGGGGGCAAAATACCTTGCTCAGTCCTTATTTTAAGCCCCTCTAATACTTGAGAAAATTTTACGGGCAGCTTTTTAAGTCGAGCGATGTAATATTCAGCTTCTTCTTGGTCATTTATTTGGTGCATTGACTTCATAAAGGTGGGGAACCCGTTTTGTACGCCAAACAGTTGGTTGACTGGATAATTGTAGTAACGAAATGGTTTCGCCTCTTTTGCAAACTCAAGCAAATATAAAGCAATTCGTTTCGACATCAATTCATCTTGAGATAGTGAAGCATTGTTATAGGATTTAAGAACAGCCATTTCAGATTCTAAAAACTCAAAAAACTCAGTCGTTGATTGCGGACTTACATCACCAAGTTCAGCGTTGTGACCATTGATACCAATCGACTCCAAAAAATGTAAAGAGGTTAAGGTTTCAGGATTTTTTAGCGCTATTTTTAACGCAAATCGATTGAAGAAATTATTGATTATCAAAGGCTTGCCGTACCATTCATGGGCAGCAAAACTTCCACCCAATAAAACCAACGCCAAAAAGATAGCCATAATCCAGAATAATATTTTCTTAATCATTTAATTTTCCACCTGCTTTATCTTCAGTATTATTATTATTTTAATTTTACTGTATGATTATACGTAGCGACTCTGTCAGACACTAGCTCTTGATAATTCCAAACTGTAACAAAAAATTAGCTATTTTCCAGGGTATAAAAACTAACAGAATTGTTGCAGATGTGACTCTATCTAATTGATTTTATTGCGAATAATTATCTCCGCCTTAAATAATCGTTGGAAATGAGATGTTTACCACATTATCAATGAAATGGTATGTGCAAAATAACGGAGTTTTGTGTCTCAGTGCAGAGGATAGATAGAGTGTTAATTTTCATGTTAAACTGAAGCTAAAGTGGCAGATAAGATAGATACCGCTTTAAGCGACTCTCATATTGAAGTGATTGGCTCATCATCGTTGCTGGAATAAAATTGATTTTCGGGTTCAGTTACCCCAAACGAACTGTACAAAGCTACTTATTCATATCCCTTTATCCATGCCTAACTAAGTCTAATCAGTCGACAAATATCGCCGAATATTTTTCCTTGGGTTTATCATTTAAATACAGCGGCTGGTAATAATCTTCAATTTGCTGACGACGAATTTTTAAAGTAGGTGTCATCAATTCATTTTTGGTGTTCCACTCTTTTGACGACACAAGCAAAGCATCCAGCTGCTCATGTTTTTCTAAAGATGCGTTTAATTGCTTAAGTTTTTCTTTACACTGAGCAAGATAATTATCATTACTTTGATTGCTTTCATGCTCAGGTCTTATTATTACAGCAATTGGTTGAGACAATTGACTACCAAATACACACGCTTGTTCAACTGAAAAAATATTTTCAATATTTTGTTCAATAGGAACTGGTGATACATATTTACCCTTGCTGGTTTTAAATATTTCTTTGACTCGACCTTTAATACTGAGATATCCGGACTCGTCGACACTTCCTAAATCACCCGTTCTGAACCAACCATCCTGGATCGTCGCTGCGGTTAATTCTGCCTCCTTATAATATCCGTCCATAAGGCATGGACTACGTAATAATATCTCTCCATTTTCTGCAACCAACATCTCACAGCCATTCATTACTTTACCTACACTGCCTATTAAATGGTGTTCCGGTACATTTAAATTAGAAATCCCCAAAGTCTCACTCAGACCATAACCTTCTAAAATCGATAACCCTAATCGCTCATACCATTCAATCGTTTCAGCCGAAATAGCCGCAGCTCCTGTAAGACAGTATTTAGTTTTAGACAAACCTAACTTCCTGATGATCTGTCGTCGAATAAAACCACCAATTACGGGAAAATTTACAACTTTGTTAAAACGCTTCGCACCACCAAATTTTTTCTCAATACCTTGCTTAATCTTTACCCAAATTCTCGGCACCGCAATAAAAATACTGGGCTCGGTGTCCGACAAATTCTTAGAAAATGTCGACAGATTTTCCACAAATGATACCTGACAACCATAAACGACACTCAAAATTTCTACAGCGATCCTTTCGAAAATATGCGCTAAGGGCAAATAAGATAAAAAGGTATCATCACCATCCACATCAATGGTATTTTTTATGCATTCAAGACCGCCAGAAATCGCCCTATATGACATCACCACCCCTTTAGGTATTCCAGTTGTTCCGGAAGTGTAAACAATGGTGGCAATATCTTTATTATTGGGTTGAAAAAAGTCGGTTAGAGGTTCTAGCGTATCAATTAGATCAAGCCAAAAAGGCATTCCATCTTGCGGGCTATGAATTGCAACCACATCAGCGCTTTTGGTGATAACGGATACTTGAGAATAATGGGTCAAACTGCCCACAAAAACTAACTGAGTTTCACTGTGAGACAAAATTTGTGAAATGGTTTTATCGTTCGCAGATGGATAAATAGGTACACTAATCAAACCTGCGGCCAAAATGGCCATATCGACCAAAAACCAGTCTCGGCAATTATTAGAATAAATGCCTATTTTAGTATCTTTAGGATATTTTTTAAGATAGGTCGCTAACCTGGCAATTTTATTGTAAGCTTCTGCCCAACTAGTTTCTTGCCAAGCGTTTTCGACGGGTTGGCGAAGAAAACAAGCATTGGGCTTTTTTTGAGCCCAATGCTTAATATAATTTGCCGGAGAGTAAATTTTAGAAGCCACTATCTCGCCTTGTTCTTATTATTATTTGTCAAAACTGAGTAAAGAGCATTTACCCGTTAGTTATGCAGCTTGGATCAAAGGTTTAAGCTCCTCATTTTGGTGCATTTCCATCACAATATCACAACCGCCAATTAACTCGCCATTTACCCAAAGCTGTGGAAAAGTTGGCCAATTAGCGTATTTTGGAAGTTCGGCTCGAATATCCGGGTTTTGCAGGATATCAACATATGAAAATTCTTTGCCACATGCCATAAGCGCTTGAACCGTTTGAGCGGAAAAACCACATTGAGGCGCTTCAGGAGAGCCTTTCATATAAACAATGATTCTGTTTTCTTCGATTTGAGATTTGATTTTATCTAAAGTTTCCATAACAATACTCGTCAATAAGGAATGTTGGTGTCAAAATGACTATTCAGAACAGGAATTGTATCGATTTAGCTCGACAAAGACTAGTAGATTAAAACTAGTAGTGAATTTCCTAGTTCAACTTGGGAGAATATCTCACACTAACAGCATCGATCTCCTGTGGCTTATTATACTTAAACGGCATAATATTTGCCCTGGAATATCGAATAAAATCAAAATACAAGGAATGTATATGAGAAAATCACCGCTTACCATACTGCCTCTGCTACTCCTACTTGAACTTTGTCCTATAACCCAGGCAGAGTCCATATATCGCTGGGTTGATAAAGACGGAAAAGTTCATTTTAGTGATAGAATTTCAAAATCGGCAGACTCTGCCAAGTTTGAAAATGCCTCGCTCCCCATTATCAAAACCATTAAATCAAAAGCCAAACCAATCTTTAAACAGTCCAAACAAAAAAACAAGGTCATAAAAAAGTCGAGTAGTGAAAGTAAAACGAGCCGATGCAATAAGATAAATTCCGACATCAACTCCATAGAGCGCAAACTCCGTACTCGTTTACAAGCCGATAAATCAGATCAACATAGCAAAATTTTAGCCGAACTAAGGTGGCAGAAAATTAAAAGCTGTTAAACTCAAAAAATGGTTAGAGGCTTTTGTCGTTTTTACATCAGGGCACCTCTAAAAATGCACTTTTTCCACGATAGCTGCGTCAGCTTCGTGCTCGAATCTTCATGTATTCCATATACACTGCGGTTCTCCGCGCGGCGCTTCCTTGCTCTCATGAAAAAATTACTATTTTTAGAGGTACCCATCATTAATTTTCTGGGGGTGGTTTTTTGCTTCTGTTGGAATGTTTCTTTCTGTGCCTTTAACCATGCGCAATAAAAATTGTGCTTGAAACAAATGCTAACTCGCGCTGGTTGGCAGTTATGTTAGAGCCCGAAGATTAGAACTTTATAAGCTGAAAAAAAGGGTTCAAATAGAACCCTTTTTTTGTTTATCAAAACTTAAGTGATGAGGTAATTATCTATTTCTTTTCAATTTGAGCACATTAGAAAAAGACTCCCACACAATATAAATTGCAATACAAATTAATATGGAAAGTATACCTGTGTCTAAATGATTTAATAACTTCTGCCATTTTTCATTTGAAGCGACTGCATCACTCACCTGTATCAGTTTATCAAATTGGGTAATTTGATAGATTACAGAGAGGCTAGCAAGATTTATAAGTATATTGCTTATTAATGCAGGTTTATTCCAGCCGACCACTATAATTTTATAGAAGCTCAGTAGTACTGCAAGTCCCATTATAATGTTGACACTCCAATGTACCGACGACCATTCCGAGCTTAACTGAACTGAGGTTTCAATACCGCTTTCTTCTATCGAACTCGGAAATTTTAATAGGTTGTTCCACCAGACAAGAAAAACGATTTCCATTATCATTTCGAAAAAAACTTCAACTCTATTTATCGATAGTTTTGGCTTAATTCCATTAATATCTTTTGCTGACCATGCATAAATCTCATCAAGACTAACACCCGATTTTTCCAGAAAGTAAAAAACAACCACCACAATAGCCATAGCCCAGAAAGCTGCACTTAATAAGTGGAAAAATAGACCAATTATATTGGCTATTATGTGACCGCTAGAAAATAGATCGGGGATAGAGAAGAACAAATTTATACCCAATACAATCATTAAGGTAATTTCTAGCGAGCGTTTGAAGGCTGGATAATAATCTGAACCAATAAGTTGCTGGTTGGGCAAAAATGAAGAAGCAACTTTCATCGGATGCCCTATTTTTTGCAATATTATTTCTTGCTCTTCGGCATTAAGCTCGCGCCCAAGTTGTTCCTGTTTGTCTTCGATCTCGCCATAAATTGAAGCCTCTAACTCTTCTCTTACTTCTTGTTGCATATCATCAGGAAGATAGGTTTCTAAGCTGTCTAAATAATTATTAATTAATTTCATGTTTTTCTCCGCCTTGCTCTTATTAAGCAATAATGCCACTAAGTGTTGATGCAACTTGTTGCCACTCTTCAGTAAGCTTTGTCAATGTGGTGCTACCCACATCCGATAATTTGTAAAAACGTTTTTTACGGTTGTCTTCTTTCCGCCATTCACTGACTAATAGACCTTGTTTTTCCAAACGTCTGACAAGCGGGTAAAGTGTGCCTTCATCTATCTCTAATCCCTGACTCATCAGATTTTTTCTTAAAGAGTATCCGTAATGTTCTTCTCTAAGCTCTGCGAGCACGGCAAGAATGAGTACACCCCGTCTAAGCTCCAACTTGAGTTTTTGATAATGTTCACTATCAGTCATGATCTACCTTTACTGTATGTCGCATAGTATAGCTTATACTGTATGGCAAATAGTATATGTGATCAAGTATATTTTAATAAAATGTTTGTGTTGGCATTTTAAATAATGAACATGAAAGCTTATCGTACTGAAATATATAGCATTTTTGAGTGTTTCTAGTATGGCATACAAAATGCCTTGTTACATTTACACAAACTCATAAATGACTTATTAAACTAGAACATGATCCAACGAAGCGGATAATTGGATCTGAATGTGAAACACCCAAGACAGAAACAAATAGGGGCATTTAAACAGAAAGTGAAGCAGGCATTTTAGCTATTGAATATCCGAAGGTAACAACATAATCATTCATTTGTCAAATTTGCGGTATACTCTTTTTCTAACAATAGGTCTAAGACGTTTAGCGCAGATATGTCATCAAAACATCAAAAATTTCGTCACACCACTTTAATTTTTGACAACAAAGAAAATTGCTGCGCGCTCATCTCTAGATATTCGAAATCTAGTCGAATTCTAGTGGTGGATCAATCCCCTTCACTTTTGAGTTTATCTGACGATACTAAGACAACCGTTATTTATACGAACACATCTGAAATAAACCAATATCTCGGACAAGAATTTGACTGTATTTTATTTGATGCGGCTAGAGAGTTTAATGTCAATGCATTTACGGCGATAAGCGGCTGTTTGATCGGCGGCGGAGAACTGATTGTAAATTTGCCTTCAGAACTTGCTAAACGATTAGAACAGGATAATATTTTGTCCAAACCTGATAGCTCTGTTTGCCCTTTACTCGAACGTTTTGTCAGAAAGATACTAGCTCAAAAGAAAGAAAAGTCATCAAGGTTGCAGGAAAACGATAATTTCATTCAAGAACAAAATCAACTAATAAAAAAAATAGAGCGCTGTGCGCTTGGGCATGCAAAACGCCCCTTAGTCATTACAGCGAATCGTGGACGCGGAAAATCTGCTGCATTAGGTATCGCGGCTGCAAAATTAATCAAGGAAAATAACAAAAATATTATCGTTACCGCTCCACGGAAAGCGAACGTTAAGATATTTTTTCAACACCTCCATCAGAGAGATATTGATATAAAACGAATCTCATTTATTCCTCCAGATGAACTGATAAGAGAAAAACCCAAGGCTGATTTAATCATTGTTGATGAAGCCGGTGCTATCCCTGTGCAAATTTTAGAAAAAATAGCTGCGAGCTATAATCGGATCATTTTCTCTACCACCACAGATGGTTATGAAGGCAATGGTCAAGGATTCGAAATACGATTTAAATCGAAATTAGCCGAGCAGTTTCCTCAATGGCGTTCTGCGACTTTAAATACGCCAATGCGATGGATGAAAAACGATCCTCTAGAAGCGGCGATTAATGATGCTTTTATGCTTTCATTTAAACACATCGAGCGTTCCAAAATTTCGATGGTACAATTAGATATCAACTACCAATTAATTACAAAATTACAATTACTGGCTGATGAAGAACTTCTCAAACAAATATACACATTACTCGTTGAAGCCCATTATCAAACGAGACCAAGCGACTTACAAAAAATATTAAGCGATAAATCGATGCAAGTATTTATCGCCCTAAATAATAACAAGAATAATAAAACGGTTGTTGCTACCGCACTAGTTTGTGCTGAGGGCAGCTTCAGCGATAAAATTTGTCAAGAGATCGAACAAGGTAAAAAGCGTATTGCCGGGCACTTATTGCCTCAATCACTAATGGCTTACCAAGGCGATACTTATGCAGGAAAACTAAGCTTTTGGCGAATAATGCGCGTTGCAGTAACCCCTGAGTTTCAACGAAAAAAAGTGGGTAGCCAACTCATTCAATATATCGTTAACCAAGCGAAAGAAAATTCAGTCGAGCTGCTCGGAGCAAGCTTTTCGTTAACGAAAGAGGGCGTTCATTTCTGGTATCAACTAGGCTTTAAGTGTACCCGTTTAGCACTACGCAAAGACTCTTCAACCGGTAGTTACCCTGGTGAGTTTATGAAACCCATTAGCATCACAAGAACTGAAACAAAAACTAGTTACACTCTAGCAATAACTCGCTTCCAGCGCTCATTTTATTATTCGTTATCATCAAGCTATGCTGAAATTGAACTGAGTGTATTACTGACTATTTTAGAGCACCAAATAAATAATGATATGGATCATTTACCTGATGACATTCTCACAGATATTTCAAGGTACATTGAAAAAGCCAGAAGTTTTGAAATGGTTGAATGGCAAATCAACCAATTAATTTTATTTTCTTTAACCAAACCATATTATTTGAACTTGAATTCAGAATTGACCAATTGTGTTTTATTGGCTAAATCCCTGCAGCATAAAACTTGGAAAACAATCGTAAAAGACTTTGAATTCGACGGTAAAAAAACGGCTAAAGAAGCAGTAAGAGAAGCCGTTAATTTACTGGTTAAAAATTATAAACCAATGTGAATGCAGTTATGGTATCTAATTTATCCGTATCACCTCGAACATCTGACTGATGAGATGCGGTAATGGAAACCTTTAACGCCAAGTCTTGCGCAACGTTTGCACTTAGTCCGGTATAAGATTTTGTTACCGTATTATCGTCACCAATTTCAGTCGATAACTTTTGTTCGAACTTTGAGTTTTCAGTAATTTCCCAAACAAAATTACCTGCGAGTCGAAAAATAGTTTCATTAATCGTTTCTTCATCAAGCACTAAAGTCGCCATTTTTTTAGTTTCTCGATAACCGACACCTAACTCAAGATCAAGTTTAGATTTTTCACCCGTAACAAAACTAAACCCTCGTCCAGCAGATGCTGAAACTTGATAATCGTTATCAGAAAATCTGTCATCATCGTAATTGGCTAAAATAAATGCGTATGTTGAATCAGAATATTTGTAATCACTTTTCCCTTGAATGAAGTAGCGTTCGGCGTTGGTTTCAACTTGCGAACTGGTGTTATTTTCCGCAGAACCAAAAATAGTTTTAATATCAACAGAATGTCGCCATTTTTCAACTTCATAGATTACACTAACACCACTATTAATACTGGTTGTTTCCGTATTGCCGGAAGTGGCAACGTATCCAAATTCAATATTTGATTTCCACTTTGATTCGTCTTTTTTTTGGCTGTTTTCGGCTTCATTTTCAACAGTTTCCTCAGCAAAAGCGCTGTGAGCCGGATAAATAAAAACAAGGGATAATAAAAATAAGCGGATAAAGTTCATTGCAATCTTATAGTATGGGATATTTTCCGTGCATACTATCAGCCGGCGCAGAAAATTTAAAGTAAAAATGTCGATAGATCGATACATTATAACTGCCAGGCGTAAGAAAATTTCATAAATAGAGTTCGATCCGTTCTTTTTAAACTTTTTAGCTGAGAGTCTTTATAACCATCGTCTGAATAACCAAAGAAAAAACGCGTGAAAGGATCAAGTTGATAAGAATAGAGTAATTGGCTCGCCAAATCACGATCTTCACTTTCACGACTTGCCTGCAAGGTTAATCGAATAAAGCTATTCACATCGATTTGATAAGCGGTTCTCATGTTGTAGATATGAACGTTAAACTCGTTATCAATGTTATTTTGCAATTCAAGCAATTCATTAATGTACTCAAGACTGATGTTCCAATTGTCATTTAGTTGATATTCGATGTTTGAAACTATAGTGACCACGTCACCTAAATCGCCACTAGAAAAATCAATGCCATCACCCCATCCAGCACTAAAGCTTAGATCCAGACCAGCAATAAGCGTGACATCCCAATATACTTCATAACTATCTATTGTATATTCTTTTGACAGTAAAGACGGGGGAGTAAAAAAAACCTGTTCGACGTAATTTTGCGTATCAGTAAGATAGTCAAAACCAAAAAGCGATTGATGTATACCTGTTACTGAAAAACCGATCCTTTTGGCGTTATTTAGTTGATTGCCATCCAAATCATCAAAAGTGAACCACTGAGCATCAAGTGTAAAACTCTTCCACCATTGCTTCTGATCTTCGGGGTACCAGTTGCGCGCTACGACAATATCGTTTGACTTCCAATTGCTTCGACTCACGAATCCAGAATCAGCTCTAAAATCCTTGCCAAAGTGATGATGGGTGAGCAACAGATCCCAGTCTCTGGACGAATGATTATAATTGACAGAAAAAGCATTACCGGATTGGTCGATTGATTGATTGATTGGTAACGTCTCATCTTTAAAAACTTCAGTGGGAGTACGGCTATCAGAAGTCATGACCTGAAATTTTAAGTAATCTGAGTCGCTAAACCAATATTTACCGTCGACTGAAAACATATCATTGCTATAACCATCAGCGTCTCTCAGCGTGGAAGTAAAACCCACATTACCTTGCTCACCTAAATCATATCGATAACGAAAAATTTGATTATCACTAGCCCTGTCCCTGTCCCCGTCCTTCAAAGTGACTAAACGAGAACTCTGGTTATCTGGCAATAAAAAAGTGGTGTCCTTGTCCGTCAAAGACATTATCCCGTAGCTGTGATTTCCCGACTTGCCAGTGAGCTTCAAACCATAATCTGGCTCTGCAAATAATTTAGTGTGAACTAAGCGGCTCCAATTAGAAAAATAATCGGCACCGTCTAAAAAGAATGGTCTTTTCTCTGTCGTCCTAATCGCAAATCGTTTATTTACTTCCAGTTGAATTTCATCTGCTTCAACATGAGAAAAATCAGGATTGATGGTGGCATTCAAAAATACGTTTTGATTAATTCCCCAACGCAGATCCAAACTTCCTCTATCAACCACATCGCCATCGCTCCAAGCTCCAATATCTCCAGTTTCTTCTATATTTCGTTTATCACTTTGGGTCAGCGTCATCGAAGGAACAATAGTCAGATTCTTAGTTGGAGTGGTTTCTTTAAAACCAACAAACGGCGCAAATTGGCAAAGGTCACAATCGTTGTTTCGATCTTCAGCGATATTAGCAAATTCATGCTCTACATTACGGATCCAGACTCTAGAGAACTTTATCTTCCACTGTTTCAAGTTGTTATTGTTTTCAAACCTCAGAGATTTGAGAGGGATCTTCATTTCAACGGTGTAACCTTGATCGTTTAATACGCCGGAACTTTGCCAAATTGCATCCCAACCGATATCTTCGTTATCAGTTATTTCGTCAATAATTAAATCTGCTTGAACACCGATGGCGTTGGTAAAAAATTGAAAAGCACGGCGAGAATCGTTAAATGTATCTAGTGCTATTCCAACATAGTCACTTTTCCAAAGGTTATCTCTAGCAGAAAGGTAAGCTTTTATTTTATGAGGTTCAGGGTCAGAGGCATTAAAACCGACGTATATATTTTTACCGTCTTCAAAAATATAGGCGGTTGTCTTTACACTGGCGGGGATATTCTCTCCCGGCTCAACTTCGTAAGATAAAGGAACTTGCAAAGCTTGTTTCCATACAAGATCGTTTAACTGACCATCCAATTCGATTGATTGCTGTATGTATGGGATCTCGCTCATCGAGATATCTGATTTTTGACTAGCCCAAGCTTGAACTACAAAGACACTTAGGAATACGGCTAGGCATCCTGCCAATTTATTTTTATGCATTAAGCGCGAACTTTATTTGATTTGAAGTTTAAATTGATTGTCGTTAGGACAACCAATATCCCTGAAATAGTAAAGTAACAAAAAGTCACCATAAATCAATAGCCTAATGAGTTAAATGTGCTAATCTGCACGGTTTATGCTTAAATAACTCTAAGTGAGATTATTATACATTGGGTTCAAGGTTATTTTCGATTTATAAATATTTCAGACACAATATTCCGTACTCACACAGATTTTGATAGTATTCACTCACTACCCGCATTTAAGGAAAAAATCTGTGAGTAACATCGAGACATTATCTCCTAAGCCTGTTTGGTCTATTTTTAAACAGGTATGTGATATCCCGCATCCATCCAAATATGAACTTAAACTACGTGATCACATTCGCACTTTGTGTGATGACAAAGGTTTACAAACTTTGCTCGATCCAGTTGGCAACCTAATCGTTCGCAAACCAGCGACCGAAGGAATGCAAGAACGTAAATGCGTGGCGATGCAGGGACATTTGGATATGGTTCCGCAAAAAAATGCCGATTCTAAGCATGATTTTGTCAATGATGCTATCTCCACTTATGTCGATGGTGAATGGTTAAAAGCGAAAGGCACGACTCTTGGCTCTGACAATGGAGTCGGAGTTGCTGCGGGACTTGCTGTTTTGTTATCTGATGACATTCCACATGGAGAACTCGAGCTGTTATGTACCATTGAAGAAGAAACCTCAATGAGAGGTGCATTTGGTCTTGAACCCGGTTATTTAAAAGCAGATATTTTATTAAATTTGGATACAGAAGAAGAAGGAGAGCTTTATGTTGGTTGCGCGGGTGGTGCTGACATCACGGTCACAATCTTAGTAGACGAGCGACCTACGCCAAAATCACACCTAGGTTACGAAATTGCCGTACGGGGATTGCTCGGTGGACATTCCGGTCTGGATATTGGACTTGGTCGAGCAAACGCCAACCAAATCGCCAATCGTTTTTTGATGTCCTACGCAGAAAAATTAGGTGTTAGAGTGGCTAGTTTTAATGGCGGCACTTTAAGAAATGCCATTCCAAGAGAATCCTTTACTTTGGTCACGATAGATTCAGCTAATAAGCAAACGTTCGAACAGTCTATCAAAGATTTTACTGCACTAATGATCGCCGAATATGGCAAAACCGAAAATAATTTATCAATTGAAATAACTGAGGTCGATTTGCCGACAAAAGTGTTAAGCAAAACCTTGCAAAACAAAATCCAATTGGCGATTGCATCCTGTATCAGTGCACCTTTACGTATGAGCGATCAATTCGAAGGCGTTGTGGAAACCTCCAATAATCTCGCCATCGTTAAATCTTATACTGACCGCATTGAAATAATATCGTTGACTCGCAGCCTCGTTAATTCAGCGAGAGATTTCACTTGCCAATTAATTGCCGGTACATTCGAGATGATAGGTGCAACGACCGAAATCAGTGGCGCTTACCCAGGCTGGAAACCTAATCCCGATTCAGCCATTTTACAAATAATGAGTGACGGATATGAAGCTCTTTACGGAAAAAAACCAGCCGTTAAAGTTATTCATGCAGGTCTAGAGTGTGGCTTATTAGGCAAACCTTATCCTAATATGGATATGATTTCCTTTGGTCCTACAATTCGAGGAGCTCATTCACCCAATGAGCGATGCCATATACCGTCAGTGCAAAAATTTTGGGATTATTTATTGTATAGTCTAAAAAACATTCCTAAGAAATAACAAATCCTTTAAAGAGTTTGAAGTCCTATGGAATGAAAAGTTACTTTAAGCGGTTTTATCCATATAAGAATATAATTAGTCAACCCTTAAAAATGTAACTTCTCAATAAGCCGGGCATATCTCAGATTATTGTTCTTTATCTGAATAAAGAGCCACAGTAGAACAATAAGCTAAATTTTTGATGGTCGCGCGATCCGTAATGAGATCAGGTAAATACTCAACCTCCTATTCAACCAAAGGACTCGATCATTTAGGGCTAGTCGCAGGAATGTGCCAGGAATTAGGCGTGTCAGAGCCTTATCAGGAATTGTCGGAGCGAGTTGTCACTTATCTCGATTTACCTTGCGAAGGCATTAATTTCGACAAAGACGAAATAATCAAAATAAAACAGAAAAACGCGCGAAATATTCGCTGAAACTGAAAAGTTATTTAGTATTTAGAAAGTGTATTGTAATTGAACCCCTAATATAGTTTGAGTATGTTCGCTACCATCAATATTATTTTCATCGGTAAAACGGAAAAACTCAGGTCTAATTCTGAAACCTCGAGCAATCCATGGAAAATCAATTGGTATACTCAGACCGATCATACTACTTTCAACATCCCTAAAATTGCCAGCTTCACTATTTAATGAGCCATACACAAAGTGGACGGTTCCCTTGGTTTCATTTCCTGTAAAGCGATAGCCTAAATCCAGCCAGTAACCTTGATTGTCATTATCTTCTAGCAAAGTACCAGCATCATCATAAATGGCGAATGCATTATCGCCAGCATCAGAACCTGATAGCGACATTTTTGTATTTCCCCAATTTAAACCACTACCGAATTCCGCAGAAAAAGTGAATGGGCCAGAAGCTGTTTTTGCACCAAGTGAATAACCATAAGCGGTCAGGTCATCACCATTAGTATAACTTTGATCGTGGAAGAAAAGGCTAGGAAAAATTTGCCAGTTAAATGTTCTGTAAGCCAAGCCAATATCTAAACGCGGTAAAAGGGTTTCACGCTGACCACCAATGCTATTGCCATTAATATCGAATGAGTCACCATTAGCATTTAAGGCGAGCTCACCTTTATTCGGATCAACCAAAGCAATAGCCAAAGCTCCTTGCCGATTCAAAAATTTATAAGTATAACGAATTTGTGATGGGCGGCTAGGTGCAACACTACCATAACCTTGACCTGAATTATGAACCATGGCCACATTGGGATTTAATGGCGCAAATGGTGTTGAAGTCTGTCCCACTAATAATTGATGAGTTTCACTAATGTCCCATTTTCCGTAAGCATGTCGCAGAGTGTCTTTATCTTCATCTCGTAATGACATTTCAACATACATTGAAACATTATCTTCATTGTCCCAACGTATACGAAAACGAGAATTATTAGCAACATCCAAAATTGAATTAGTGACTTCTGTCCCATCTGTATTTTCTAATTGTTCAATATAGTAATTGGTAAATACAATACCACCAATGGTTGACTTAGATAAAGCTGTACCACTAGACAACGCAAGTGCAATACTAGCAACAATTGGCGTTAATTTGTTCTTCATTATTCATCCCCTATCAATGTTGTTTATTGATTTTTAAAAATTATTATTATTTATTATCGACCTCATCTAATAAAGGATCGGCGACTTCGATATCTTTATCAGAATCTTTTTTGTCTGGCTTTGGTTCTAGTTTTTGTTTTATTACTTCAACCTCCTGCTTTTTGACTTTGTTAACAGGGATATTTTTTTTATCTAAGGCTTTTAAAAGTGGATCTTTTTTTACTTGTTGGTTGTTTTTATTTGCTTCAGGATCTAGTTGAATTTTTTGCACCGGTTTAGCTTTTGATTTTTTGTTTGTTTCTTGAAGTAAAATATCTGGAGTTTCTAGCTCGTCAGCATAATCCGTTTCTGAGATACTATTTGGCATACTGCCACAGGCAGACATCACAAATGAAAGAAAAAAGATTAAAACAAATCTCAACATTATTTTTTTTATAATCATAATCAAACCTCCTAGATAATGGCTCTAGATTTAAAGCTCATTTGAGAAAATTTATTTTTAAATTCAGATTCACCAATTTTTTTAACTTCACCACGTGCCAGTTTATAACGAGGGCGCTGACTGATGGGATCATTCACCCGTCCAGCAAGTGAGTTAGCTCCTCTTTTTTTAGTCGCTATATTAAAATAGGTAAAAGTTACTCCCGGTTTAATATTGTCTGTAACAACTGCAACGGCTTCAAAACTGGCGGTGTCGAGTTCGATATGACCATTTTTTAGCATTTCTGAAAAAGTCATTGGTTTGACTTGCTCCCAAGTCATACCGAGTGCTGATTCAAGATCTCTCATCATTGACTCATCATCACTTGAGATTACTTTCTGCTTCTTTTTAATCACATCATATGAAGAGATAGGCTCAAGAGTTGCCAATAGCTCATCTGGCTCTATTAACTCAGCATTGTCCATCGTAAGTGCATCGATCCCATCAGCAGTTTTGTACTCTTGGTCGACAAACTTTGCCAGCTCATCAACTTCATTTATATCCGCATTTGCTTGTAAAGGAACAAAACCATTACGCTGCCGATCAGCTTTAGAATTTGAATAACCACCTACTTCAACCGGCACTCGATCACTAGATACGAGCAACATATCACCACTTTCTATGCCGCGAGCTTTAGCGTCATCTGGGTGAATTTCTAGCCAATTGTCAGGCCAACGTTGCTGCAAATATTCACGGCGAAGTTGATCGTCAAAGCCAGACTGCCAAAACTCATTGATCCGTCCACTGGTTACCCAGAGTTCGTTTTTAACTGGTTTCATAAACTCCCAATAATCAGCAAACATTTCCCAGTTGGCTTTAAGTAAATTGGCTCGACCAGTTTTTGTTTTGAAGTTTCGCAGCCAGCTTTGGTTGATCACGGTTAAACCTGTTGCGGTTCCAGTTTTTAAGGTTGAATCGTGCAATCGTTTTGTGCCAATTAACTCACCGTCTTCCCAACGTACAGGTCCCTGAATACCAGTTGTCCCATAATCTCGAAGAACCTCATGACCTTTACGTCCTTTTGAGCGAGCATATTCAACTAATGCTACATAACTTGTTCGCCGTCCTTTATTATAAAAAGCGGCATCTTCAAATACATCGTTACTATCTTTCCAATCAAAGCCATCAAGCCCCATGCGTTTTGCAAACATTGCTGCAATCTTCCAGTCAGCTTTTGATTCACCAGGCGCATCATTAAACTTTGAATACAAGCGTATGCGGCGCTCACCATTGGCGCGAGATAAATCTTCTTCCCCCCAACCTGAAGCTGGCAAAACTAAATCTGCAATTTCGGTGTTGATAGGTGCAACAGGATAAATGTCCTGGTGTACCATCATCATTCCGCCGTTATCTACTCGCTGTTTATAAACATCGATAATATGCTGTTTATTTATTTTTATTGGTTGATTTTTATGATCTGATGTCATTTTACGAAGTGTTTCTTCTAATCTTTTTGAAGCTGTCATTGCTTGGATCCAAGTGGTACCAATCACCCATGCAAAACTAGCATTACCTTCTTCAACCCAACGATCTAAATCAATTCCTTGTTTTTTCCAACCAGGGAATTTTTCTGGTACTTCATGTTCAGGGTATTTGCCACCAGGCATCATGCCGCGCTGATGACCACCAAGACGAGAAATCATTTGCCCAGGACGATTACCTGCGCCACAGATTAAACCTAATGCGGTGATCGCAGCCGTATTAGCATAGTTGTTTGACCAGTACAATCCTTTTTCAAAACCAAAGGATGCTTTTACGCGACTGCCATCAGCTTTTGGTTTTGCAATCATTTCGGCGGCTTTTAAAATTTGCTCTTTGGGTATGCCTGTTTTTTCTGCAGCAATATCTAAACGGGCATACTTATAGCTCAAAATCCACTGTTTAAAATCATCAAATCCATCTGCCTGAAAAACTTCTTTATCTCTTTCAGTCTTGTTGTTGATCCAGTGATTAACAAAATCGTTATCTTGCCAATTATTTTCAACAATAATTCGAGCCATTGCATTAAGTAATAAAGTATCGGTACCGGGATTTATTTCTAGATATAATCCATTGTTTTGCTCTGCATAAGCCACTCCTTGAGTTTTACGAGGAACGACAGAAATGACTTTCATACCTCTTCGAATCGCAGGTAAAATCCATTGATTAAAAATAATTGTTTTAGATTCGAAAGGATCGCTACCAGCAATAAATAAAACATCAGCGGCTCCCCAGTCTTCATAGGATGCAGAAAAATTATCTATTCCTGCATCAGACATTCCAGGCGTGTCAGGTCCGTGCCCTGTCGGCTGATCATGTACTGCCCACGCTGGTGTTTGAATACCGCGTAATGCTAATTTCGTTAACGCATGGGTATTTTCCCAATAGTTATAAGAAAACATTTTCATCGCCCATGCCGAACTACCGCGCTTTTCAATGACGTACTTGGACACGTCAGCCATAATATCGATAGCATCATCCCAAGATAGCCTCTGCAGCTTTCCATTGATCCTTATTTGCGGATGGAGAAGACGATCGCTAGTTGGTGAATCGGGGTTATAACATTTCTTTGCAATCGTTCCGCCACGGATGCTGTGATCGCCTCCAACGTTTACGACTTTGGTTTCATAATCAGCAATTACTGCAATATTATGTGGCTTACCATTCGCGGTAACAACATTATGTTGATTTGGACTAATCCAAGTGCCACTCAAGGCATGTGTAGGATAATCTTTATTGAGTGCATTGCTAGAGGCTTTCTCTCCGCCATTTTTACCGACAGGCCAACGATAAACTTTATAGCCGCAGCCAGTGATACAATAGTCACACGCAGTTGTAAAAACATCGGCATCTTTGGGTGGCAAAGGAACATTTGCGGGAGGAACAGAGTGTGGTTTATGACTCATAAAACTATCCTTTAACTAAAGTTCGGTAACAGCAATTGAATTATTTTGATGACCATAAATTAACCCCATAATCCCCGTTATATAAATATCGTCACCATCAATTTCTAATCGCCCTTGAGGTAAACTCTCAGTTGCATGACCGGCGATCACCATGCCATGACGCGATAAATCAAAAGTGGTTAAATGGAGAGGACAAGGTCCCATGGCTTTATGTTCAGATTTATATGAACCATTCAGAGGACCGCCCATATGAGTGCATAAATTACTAAAAGCAACAATGTCTTTATTTTTACCTACACCACCTCCAGCAGCTTCACCTAGTTTAACGAGAACAAAAGTCGAAATCGGACTATCCGTTGGAAATTGAAAGTCAATCGGCTGGTTATCTTCTAACTCACTCACTTTACCAATCTTTTGTCTCGGGAAACCTTTAACTAGCATGTTGACTGCACCAACACCACTCGCAGATGTTGATAAAGCTGACAAAGCTATAATTGAAGCTCCAGATAACAAAAAACTTCGTCTAGAAGTGCACATACTTGTGCCATTATTTTTAAGGTCGTTAGGCATGTTCTTTCCAAGTAGAGGTTTATAATTAATGTTTTTTTATTGCTTTTTACTAAACGTAATTAGTTGCAATCCGTTCCAAAAAAACGTAATTGAATATATTGCGGTTAGTTATAAAAAAACTTTTTAATATGTTTTTACTGAAGATGATCGCATGGGAGTTATCAAATAGCAAGGTGATAATGTGTGACATATTGCCGCACTTCCTATGTCAAATTAGTTGTCGGCTATAATTTTTTAATTAGCCACCCCTAGGAAATGTAACTTCTCAATAAGTCGGCGCATATCTCAGATTATCGTTCTCTATCTGAATAAAGAGCCACAGTAGAGCAACAAGCTTAATTTTTGATGGTCGCGCGATCCATAATGAGCTCCTCAGTTTCCGACAAGTTTTTTTAACCTAGCAAAAGTATCTCGACATCGGCGACCTTCATCACTGATAATGGTCAAATCATCGCACATGCCGTATTGTAAAACACTGCCAAGTAGTGCAGCTTCAGTCGCAATCCGCTGATGTCGCTTTTTAGTGATCGATAGTTTGATTAAGAATTCTGACCAATTTTTTTGATCTCGAAGTTTATGACTTAAGTGCCTCTGTAATTTGTCTAAGAATATTTTTGGTAATCGTTGTTTGTTTATGTATAAAATAGCGGCTTAAGTGAGTACATAATCCTGCTTGTAGTCAATCATCTTTTTCATGATGGAAAGCCTCTTGGTTGGGTGTTGGCAGGTTCTCGATCTGTCCTGATGAAATATCGACAATACGGTTCAAAAAATATAACTTATCCAACAGATGCCAAACTGATCATTAAAATCCGATTTCAGACTCTCAATAATTTTCTTGAAAGGCGAGATGGGCGCTCACATCAACTTATTGATGGTAGCGAAGGCTTGGAACCTAAAAAAGTGGTTAAACCATTTTTGGTCTTGTTATTATCACGCTTAATCGTAACAATAAGGGACACATTGACGATGCGAAGTCGTTTTGTTGATGTGAAGTTATGATACAAACGCAGAAATTTAGAAATGATGCTAAGTGTGGCGTTGAAACGTTTAACTTTTAGGTTTTTCAAGGATTGACTAATTTATACAAACTAAATACTAAAAATCATCACTAAAAGGGTTTAGTTCCGATTCTGGCTAGAACTTTCATATTAGCAGGTTATAGTTGCTTTAGTCCGAACAAACTAGGAATCTTAATGCTCAACCCTGAAATTTGCCAAAAAGCCAGATTGTCTCGAGATCCACGTTTTGATGGTAAATTCTTCACGGCAGTTAAAACAACGGGGATCTATTGTCGTCCTATTTGTCCAGCAACGACCCCCAAAGAAGAAAATGTCACCTACTTCTCCTCGGCTGTAGAAGCTGCTAACGCTGGTTATCGGCCTTGTTTACGTTGCCGTCCTGATAGTGCGCCTGGTTCACCGGCATGGAAAGGCGTCAATACTACGTTAGAAAAGGCTATTAGGTTAATCAACGAGGGTGCCTTGCAGGATAATTCTTTAGAAGATCTAGCCAATCAACTGGGTATTGGTGATCGCTATTTACGGCAACTGTTTAAAAAACATCTAGGTATTTCACCCAAAGCCTATGCGCTTTATCAACAATGTTTATTTGCCAAGCAACTGCTACACCAAACAAACCTACCCATCATTCAAATTGCCTTGGCCAGTGGCTTTAACAGTGTTCGTCGATTTAATGATTGTTTCCAGTCACAACTTAGTTTAACGCCTTCGCAAGTACGCAAATCAGGAGGAACAAAATCGAAGGCTTTAAAACTTCAACTGTATTATCGCCCGCCTTATGACTGGTCTTATATGTGCAATTTTATTATGGCCAGAGCCATTCCCAATCTAGAATGGTGTGATGAAAAAAGTTATGGGAGAACATTCGAGTGGCTGGGGTGTATTGGGCATTTTACAGCCCGGCATGTTGAGCATAAAAATAGATTCGATGTCGCAATCGAACTAGACGATGTTACTCATTTAAAAATCATTGTTAATAACATTCGGCGTATTTTAGATCTGGACGTTGACATCCAGGCGGTTGAAGAGGATTTGCGGTCATGTTTTGCTGGTACTACTTTGATCAAAACAGGGTTACGTCTGCCCGGCATATGGAGTATGTTTGAAGCTGGAATAAGGGCTGTTCTTGGACAGCAAATTTCCGTTGTTGCAGCACGTCACCTGGTAACGACTTTGGTTGCTGAACTAGGTCAATCAAGTTCTGAAAAGCAATTGTTTCCATTGCCTCAAGCTATAGCTGGAAGTGACCTTGATTTTCTAAAAATACCCGCATCACGCAAGCAAACATTGCGTAACTTAGCGCAACATTATATCGATAGTGACAACCCCAACGACCCTCAACAATGGTTGATGTTAAAAGGGATAGGATCCTGGACTGTGGATTATGCGCAATTACGAGGGTTAAGTAACCCTGATATTTATCTTGGTGGTGACCTGGGTGTCAAAAAAGCCAAGATGAAATCAGAGCATCACTTCAATCCCGATCAAGCTGCGCCTTGGCGAAGCTATTTAACATTCCAATTATGGAGCCAGCTTTGATATCTATCGATTATATGGATAGCCCCATAGGCGCTATAGAAATTCAAGCTTCTGCGAAAGGAATCACTCAAGTTATTTTTTGCGGAACGGAGAAGAGAGCGATTAAAGTCAACAAAATAACGCATTCTTGTAAACAACAACTAAACGAATATTTTGCAGGCAAGCGCAAAGTGTTTGATTTACCTCTGGAACAACAGGGCACTGAATTTCAAAAATCTGTTTGGGCTTGTTTGGTAAAAATCCCCTTTGGACAGACGCTTTCTTATCGCGATATTGCTGACATGCTAAACAACCGTAAAGCCGTTCGTGCGGTAGGAGGGGCCAACGGGAGAAATCCTATTGGCATTATTCTTCCTTGTCATCGTGTTATTGGCACAAACGGAACCTTAACCGGATATGCCGGTGGTAATGAACGAAAATTATGGTTGTTAAAACACGAGGGGATTGAAGTTAAAGGTTCGAAATTGAACGACAAACTAGATATTAAAAGCGTCTTTCATACGAGGCAAACAAAAACACAATTTTTAAAATAAGGTATTACACATGAACAAAAAATTAGCTTTTAAAGCAATGCATGAACATGAAGAGTTGCTTTTTTTACCTAATGCCTGGGACATCTTATCGGCATTGATCTTGGAACAAGCTGGATTTAAAGCGATTGGGACAACCAGTTGGGGGGTCGCCAACGCGAAGGGATACAAAGATGGAGAAAGGATTCAATTTGATGACCTGTTAACATTAGTAAAAAAAATGATCGCCGTTGTTGAAATACCGATTACCGTCGATATTGAATCGGGTTATTCTGACAACGCAACTGTTGTGGCGAATAATGTCCTAAAAATTGCTGAGCTAGGGGCTTCAGGCATTAATATTGAAGATTCACTAAAAAACAACTCTGGCTTGAATGATAAAAATACCCAGTGTGAGTTAATTGCACAAATAAGAAATAAGCTGGACGGCAATGGCTATCATGAGTTTTTTATTAACGCGAGAACAGACACGTATCTTCAGAAAAAAGACCCATTAAATGACACCATTGACCGAGCCGTCGCTTATATAAGCAGCGGAGCCAACGGTATCTTTGTTCCCGGATTATGGCAGAGTGACGAAATAGCGAAACTAGTAGAATCTATAGATGCACCGTTAAATGTCATGTCACTTCCAAACCTGACAAATATTGATAGTTTGAATAAGCTTGGTGTGAAACGCTTTAGTCTTGGCCCTGCTTTTTCTAATGCCACTATTTCATTCATTGAAGAACAAGCCCGAATACTCTTTACAGAGCAAAACACTAAAAATTTGTATGCTAGCTGCGATATTAAAACATCATTTAAATAAACATGACATGTCAGTTTGGGGTACATCCTAGATAGTCGTATTGTAAGCGTCCAATAACTGTCAAAATAGAGTAATATTTATATTATATTGGCATGTATAGGGTAATGATTAAGACTCTAATCTAACTCTTTGGGACAAATAGGTTCAAAGTCGCGGTCATCGTTAAAATGGCTTAGAATTTTCCTACTAATTAGATGAATTTCTGCAAAAAATGGATCTAAGTGCTAAGCTTAACAAGTGATATTACTAACTGAAAAATCTAAGAATTCATAAAAACTCCTCGTAGCTCAAAAGTGAAGACATTCGATATGTGTACTTATGAAGAACTAGTCAGGCAATTACAAAAGCTCGTCCTTGAGAAACAAACGGTAACTATGTACATCAAAACCGATCGTTTAGTCATGATTACTGTGAACTATGGTGAAATCGTTGCGATGAAATATGGAATGTTTAGCGGTTGGAAGGCGTTAGAGTTACTTTCTAATATGAACGACGGCACCTACAAAGTAATCGAAGATGGATTATCTTTGTCGAAAGGTGATTTACCGGATACTGAGGAGATCTTAATTAAGCTCATCGATAACATTGTTAAACCTCACGATTCAGAAAATTCTACAAGCGAACTGGCTGAAACGCATACGATTTTGTATTCGGCAGCACGCGTTATTGTAATAGATAGCCTAGCGGCATATATCGGTGCAACTGCGGAAAAAGTGGTTGACGAAGCCATTAATTTGGGTGATAAACCGCTTGGTTTAGCGAATTGGTGTCAGTTTGTGCGGTTATTATCAAAAGCCATAAGTGATGATAGTCAGTCGGAAAAATTCATCGAAACTACTATCCGGACGCTAGAGCTGCTCTAAATTATGGATAAATTATCCCGGATATAAATTTAGTCGTTAAAGTTTTTAAAACCTCCTTTTGGGTCATATCGCTTCGTTAATTGGAAAAGAAACGTCAGGAAGCAAGTAATAATCTCGCAAATCTAGCGATTGACCTTTCTTATAAGCAAATTGTCTGGGCTAAGCCTTTGATCTTTAGTAGAATACACGCCATTCAGAACCGCACAAATTTGTATAAAACTAATGATAGAATTCACCTCAATAAGAGAAAGAATTAAAGATCTCCAAGCGCGAACGGAAACGCTTAGGGGGTATCTTTGACTACGACATTAAAAAAGAACGTTTAATCGAAGTAGAACGAGAGCTTGAACTCCCAGACGTTTGGAATGACCCCACTCGAGCACAAGCGCTCGGGAAAGAACGCTCAGAGTTAGAGCTCGTCGTCACAACTATTGAAAAGCTCGATGAAGGTCTATCAGACTCTGATGATTTATTGATGATGGCGCTCGAAGAAGACGATCAGGAAAGTGTCGATGAGTTGGTCTCTGAGCTGAATGAATTAGATGAACATTTAGCCAAGCTGGAATTTCGGCGTATGTTTAATGGTGAAATGGACAACGCAGATGCCTACATTGATATTCAATCGGGTTCAGGAGGAACCGAAGCACAAGACTGGGCAGATATGTTGCTCAGAATGTATCTAAGATGGTGCGAGGGTCGTGGATTTAAGGCAGAAATTATTGAGCTATCTGGCGGAGAGGTGGCAGGAATAAAAAGTGCCACGATCCAAGTGAAAGGAGAATACGCTTTTGGTTGGCTGAGAACGGAAACGGGGGTTCATCGATTAGTGCGTAAATCGCCATTTGATTCAGGTAGTCGGAGACACACCAGTTTCGCCAGTGTTTTTTGTTATCCTGAAGTAAAAGATGATATTGAAATCGATATCAATCCTGCTGATTTAAGAATTGATACTTATCGAGCAAGCGGTGCAGGTGGACAGCATGTTAATAAAACCGATTCAGCTGTGCGAATTACCCATTTACCAACCAATACAGTAGTGCAATGCCAAAACGATCGCTCACAACATAAAAATAAAGATCAGGCGATGAAGTTATTGAAAGCTAAATTATATGAGTTAGAAATTCAAAAACAAAATGCCGATAAGCAAATCATGGAAGATGCCAAATCAGATATAGGCTGGGGTAGTCAAATTCGATCTTACGTTTTAGATCAATCACGAATTAAGGATTTGCGAACCGGATATGAGTCCTCCAACACTCAAGCAGTTTTAGACGGAGGTTTGGATGGATTTATTGAAGAGAGTTTGAAGGCAGGTTTGTAAAATATTTCTTTTTAAAAAGGAATAGTTTTTTATTTTCAATCCCTCTCTTTATAAAAGAGAGGCTAGGGGAGATTTGTTTGTTTGGATTTTAATGTTCAGGCATCTAGGAAAACTTAATGTCCGTAAAATCCCCCTCATTCCCCCTTTTCAAAGGGGGAGGTTAGATGCATCCTTTATTGAAGAATAAAGTTTATTTAGTTAAATTAATATAAGTTAAATCAGAAAGAGTAAATATAAAAACATTATGAGCAATCAAGAAAATAATCAGATGCAAAATAACGAATCGCAAAATGAAGACAACAAACTGATCGCTGAGCGAAAAGAAAAACTACAGGCTATTCGTAAAAACTGTCCTTCCTATGGTCACCCAAATCATTTTAAACCAGAAAATTACGCAGCAGAACTACAAAAAGAATTTGGCGAGAAAGATAAGGAAACGATCCTTGAAATGAATCAAGTGGTCAGTATCGCTGGACGGGTTATGGCAAAGCGAGGGCCGTTTTTTGTGATCCAAGATATGACTGGACGAATTCAAGCTTACGCTAGTAAAGATGTACAGAAAGATATAAAAGAAAAATGGAATGGTATTGATATCGGCGACATCGTAGGCGTTAAAGGTCAATTAAAGTTATCCGGTAAAGGTGACTTATTTGTTGGTATGGATGAATATTATCTGTTAACAAAATCGTTACGTCCGCTGCCCGAAAAATTTCACGGATTAGCTGATCAAGAAACCAAGTACCGACAACGTTATGTGGATTTGATTATCAACAAAGACACTCGCAAAAATTTTCATATTCGAAGCCAAGTGATCGAATCAATAAGACGCTTTTTAGTTGAACGAAAATTTATGGAAGTTGAAACTCCCATGTTACAAGTGATCCCTGGCGGAGCGGTCGCTAAACCTTTTGTGACTCATCATAATGCAATGGATATTGATATGTATTTACGTATCGCGCCGGAGCTTTATCTGAAACGATTAGTGGTTGGTGGATTTGATCGCGTCTTTGAAATTAATCGCAATTTCAGAAACGAAGGATTATCCACCCGGCATAATCCTGAATTTACTATGTTGGAATTTTACCATGCCTATGCTGATTATAACGATTTGATGAATTTGACTGAGGATATGATCCGAACCGTTGCGCAAGAGGTATTGGGTACAACGGTGATCACTAATACCATAAAAGATTTAGATGGGAATATCGCTGAAAGTATCAATTATGATTTTGGTGAAAAATTTACTCGAATATCTATGGTGGATGCGATCTTAAAATACAATCCAGCATTCGATGAGAATGTATTTAGAAATCCAGAAGCAAATTTTGAAAAAATTCGCGCGTATGCCAAACAAGTTCATGTAAAAGAGCCAGAAGTTGATGGCGTTTGGGGGGCTGGAAAATACATTTGTGAGATTTTTGAAGAAACTGCCGAGCATTTATTAATTCAGCCGACATTTATTACTGAGTACCCTTGGGAAGTCTCGCCACTCGCAAGGCGTAATGATGAAAATTCATTTATTACTGATCGTTTCGAATTTTTTGTTGGTGGACGAGAAATAGCTAATGGATTTTCGGAGCTAAATGATGCCGAAGATCAAGCATTACGGTTTAGAAAACAAGTGGAGGAAAAAGACGCTGGTGATGATGAGGCGATGCATTTCGACGAGGATTATATCAATGCATTGGAGTATGGCTTGCCGCCAACAGCTGGCGAAGGGATAGGGATCGACCGATTAGTCATGTTATTTACTGATTCGCCGACCATAAAAGATGTGATTTTGTTTCCTCATATGAAACCGCAACATTAGTGGTTGAGACTAATAAGAAGAAAGATCGATGTTGTCTTTGACAACAGTCAAATAAGATTTTCAGAGGCTGAACCTTTTTAAGAGGTTCAAGCTTTTAACTTGCACTGCAAAATTAATAGCGGTTGATTAAAAATCAATCGATTCCCTTAATAAGTTGAATTAGAAGGCAAATATTGCTGTAAAATGCTGAGGGGCTGGTCTGAGCACTTGCGTTTTACCCGCTAAAGCGGGTAGCATTGGTCGGTTCGTATTTCATTAGACCTAATTGGGAGAAATACCGTTAGGCTAAAATATAATAATTATTGCTAGAACTCTAACAGCCACTTACCGGCAGATTTTTAAATCGTAGGATTAGAAGTAGAAAAATTACAGGAGATTTGTATGAAAAAAACAAACTATTTACTCTCGATTGCCACAGGCGTCGGTATTACTTTTGGGATGATGGGGTGCGGTGGAGACGGTATTAATGATCCGCTTCCAGAACAAACTCAGTCTGTTCCTGTGAGAATGGTTGCGGTCTATGAGCCAGGAGCCGGTATATTGCCAGTCCCTAACGATATATTATTTGGTGGCACTCAAGACCTAACGTTAAACATCCCAGGTACAACGGAGGGTGATTTTTCTGATCCTACCGTCGCTGTTAATAGTTTAGATGGTTGGTCGGCAGTTGCGCCTTTTTCTATTAACTTTGACAGTAGAGACAACGACCCGGAAAATGGGATATTTATCACAAGTCTGGATGCAACAAGTGTCGTGGCTGGTAGTAGTGTTAGAGTATTTAAAGTCAATGTTAATCGGGAAGATATCAACGAAGGACTAGTCGACGAAAACGATAATCCTTTGCCATTGGCAGGTATAATAAAGCCAACAGGTCCAGTAACCGATGTTGACCGTGAATTAGCAGCAAACTTGGAGTATGCTGTACAGGCAACCAGTGCCACTACCGTTGCAATTATCCCATTAGTACCATTTGAACAACAAGCATCTTACGTGGTTGTGTTAACCAGCGGGTTGAGAGACAGCAACGGTTTGCCGGTTGTACATGATTCTCAGTATGCAATCGTACAATCTCAAGTTCCTATCAGTACAGAAGCTCCCGCTCCTGGAGCCACTGATGTTAGGGGGCTGATACCGATTCAAGGTCTCGTCAATGCGATGAACTCGGCCGTTTCTTCTGTTGCAGGCGGTCCAGCGCTTACCGACATTATCATGAGTTATCAATTTACCGTTCAATCAGTTGGAACGGTAATGAACGTAGCGAAAGCAGTTTATATCGATGGTGCTATTGGAGCAGGCGCGAGCCCTATCACCAGCTTTACGGATCTCGGAATAGATACTTCCGTGTTTACTGGATCTGAAGGGAGTGCTGCGGATTTATTTAAAGGACAAATTACACTTAATTACATGCTGAGTGCACCGACAGAAAACAACTTAACAGCGCCTCTAAATACTTTTTGGAGAACTGCCGAGTTTGTCCCCAATGGTTTGGGAGGTTTTGTAGCCAATCCAATTCCTTTGGGAAATTTAACCTATGCTAATCCATTACCGCAAATTAATGGTCAAGAAATAGTGCCATTGCTTGTGTCAATTCCTAAAGCAGGCGTGTGTGAAAAACCAGAAACGGGCTACGAAGTAGCAATTTTTCAACACGGTATCACGGGCAACCGAACTAATTTAATTGGAATTGCTGATTCTCTTGCAGCAAATTGTATTGCGGCAATCGCGATGGATTTACCTTTGCATGGTCTTACAGAATTAGACGCTGAAGGAAACCCTATACCTCTTTTTGAAGGGTATGATGCAGGTGGTTTGAGAGAGCGTACATTCGGTGTTGACTATATTGACAATGTAACCGGTGCTCCAGGCGCAGACGGTATTATTGATAGCTCTGGTGCTCATACTATTAATCTAGCAAATTTATTGGTCGCGCGTGATAATAATCGCCAAGCAATTTTTGATTTACTCTACCTCGAAAAGTCGATCGCATCTATGGATCTGGATGGAAATGAGGAAACAGTTGACTTTGATACAAATAATATTTCATTTATTGGTCATTCATTAGGTGGCATGGCTGGAACAGGAGTTATTGCTAATTCGGATAATATTAAAGCTGCAGCGCTTGTCAACCCTGGTGGCGGCACTGCACTCATGCTTAATGATTCAGGGGCATTCGGAGACATTGTCCGCGCCGGTGTCGCAGCTGGAGCAGGTCTAGCGATTGATGATCCAGAATTGCCAGCTGCTTTGGCTCAGTTCTACTTTGCTGCGCAGACCGTACTTGATGCTGGAGATCCTGTTAATACAGCCGCTGGAGCTGTTGCCAATGGCGTTCCAACCTTGTTAATGCAAGTTTTGGACGATGCAACAATTTCCAATTCAGTAACGACTGCGCCACTCTCAGGTACAGAACCGTTGGGTAGAGTGCTTGGGTTAACCACAGTCACATCTGACGGTATTGATGAAGCTGGATTTTATTCTGGCGAACGTCTATTTACTAAATTAAATGATGGTCTTCATTCAACGGTGTTAAACCCAACTGATGAAACAGGCGATCCTTTAGGTTTACTTAATGTTTATACAGAAATGCAGTCTCAAATAGTTAGCTTTCTCGCAACTGGTGGTGCAGGTGTTCAGGTAGTTGATCCAACTTTATTGGACGAATAATATTCGGTTTTTTTTACAATAAAATAAAGTTATTTGCTTGAACCTAAAAAAGCCCCCGAACTATTCAGGGGCTTTTTTTTAACCCTAAAATATGTTTTTGTAACGTTAGTCTTACTTAACAAATGATCCAAAATTTGGAATGTTAAAATGATAAAGAAGATTCTTCTATCACTATTGTTTATCTTATTGCTTGTTGGCATTGCAGGATATTTCTATTTGGATGGAAAACAGCCAGTACGAAGCGGTGAACTAAAACTAGACGGTTTGGCAGAACCAGTTAGTATATTTTATGACAACTATGGTGTGCCTCATATTAACGCAAAAAGTGACCAAGACCTTTTTCGAGCTTTTGGTTATGTTCACGCTCAAGATCGTTTGTTTCAAATGGAAATGAGCAGGCGTTTATCGCAGGGTAAATTATCAGAAATTTTAGGTGAAGAGTTGATTGGTGTGGACAAATTATTTAGAACACTTGGGATCGGAGCATTTGCGAAAAAATGGGTGGTGGCGGTAAGAAAAAGAGCCGATCCTCACATGCTAGAAATTATGCAAAGTTATTTAGATGGCGTTAATCAGTTCGTGCAAAATGGTGAAAAACCGATTGAGTTTGATTTGATTGGAATTCCCGCTCACGAGTACACTATAGAAGACATAGCTTCAGTCGCTGGATTTATGTCATTTTCTTTTGCGCAAGGTTTAAGAGATGACTCTCTAGTTCACCACCTTTCACAAGAATTAGGTGAAGATTATCTGAAAGATTTAGGAATTCTATACACACCAGGTTTTGAACAAATTCCCGTTGATCCTTTTATTTCAAAAAACTTGTCCATTGAAGTGAGTCAAATTATTGAAAGTCTTCAGTCGGCGGGATTATTTCATGGGAGTAATAGTTGGTTGATTTCACCTAAACGGAGTGAATCAGGTAAAGCGATGTTAGTGAACGACCCTCATATTGCTTTTAGCCAACCTTCCGTTTGGTATGAGGCACAATTAACTTCTGATAAGACGGAGATCTACGGGCATTTTTTAGGTCTGATCCCAACCCCCATGTTAGGAATGAATAAAGAATTTGCATGGGGTTTAACCATGTTTGAAAATGATGACATGGATTTATACGCAGAAAAAATTAATCCCGAAAATACCAATCAATATTGGGCAATTGATCACTGGCAAGATTTTGAAAAAAGAACAGAAATCATTAAAATAAAAAATGGGACAGATATCAATTTGGAATTGCGTTCAACTCGTCACGGATCAATAGTCAATCAAATTTTTAATCATTTAAAGCATGACAAATATGCGCTCGAGAAAGTCGAACAGCCAGTTGCATTGTGGTGGGCTTTTCTCGATACAGAAAATCAAATGATGGAAGCTTTTTATCATTTATTATCAGCCAATACAGTAGAAAAAGCACAGCGCGCCGCAGAAATGATTGACGCCCCAGGGTTGAACTTAATGTACGCCAATGCTAATGGTGATATAGCGTGGTGGGCGAGTGCTAAACTTCCAATTAGACCAGAGCATGTTAATTCAAAGTTTATTCTTGATGGGGCAAGCGGTAAAGATGATATTTTGGGATTTTATGATTTTTCTTACAATCCGCAAAGTATTAATCCTGAGTCGGGTGTTTTATATTCGGCGAATAATCAACCATCGGATATGGGAGGTGGTTTGGTACCGGGATATTATGCACCAACCGATCGACCCACAAGGATCGTTGAACTGCTTTCTAAAAAGGAAAAATTCAATCCAGATGATATGAAAAAAATGCTGATGGATAACACAACGCCAAGCGCACTTTTTTTTCAGCAAGTAGCTATTCCGGTACTTGAGCAGGAACCAGATTTAAGTGTAGGGGAAATCGAAGCATTGAAGTATTTCTCTGAATGGAAAGGTAATCACTCGTCAAGCGAAATAGGTGCAACTATCTATAATCGATTTAGAATGTCGTTAATGCGACTCGCTATGATGGATGAAGTAGGTGAAGATCTTTATACTAATTTTCAGTTCGGATTTTTAATGAATCGATCTATATGGCGAATTTTGGATAATCAATCATCGCTCTGGTGGGATAATATAAACACTAAAGAACGAGAAACACAAAACTCTCTGATTGTTAAAGCATGGAAAGAGTCGAACGCTTTTTTAGAAAAACGTTTCGGTAAAAATATAGATCAGTGGAGATGGGGAAATGATATAAAAATGGTTCACGAACACCCTCTCGGAAAAGTTTCACCGCTAGATAGCATCTTTAACGTCGGCCCATTACCAAGTGAAGCTGGTGCCGAAGCCATCAATAACTTGTCATTTAAACAAGTTGGAGATGAGTTGAAGATAATGATGGGGCCTTCAACCAGACGAGTCATTGATTTTGGCGATATTGAAAATAGTTGGGGTATTAATCCAACAGGACAGTCAGGTGTCGCTACGGATGTTCACTACGATGATCAGGCGGATGATTTTTCAAAAGGTCAATTTAGATATCATTGGATTTCCCCACAAAAAGTGAAGGAGAACTTGCAAGGTGAGTTGGTGTTGGTGCCCTGATTTGGAAAGACAACTCGTTTTACTCTCGTAAAATTGATACTGTACATAAGATCGATAGTCAAAAGGAAATGATATGTGTAAATTTATTACTCCGTTGCTAGTATTTTTTATTTTTACCAAAAAAACATTCTAAGGAACGGGTTTTAATTCCGAACCTCTCGCCAATAAATGACTCGATCACTCCCTCGATAATATCCAAAATTTAAACGAGCATGGGCATTGTCTAAAATATTATCTTGATCCCAATCGAATTTTAACCAAGCCTGTATTGATAGATCATGCTCAACGAGCACACTGCCAAAATTATTATCGCCAGGTGCAGTAAACCAAAGTCCATTAGACAGAGAGCTCTCGCCGCTCGATACTGTTTGTATAGTTGTCGGTGCGAAAATACTAGTCTCACCATCTGTGAGTTGTTCGGTATAAGAAGTTAGATCGAAACTAACACTAGTATCGTTATAAGTCGAACAGATATCGTCAGAATTCAATTTCCAATCTGTGCCATCATAATAATCAGTGAATAATCGCATTTCTAATTCGGCAATTTCTGGACCATAACTATCGATTAATCGTAGCCGTCCAATGCGAACTTCAAAATTATTCGAACTAATTGTGCCGCTTGTAACACCGTCTGGATCTGTTGCGCTCAAATCATGGCGTAAGTTAAAAGGTGAGGAATAGGAATCATATTGATAGTCTACATTCGGATCAGAATAAGCACTAACTCCATTTATAAAATTTAGAGCGGCAAAGGAAAAATTTAAGATCCCAGTCGCGTTGATCCCATCGGTTACATTAAAGCTTTGCAGAGAAATATCAGCTGCTGACAATTTTGCAAAGGTACCAACATAGTTTCGAGTCGTATTATTGAAAATATTTTTAGCGGTAATGTTTCCAGACATATCAAATGTTTGACCATTTTTATCGAGTCCCGGATTAATCCCATCTTTAAAACCGGCGTAGGTAAAAACTCCACACTGCTCGGTTATTATCGGCGAAGTCATCACAAAATGGTCGGGATAAAAACGTCCTATACTTTCGCTTGTTCCTGTTGGAAGAGGAGAGCCAAAGTAATTATTCGCCGTCGCAGTGATCGTAAAAACACCGACTTCAGAAATATTTTGATTGGCTTCAGAGTGAACGCCGCTATCAGCATCAGAAAAGTTAATATTGCTGAGTCCAAGTGATACTGGGTTCCCTAATGGCGGGGCAACAGTGTTTACAGATAGGGTGATACCATTACTAGTTTCAAAATTAGGCGTAGTAATACTAGGATCTGCACAAGCTGCAGTCACTTTTAGATTAAACACTGCACCAGCAGCGACAAAAGCGCTGCATAAAGCATCGTTACTTACGCAGCTTGAAGTTGCAGCTGTCGCAGTAACAATTAGTTGAGCTGGGCTTACTATTGCGGTTGCTGTAGCAGCACTTAATCCAACAGCGCTGGGATCGTTAACGGTCAAACTAATTTGTCCGGCATCTTGATATTGGAAAGATAAATTTGCGAAAGCATTTGCATCAAAATTAATTGTTCGGTTTTGGACTGCTGATTCTAATGAGGCTAAATTACTCCCAGCTAGTTGAGGAACTATTGTTCCGGTTGTCGGATTTAAATATTGGTAGATAAAATTGACCGATTGATTACCTGTATATGCCGGTGCGCAACTGGTACCAGCATCGCTCATTTTCACTGCTTGAAGGGTTAAATTTTGGGTTGAGCAAGATTGATGATCTGCCAAGTTTAAGAGAAATCCCGCTTGAAAAAATTCGATTGCACAACCGACCGGGTCGCAAACTAGTGGATTAGGAGCCGTTGATGAAGCACTTAAAGTAATTGATTCTGCGGTGCGATGAGTTAGATCAACAGTGACACCAGACGTGCTATTTGCTGGTACGGTTATTGGGTTTTGACTCCAAGTTGAAACCCCTCCACTGGTTGATAAAGTAACATCCACACCAACACTCGACACTTGGGTGCAAGCGGCATCGATACAAGCTTTAATCGTTAGAGTTTCTGAACTACAGGTAAGACCCGAACCATCATGGCTGATTTCTATGTGATCGAGTAACTGCTCATCAAGTAGTGTCGCTGTTGGATAGTGATTGGCAAGCGTTCCATTTTCTGGTTCGGATAAAAACAGGTAAAAGAAAACTGTGCCATCGGGGCTTCCTGCAGTGGTTAATATATCCAGCGAGGCGGAAGTTGTCCCACTTGGAATGGTGACGGAACCCGTTGAAGTGGTGTAATGTATACCAGATTTAGCTGATGAATCGACAGTCGTATATAAAACTTTAATATCTTCAGCTTGTACGGTTGGAATACTAAAAACAAAAGTTGCAATTAGCCCTTTATTTACAGTGACGTTAGCGACGCTAATAATCTGAACGTCAACATCGTTGTTACCTCCTTCGGTATTTCCTCCTGAATTTCCGGATTCTCGAGCCCACTCACCTGTGCCATCCGGTTCTCGTCGATAGTCAAAGCTCGTAGTGAATGAAGCGTCCCAATCAAAAGCTGGTTGACAGTCAGCTGGAGGGTTGAGTTGAGCGGGAGTGATGTTGCCTACTTTTAAGTAATCAATAATATTTCCGCCCGCATCCTCAAGTAATATATCAAAGTACTGGTTCTGGATGAGAAAACTAGTCGGTAATATTAAAAACGCTGAATTTAGGGGCGTGATCCCAGTAAGTGACTGCGTGCTATCACAAGTAAATTGCGAGCCATTGGTTTTTTGACGACACAATTTTATTTGCCACGACTGGTATTCGCTTGGTGGGATCGAAAGGTCTAATAATTTTATTTCAACAAAACCGAGAGCGCTGGCTTCGTTAATCGATGCAAAACCCTTATATGAAGAACAGGCTGAGTATACGTTGTTAGTAATTAATAATAAGAAGAGACCTAAAATATGAAGATCGAGATTATCTTTCAGTTTTTGTTTTTGAAATAAAACCATAGGATCTTGTGTATAAAAGTAAAAACAGACTCTCAGTGCTATGGAATAAAAATCTCTAAGCGAAAGCTTGTTTCGCCTCGTCGATTTCTTCGGCTAACGTATCGACCTCATGGACTTCGGTTTCTCCAGCTAAACCCAATTTAGCAAAAGCGGGAATGGTCGAATGATCGAGATCGGGATAGGGGTTATTTTCTTTAGTGTAACTTTGAATTTTTGCGACGGTGACTACGTCAACATAGTCTGCATTTACTCCTGAGTCACGAGTAAAATCGGTGCAACCCAATGGGACGTCTAATAATTCTTCAGGAAACTCCCATGCTTTCATTATCGCTCTACCAACTCGCCCGTGTAGTCGGTCGATAATTTTATCGAGCACGGTTTCTTTTTCTAGAATTTCAGGATTATCTTCTGCGAGAGTTAAAATCGGTAAGATACCAATTTCATGCACGAGTCCTGCTAGCGTTGCCTGATCAGGCTTTAACTTAGTAAAGTGACTCGCAAGAACATGGCTAATAGAAGCAACTTCCAAAGAATGCTCCCAAGATGCTCTTAGGCGCCTATCGATCGAATCATGAGTGGCTTGAAACATTTGCTCCATCGCTAAACCTGTTGCGAGATTTCTAACAAAATTAATCCCCATGCGAGTGATGGCTAACTGTAGATTATCTACGACTACCGCTCCTCGCAGTAACGGGCTATTCGCAACTTTGATTATTCGCGCTGCTAAAGCGGCGTCTTGCCCGATAACCGCTGAAAGCGTGTTGGAATTAACGTCTGGATTGTTTGCCGCATCTCTTATTTTCAGAGCGACTTCGGGCAAAGTTGGCAGTGTCAGACGATCATTCTTTATTGCATCAACGAGTTCGTTAAGAAAATCTTGCTCTAGGCTCATAATTTCTATCTTTTGTTAGTAGAGCCTTATACCACAACAAAAGACTCTCAATATTATTCTACTAACTCAAGTATAGGACTATTTTCAAGATTCAACAGAAAACTTTCGTTTTGCGTTACGCTATCTTTCAACAACGCAAGGACAAGGGTCTCTTGCTGTTGAGATGTACTACAAATGACTTCACCTACCGCTTTATCGTACTGAATAAGTTTGTCTTTTGGTGATAAAGTCAGTTGTTTTTTACATCTCAATAGTTGCATATGTTGCTTTAGTTTGCCTTTGTATTGCATTCTTGCGATGACTTCCTGCCCAGTAAAACAGCCCTTATTAAAATCAACAGCGGACAACTTCGGTAGGTCTAAGTTGTGCGGAAGAAATTGCTCAACGCTACTCGATGTCAACCAAGGGATGTGGTTGGAAGCCAGTTGTCGGTACCATAGGTTGTCTGAGGTTAGATACAGGTAATTTGAAGATATTGCAATCTCATCAAGCAATGTCGACTTGTCGGTTACAAATATGGATAGCTGCGTATTAGGTATGATAACGGCTCTATCCGTCAGTTCATTGTTATTAACTGGTTGTTGTGGATCGATAATTGTTGCCATAAGGCGAAACGAATCATCAGATAATTTGACCTCAACTTTAAAAAAAACGGCGTATTTTTTTATGTGAGCGATGGTCGAGGCGGCTATTTCTTGTGGCAATATTAACCGAAAACCTTCTGCGATCTGGTGAATATGAAAAAGCGATACAATCCGACCTTTATGATTGCAAAGAGCGCTTAATTGAGCTGTATTTGCATTAATTTCTGTTGCATTGACTGATAACTGACCTTGTAAGAATTTTTCACAATCGGCACCAATTAAATCAATGAAAGTGTAGCTATTTAGTTCGAAAGCAGAATTCATTTTGTTCTCAATTGTTCCATTTAGTTCTTAGAAAGGCATTTTACTCTGTTTTTGATAATGTTTCGTTAAAAATACATATGATTCGGACGAATTAAAGGGAAAATATGATCTGGATTATTTAAAAGAAAACTATAGTTACTAACTAAGCAAATACTGAAGATTCTACTACACTTTATGGAGTTAAGTTATCAAAAGTTTAACTGTACCTATAGGAGTGAGGTGTTTGTCCAATAATCGCGATACAGGGTTTTTGCCACTAAAAAAGCAGATAAATATACAGTCTGCATTGGGTAAAATATTAAATAAAGCTAATGTAGAGACTAGATTACAAGATATTGTCCATAAATGTAGATTGATTTTTGATTGTCAGTTTAGTGCGATCACCTATTCTGTAGGATCAAAAGAAAAGACGGTTAAATATGTTTTTTCCAGCAACCCGTCTTATGAAAACTATGACGTGCTAGCGACTGACAAAATCTACAGAGAGCAATTTAAATCCAACCTTGATAGTGTCTTTATCACCGAACAACTGCATGGGAATTCATCAAATGGCGCAGTTGAAAACCATTCAAATACTATTAAGATCCCAAGAAATTCGGGTTTATTAGTTCCGATCTTAGATGGCGAAAAAACTGTTATAGCCCTTCTACAGTTGATTGACAAAAATAACGGCTTAAATTTTTCGGAAAGTGAAAGACAAAATGCCCAATGGATCACTCAGTTATTTCAGGGAGTCTTTGAGTTCGAAAAAAAGATCGAAGAATTAACTAAAACCAATTTAGAACTGCAAAAGAATTCTACAAAACTTTCTAGATTAGCTAAATTTGACAACTTAACGGGTCTATATAATCGTTCAAGTTTGCAAGAAAAATTAGTATCGATGTTAGAGTTAGCTAAGGAGAAAAAACAGAGTTTAGCGGTTGCATTATTGGATCTTGACCACTTTAAAGAAATAAATGATACCTTAGGACACAAAGTGGGCGATTCGTTGTTAAAAACGGTCGCTAACAGAATTCAAAAATGTGCTCGTAAGGAAGACGTGGTCAGTCGACTGGGAGGTGACGAATTTGTCATTGTGATAGATAATCCGATTTCGCAATCGACAACCTTAGACATTTTACAAAGGATTTTAGATGAAATATCAAAACCCATAAAGATTGCTCATAGGAGCTTAGATATTTCGTGCAGTATAGGATACAGTCTTTATCCTGAGCATGGGAATAATTTGGATACTTTGTTGCAACATGCTGACTCGGCAATGTATCAAGCCAAACGAAACGAAAAAGGTAATTTTCAATATTTTTCGCCAGAAATTCAGCAACAGATTGAAGCTAGAATATTATTAGAGAAAGATCTTGAACAAGCAGTAGAGTCAGGCGATTTTGAACTTCATTATCAACCTCAAATGGATATGAGGACAGGTAGTATAGTTGGTCTAGAAGCTCTGATCCGATGGAAGCATACTAGAAAGGGATATATTCCGCCCAATGACTTCATTCCACTTGCTGAAGAAGTCGGTTTAATACTCCCAATTGGAGACTGGGTTTTTAGAAGCGCTTGCCAGCAGATCGCAAGGTGGCAGAAAAAAAGAATAAAAGTTGTTCCTATATCAATAAATTTATCAGTTAAACAATTGGTTCAACCCGATCTGGCATCACACTTGAATTTCATACTAAAGGAGGAAGGGGTTACAGTAAATCAGATCACTATCGAAATAACTGAAGGGTTGTTTTTGGATGATGTTGAGAAGCATATAAATATCTTAGAAAAGCTTAAAGAACTAGGTTTTCGCATTTCGATCGATGATTTTGGAACAGGCTATTCCAATCTAAATTATTTGAAGAGATTTCCTATCGACGAAATAAAAATAGATAGGAGTTTTGTAAACGAAATAACAACTGATCCACACGATAAAGCAATAGCAACAACGATTATTGCGATAGCTCACAATTTTGGATTTAAAGTCGTATCTGAAGGCATAGAAAAAAAATCACAACTAGCATTGTTAGCAAAAAATCAGTGTGATGTACTACAAGGTTTTTATTTTAGTAAACCTCTTCCCGAAAACGAATGTGAACAATTACTTAGTAGTGGGAAACATCTTGATCTAGATGGCATTAGACCTAAAGATTATCAAAGAGCCATTCTTCTAGTCGATGATGAACCCAATATTCTAAAGTCCCTAGGTAGAGTTTTGAGACGTGTTGACGCTAAGATTTTTACAGCGAACAACTCCAAGGAAGCGTTGGAAATACTAGCACTTAATGAGATAGGAATTATTCTGTCGGATCTGGAAATGCCTGAAGTTAATGGGATCGAGTTGTTAGACAAAGTACAAAAAATGCATTCCTATACCGTGAGAATGATACTTTCAGGAAATGCCGAGTTCGAAAAAGCTTGCGATGCGATCAACCGAAGTGCTATTCATAGATTTATTACTAAACCTTGGTCAGATGAGCATTTATGCAAGGAAATTGAAGATGCTTTTCAACTATATGAGAGTCAATTTTATTAAAATATGTTTACTAATGTGATCAAGTGTACAACAGTATTATCGGGAGAATAAGATGGCCGGTTGGGATGATGCAGAAAGAGTTCTTTCTTTAAAGATCGTATTTTATGGTCCGGCTTTGAGCGGCAAAACGACTAATTTAGTTTCCTTACATGGGCTTCTACAGCCAGAATTAAAAGGTGACATGCAAATACTCGAAACAAAAAATGATCGAACGCTATTTTTTGATTTGCTTCCTCTAGGTATTCGACTCGAAGATGGAAAGCTAATAAAACTCAAGTTGTATACCGTTCCAGGACAAGTGGTTCATAACAGTACACGTAAAGCAGTCCTCTCGAGAGCGGACGGAATTATCTTTGTAGCTGATTCTCAGTTAGATCAATCAGAGAACAATGCAGAATCATTTGATAACTTGATACAAAACACCAAAGTGCTAGGTATGGATATCCAACGAACGCCTTTGGTTATACAATTCAATAAAAGGGATCTAGACAATATACTTTCGACTGAAGATATCCAGCAACGCTGGAGCTCTACTCCATGGGAGCTTTTGTTTGCAAGTGCACTCGACAAAAAAGGTGTTGTGGAGACCTTTTCAACTTTATTAAATCTTGTATACCTTTCGTTAGACGATGAGTATCAATTGAATAAACATTACAAACTTTCCCAAGAGAAGTTTGTTTTAGATTTAATTGGGAATACAGTATGAATGACATGAATATAGACGAGTACGAAAAATTTTTTACTATAGATGAGCTTTTAGCAGACAGAACACTTCCGCTACTTACCCATGCAATGTCGAAAATGGGATTAAAGGATTTCGAACTGTTAGATGTTGAACGAAAAATAATTCTTTCAAAAGGCGAGTTAAATAATAGGATGAGTATTGCTCTTTGCCCAGAATTAGAACCGGTCGGTTTTTTTGATTTCAATCTAGCAGATGAAAATTTAGCAGAATCAGCAACAGTGTTCATTTTGGAAATATTGCAAACTAATTGGCGATATAAAATGGCATCCAGTATTCATCTTCAAGTTTCGAAAGACGATTTTGAAACCTTATCCAAGAAGAACGAGCAACTGCTGAAATCAGAATCAAAATACAAAGCTCTGTCCGAAAATTTAGAAAAAAAAGTGGTATTTCAGGTTAAGCTGATTGAGGAATCACAGCGGCAACTTTACGAAACAGAAAAAATGGCTTCCATTGGTCAACTCGCTTCAGGCGTTGCTCACGAAATAAACAACCCAATTGGGTTTATTTCGAGTAATTTAAATACCGCCGCAGACTATTTGGAAGAGGTTAAGTCCATAATAGCCCCTTTACAAGAAAAAGGTTTGCTACACAAAGTAATAAAAGAGTTTGATGAAAAAGAAATGCAATTCTTATTTTCTGATTTTAAAGAACTAATACAAGAATCACTAGAAGGTGCTAAGCGGGTAACGACCATTGTGGCAGATCTTAAGGAGTTTTCTAATGTTGACCATTCAGAAGATGTACTTGCCGATTTAGCTGAATGCGCTGAAAAAGTAGTGCGAATTCTGCTAACGTCAGTGCACCACAATGTCAATATAAGAAAAGATATTCAGGCGGTTGAAAAAACATTTTGCAAATTAGGACATATTAATCAATTACTTCTTAATTTACTCCATAATGCCGTCGAGGCAATTGCTGAAAAAGGAGATATTACCCTAGCTGTAAAATGTTGGAAAACAAAATTAGCTTAGAGGTGATTGATACCGGCTCGGGTATGAGCGAGGACACAGTAAAAAGAGCATTCGAGCCATTTTACACAACACACGAAGTTGGTAGTGGTACGGGGTTGGGGCTAACGGTTAGTAGAGACGTAGTTAAAGCTCACCACGGAGAGATTTTCATTAATAGTAAGTTGGGCGAAGGAACTCGAATTCAAATATTATTGCCGATTATGAAAGAGCCAGTAAAATGAGCGACTATAGCCACTTGTTTACTGGCGAAAAAGTTCATTCTAACCAAAAGAATGATTCCCTTGACTCGTCTCAATTTTACCAGTTGCTGTTAGTGGATGATGAAGCCGCAGTTCTAAAATCACTTACCCGTTGTTTCAGAAAAGAAAATTACAATATTTCCACTTGTACGCAGCCGCAAGCGGCTTTAAAAATGCTCGACGAGAATAATTTCCATCTAGTCATTTCAGACTTTATGATGCCAAAAATGAACGGTGCTGAATTTTTACGGGCTGTAAGGAAAAAGCACCCGAATATCATTCGTATCATGTTGACTGGGCATGCAGATACACAAGCCGTTATGACAGCAATCAATAATGGTGCCGTTTATAAATTTATTTTAAAGCCTTGGAACGACGATGATTTAAGAGTGACTGTTGCACTAGCGCTTGAACAATACGAGCTTCAGGTTAGAAATAAGGCACTAACCATCGAAAATCAGAAACATAAACAAGACCTATCCAAATTGACCCGAATGGCGACGACAAATCGTAGTCAGCTACTAATGATGTTAAATAAAAAGGGAGCAATAAACGACGCTCAAGTACAAAAAATTATAAAATTACAGATGAGCTCCCATTTACCTACAGTCAAATTACTTTTACAGCAGAATTGGATAACCGAAAAAAAAATTAGAAAAATAATAAAAGCCCAGTTTTTTATCGAACAAATTTTGCTGAATGAATTTAATATTGATCCAGCAGTTATTAGCTTGATCCCCTCAGTTTTTTGTAAAAAACAATTACTCATCCCTGTTCAACAAAAAGGCAAAAAAGTAACTTTGGCAATGGCAGATCCTTTGGATGAAGGTATTCTAGAAAATCTACGATTTAGCAGCGGATTAGATTTTAATGTGGTGATGGCAAATTGTGATGAAATCGAGTCTAAACTTGAGGAAATTTTTGGAGTCGCTACGGATCTACAAGATTTTGAGGAGATCTCTTTCTCACACGAGCCCGTCGATTCGATAGAGATAATCATTGAGGAAGACGAGAACATTGACTTAGCCAAGTTATTAGAAGGAACGAGCGAACCTCCAGCTATTCGGCTGGCGAACGCTATCATAATGGAAGCCATACGGTTAAGAGCAAGTGATATTCACATACAGCCCACCGCAAAGTGTATTTTGATCCGATTTCGGATTGATGGTGTATTGCACGACAAAATTCAAGCGCCTTTGACACTGCTGATGCCGCTTGTATCGCGAATAAAAATAATGGCTGAACTCGATATTACCGAGAGGCGTCGACCACAAGATGGAAGACTGACGGTGAAATCACCACTTAAAATCATCGATTTACGCTTGTCTACGATGCCGACAATCAATGGTGAGAAAATCGTTATGCGATTGCTTGATCGTAATTCGTCTATGGTTCCACTCGACGAATTAGGGTTTAGCCAGCAACAACTGGCGATGCTTGACTATGTGAATACTAAACCACAAGGGATCATTCTTGCAACGGGTCCGACAGGTAGTGGAAAAACGACTACTTTGTATTCTCTTTTAAAGAGTAACGCAACAGACGAAAAAAATTATATAACCATAGAAGATCCGGTGGAATATTATATGGATCGCGCAGGTCAGGTGATGATAAGAGAAAAAATAGGTCTGGATTTTTCCGCGATATTGAGGGCTGTGTTAAGGCAAGACCCCGATACTATTTTAATCGGAGAAATTCGAGATAAAGAAACAGCCAATATCGCTTTTCAAGCGGCCTTAACAGGGCACGCTGTTTTTTCAACATTACATACAAATTCTGCTCTAGCTACCTTAGCAAGATTATTTGACCTTGGGCTAAGACCTTATATTGTGGCGTCAGCGTTGGAAGCGATTATTGCTCAGCGCTTAGTGCGAAAATTATGTCAGTTTTGTAAATATCAAACAGAACCCGATGCTCGAGATATCAAACTTCTTGGCTCAGTGTTTTCTAATGATTTGAAAAATACCTTTGAAGCTAAGGGATGCGATAAATGTCAAGGTACAGGTCTGCATGGTCGAATTGGTATCTACGAGATTTTAGTTTTAAACGAAAAAACTCGTCAAGCTATTACTGGTGACGCGAGTTTTATAAAAATTGCTGAGACGGCTAAACAACAAGGCTTAGTACCCTTGATTGAAGATGCGACGACGAAAGTAAATATGGGATTGACCAGTACCAAAGAAGTTTTACGAGTGCTTGGAGCGCAAGAAGCTATTTAATCAATTTGCTAAATACAATACAAACTAATTTCTCACATAAACTTGTAGAGGGAAATCATAAATTTTTTCAAAGGCTATTAATTTCGTAATTGTTTCCTCAGTCAATTTAGCTCCTTTATTAAGAAGCAATAAGCCGTTTCCGTTGGTGCAGTCCCGACTCAACACCATGTTTTTTTGAAGTTGCATGCTTGTGACAGCATGTTCTTCCAATATATGATTGTCAGCTTCATATTGTTTAGAAACTTCAAAAAATATTTTGCTGAGATTGCTATCATAGAGTTTGCCTTTATGATCACTAATATATGTTCTGGCATCTTTCGCGGTAAATTTAATACCATCTATTTTGCCTGATTGTAATAGATAATAATCTTTTACAATACCTAATACTTTACATCCTATTGGTATTTCATCTCCATCTAATGCATCTGGAGCTCCGCTGCCATCTAAATATTCGTAGTGATGCTCTATAATGCGCGCAGTGTCTTTAAAGTTGGGTATGTCGCTGAGTACACTGGCTCCAATTTCGGGATATGCCATAAGCTGTTCATAATCATCTGTATCCAATAATTCGATTGGCGTATTAAGTAGTTTTTCAGGAAGAGCTAGTTTTCCTAACTCGAAAAGTAGAGTGGAGTAATAAATTTGTTTCACCATATAGTCACTTAGATTGGCGGCTTTGGCAAGGTTCTCCGCAAGCAGCGGCAAATCAGGATAGTCTCTGGTTAACATGTACTCTCGTGTACAAATAGCGTGAGATAACAGTTTCACTACAGCGTCATAGCTACCGGATAACTCCTCATAGGCTTTATCAAGCATGCATTCAGCTTCTTTGAGTTCTCGAACTCTCGCATCAACTTTTTCCTCTAATTTTTTATTCCATACTAATAGCTGCTTATTTTGTTTATGAGTTAACAGCAGTAAGCGATTTTTTTCTTTTTCTAGATGACTTATTTTTAATAGAGAGCTAACTTTTAGTTTGATATCGTTATCTTCCCAAGGCTTGCTTACGTAGGCGCTAATTTTACCTTCATTAATCGCCCGAATGGTTGATTCTTGATCAGAGAAACCAGTCAAAAGAATACTTGGAATATTTTTTCTAACGTCTTTCGCCCGACTTAAAAATTCAGCACCATCCATGTTTGGCATGCGCATGTCTGAGATGATGATGTCAATGGGTTCTTTTTCTAAGATCTCTAAACCTTCAGCCCCACCTTCGGCTAAAAATATCTCATAGTTATCTTTTCTAAATAATCGTTTTAGTGAAACCAAGATGTTTTTTTCATCATCTACGCATAAAAGCTTTGCAGGTTTTGTCTTTTCCTTATTTTCACTCATTTTGTTTGGCTCTCGTAATAGGGTGATTTTACTTTCTTGCTTGCTCGATTTGATCGTGTGTTTCTAATGAGGTCTGTTCAGTTTTAACCTTGATTTTTATCGACCCGTTTTTTAAAAACACCTAATGTTTCTAATAACTTGCTTTTTTTATGTCTTAAATAGTATTTTAATTCTTCTCGAGCTTTTTGTTCGTCAATATCATTTTCGATCAAGTGTGTGAGGACTTTATCGAATGCTTTTCTTCTTCTTTCTCCTTTCGCTGACATGTCTCTCCGATCAGCAAAAAAATCAAGTAAGGTCGAGCCACACACGCAATTTCTAAAGCATTCTAAAATAGTTTCACCGTCGTCATCTTCCGACGATTTTAAACCACTTCGACCGTTTATGTGCTCTGTTTTCAAGGTAAAATCTTCAACGCTCTCATAGACGAGACCACATGTTTCACACCTCTTAGGGAAAGAATTTTCTTCAAGTGCAATCAGGTCATCAAATAGTGTACTTGTGCTCATTTTGTAGCACTCGATATCATTTTTTTCATTCCTCTAATTGTCTGAATCCAGCAGGTTCTCTGCATCGTCATGGGCTGGTATTTGAATAGTAAATAGTGTTCCAACTCCTACCTCGCTTTCAATTTCAATTTTGCCTTGATGGTTTTCTATTATTCCGAAGGATATTGACAGTCCTAATCCAGTCCCTTCTCCAACTGGTTTAGTCGTAAAAAAAGGATCAAAAAGTTGTGACAAATGCTCTTTATCTATGCCAGAACCATTATCTTGAAACTTTATAAAAATAATGTTGTCGATACAAGTAGTTGAAATAGTGATGAGTCCATTTTCTTTTATCGCGTGACTGGCATTGATTAATAGGTTCATGAAGACTTGGTTTAATTGACTCGGATAACAATAAGTTTCAGGTATTTCACCGAAATCCTTGACTATTTCACAGTGATATTTCAATTCGTTCCAAACAATTCTTATGGTTTCGTCTATACATTGATTAATATCCGTTTTTTGTTTTTTCTCTTCCCCTGCATGAGAAAAATTCTTTAAACCCTGCACGATTTTTTTTACTTTTTCCATGCCAAAAACACATTCGGAAACGAGTTCCTTAGTGTCAGATAGAATAAACTCAATGTCGTGTTTATTTTTTAAATCTTTTGATAGATTTGGCAGTTCCTCTTTAGCGTGTTTCTCTTCATGAATATCAATCATGAAGGAGTCAATTTCATCGATATAGCAAGAAAGATCATTGACATATTCTTTAAGAGAATTGAGGTTACTATTGACATATCCCAAGGGATTATTTATTTCGTGAGCGACGCCTGCGGCTAGTTGACCAATGGATGCCATTTTTTCCGATTGAACTAATTGACTTTGAGCAGATTTCAACTCTTCGTACTGTTTTTTAATTTTCACTTTAGCGTTATGCGCAGATAGAAATGTACCAATATGGATTGTAACATAGGCTAGGATTGATAAATCCTTATATGAAAACTCCTCATCTTTCTGGTAACTTTGTACTACGATCCCTCCCTCGACTCCGTCAGCATAATAAGGAAAAAACACCCAATGTTCGGGTATAGTACCGATCGTAAGCAGGTTTTTTTCTTTCTCCAAGGTTTTAATCGATTTTTTGTCTAACACTAATGACTTGCTCTCTCTTATAGCATAACCAGATAAGCTGTTTCGTATAGCGGGGTTGACATCTTCCCCTAGCTCTTCAGGTTCGAGTTTATCATTCTGATCAACAATGAAAGGAATGGTAATTAGTCCATTTTGCTCAAGAATAATATAAAAGTTGTTAATTGAAATAATTTCTGAAAGGAGCGTAAAAATCCGGGTATATATTATGTCTAGGTTGTCATTTTTTACGTTAATCTGTGAAAGCTCAGCAATGACGCTTTTTATCGCTAACTCTTTTTGTAGCATAAGATTTTCTTGTTCGAGTTCCTCGATTCTCGATCCAAGTTGTTGGGTATTTGATGTATCCACGTCCGATTCCTTCGATGCTAGATATGAGTTAATTTTGTCAAATAGAACAGGTATAAGTATGGAACATATTCTTTAAAACGCAAATATATAAGTTAACTTTATGATAGATCTGTAATTAACAGGAAAGCCTTTAAAATAGCTCTTTTCAATAGAACAATTGATAGCGTTACTGTGTTTTGGTTGTAAGAAAGGCTTGTTTGAAGATTTTTTTGATGAATATTTGATCTCTTTTGTCTTGTTACGACATTTAAGTGGACTTTGCTTAAAAACTATCGCTAATAACTATCTCATCTTCCTTGTGAACCGGTTCATCGTGCCTGAATGAGCAGTTGAATTTTATGGGAGCCATGGCGTTTATTATTGATACCCAACTAATTTTCGGTATCAATATCATCTTTTTTTGCGTATAAGATAATAATATGGTCAAAAATCAAAACAGACTTAGGTAATTTGCAACGACTAAAAATATGCTTATTTATCGATTTCACTACTCAATATTTCAGAAAATAAAAAATAAAAGAGAGCAACCTGTGGCATTAAAACCAACAATTTACAAGTTCAATATCGCCTTATCTGATCTCGACCGGAATTTTTATGACACCATTGACCTGACATTAGCTCTGCACCCTTCGGAAACAATCCAAAGAATGATGGCGAGAGTCGTTGCTTTTTGTATTAATGCACAAGAATCGTTGAAATTCACCAAAGGTCTGAGCGAAATCGAAGAACCGGACATTTGGTTAAGGACTCTGGACGATCAAATCGCATTGTGGATCGACGTCGGAGAGCCAGATGTAGAAAGGATAAAAAAAGCTACCCACAAGGCTACATCAGTTAAAGTTTACAGTTTTAATTCAAAATCAAATGTTTGGTGGGAGCAGTCAAAGGCTAAATTTGCTCGGATTGCTGCTAGTATTTATCGTTTTCAATGGGATGAAATACAAGCTTTTTCAGCCATGCTTGAAAGAACGATGGCGTTGTCAATGACGATCGCGGATGATTCCGTCTACATTACTTCTGGAGATGGGCAGTGTGAAATAGCATGGACAAGGCTCAGTATCGATTGACTTTGTGATTCTATTTGCTTCTAACATATTTATTTTCACATGTTCCAGAAAATGCCGAAATAGAGTAAAATGACGGTTTTGAGAGTATCATTGGTTTTATCTGGACAAATATTCCGTTTTTGCAGAATAACCACGGTCAGATAGTTAATATAATAAGAATTATGACAGTTAGAATCTAATGGAAAACGACAACAATAACAAAAACAATCAGGGAATGGATAAAACTCGCATTTCTAGACGACAGCGGAGACCTCAACCCACTTCGCAAACGCCGCAACGACGAGCTAAAGATACTCATGTAGGTGACGAAACATCGGTAGATGACAAAACATCGCTCTCCGCTAAGAAAACCGTCGTATCTGAACATACGCCTCGAAATAAGAGAGCTTCGGCAAATAACAGCGCGTCTAATAATCAAAATATCTCCCAAAACCAAAGTGCTCCAAAAAAACTCTCGGCTGAACGTCACAAAGCGCTCACTCAAATCGACAGTAGTTTTCATTCTCTCGATACAGAACAAGGCTTTGCTGACGCAAAAAAAAATGCAGATAAAGCTTTAGCTGAAAATAAGATCATTTTAAACAGACGTTTTGTGCTGAAAGAAACATTAGGTTCTGGCGGTATGGGAACTGTATACAGGGCGCAAGACTTGCGTAAAGTCGAAGCAAGAGACACTAATCCTTATGTAGCGGCAAAAATTTTAAATGCTGATTTTGAAGATCATCCAGACGCATTTATTTCATTGCAACGGGAAGCCAGTCGTTCGCATCTACTTTCACATCCTAATATTGTCACCGTACATGACTTCGATCGCGATGGTGATACAATTTTTATGACCATGGAATTGCTCAACGGTGAAGATTTAGAAGCATTAATCAATCGTCACCAAAATGTCGGATTAGAAAAAGAGTATGCGCTAAAACTATTAAAAGATTTTTGTGTGGCTCTAGAGTTTGCGCATGAAAAAGGCATTATCCATTCCGACCTAAAACCGGGCAATATTTTTGTCACCACTGAAAATGAAGCTAAAGTACTTGATTTTGGTATCGCGAGACTGGCTTTAGAATCTAAAAATGAAGATCATTTTGACGCCGGACGGCTAGGGGCGATTACTCCAGCCTATGCCAGCTTAGAAATGATCAATCGCGATCCACCCGATGCGAGTGATGATGTTTACGCAGCGGCTATTATTGCTTACGAATTATTAACGGGTAAGCACCCTTATGATCGAAAGTCAGCTGCGACTGCTTTTGCGACCAAATTAGTCCCTAAACGTCCAGGTAATTTAACTAAGCTTCAATGGAAAACATTGTTAAAAGGGTTACAGCTGACACGCGAAGATCGAACCGGCAGTGTTAAAGAATTTTTAGACGGTATGACAGTGACACCGACCCTGCCAATCTACAAGGTTCTCAGTATTGTTTTGTTATCGGCCACTTCATGGTTCGTTTATAACCTGTTTTTTGCGCCGAATGAGCTTAGTGTTAAGGTCGAGCAGACTTTAGTCAAAGCAAATGATTGTTTTCAAGCTAAGAATTACCAGTGCGCTATTGAAAGTGCCAACGTAATTTTGGAAATTGAGCCAAAGCATCAAATTGCTATCAATCTATTGAAACAAGCAAAAACTGATCAAATGGTCGCTGATGTTGAAGAATGTATAACGGGTGAAGTTTCAATTAAATGTGCTCGAGAAAGTTACCAACGGCTGGCTAAATTTTTTCCTAACTATAAACATTTAGCGGCGATGGACAAACGGATCACGGATAAAAAAATCGAATTAGACGTTCAAGAATTAATGAGTGAAGCCAATAGTTGTATTTTTGCTAGTGATTATAAGTGTGCCGCGCAAAGTGCTTTGGCGGTTATTGCTATCGAACCAGAACATCAACTCGCTACTGAAATTTTATTGAAAAGTAATCAAGCGATTGAACAGCAACAGTTAGCCACTCAAGAAAAAGATAAAAGTTTTCAGAGCTTGCTTAACAAAGCAGAAAGTTGTTTTGATAAAAAAAGATACACATGTGCAATCCAACACGCTAAGGAAGCATTAAAAGTAAAATCTGAAAATGTGAAAGCGAAAGAAATTATACGAGACTCTCAAAGTGCCGCGAAGCAATACAGAGAGATGTTAAGAAAAGTAGACAGAATGGTCAGCGATGGCAAAGAATGTCTCAAAAAACAAAATTTTGCGTGTGCGACTGCTAAGTCGGAATCTGCTTTGGATTTTATGCCGAATTATAAGAAGGCGCTACAGTTGAAAAAAGACGCGCAAGAAGCATTAGATAATGTGAAAAAAACAATTGATATAGAATAGTTGTTTCAACAAAAATATCCAACTTAAAACTAAAGGAGCAAGTGATGTTGATAAATACACAAACACCAATGAGAAAGGTTTCGGATAGAATGGTCGTCGGCTTATTCGCGATAGCCTTGATGGCAGCTGCTGGATGCGGCGGTATTAGTAGTAAACGATTGAAACAGATCGGTGCTGTTGTTGCCGTAGGTATCGCTGCTAAGTTAATTTACGATATGGTAGTTGACTATCGTTCGAAACAGACCAATGATGAAGAGCAAGTGGTTGATCGCTATTTGAAAGAGCATGGGAAATTGCCGCAAGCTCCCGTTTTGGTCAATTATGAATCAAGCATCACACCGGGTGAAGTGGTCTCCGCCGGTAATGAAGTTTCTATTCAATCAAAACTTGAAGTCGTTAGAGGTGCGTCATCGCGCAACGTCGAGATTCAAGAAAAAGTGATTATCTTTGATAACGATGACAATACTAAAGAACTAAAAAGCTTGACCAAAGTGGTCAATCAAAACACCAATAATAGCGGTGCTTTCGAAAATGCGTTTACTTTTAAATTACCCCAGGGCATGCCACAGGGGATCTATCCGGTGCAAACGATTGTTATTGTTGATGGCGTTCCTTATCAACCAGTGAGTAGCCAAATGCAATTGGTCGACAACGAGATCCAAAATTCACATCGTTTGTTGACATCCCGATAGCCATAAATACGGCGGGACTCGGCTCAAATAATCGAAAGCGCTATTGTGTTTCAGTGGTAAGCCCCGTATAATCCCGCGCTCTGAGATTTCGCGCCTTTCTGGCTGAGTATCTCAGAACAAACGATACAAACACAATTTGACTTAACTCCTTGTTACTTATAATGCTTATTTTTCAATCATTTAAGTGACTGGAAACCGTGAGGAGCTTTTTAATGCGACACTATGAAATCGTATTTCTAGTGCACCCTGATCAAAGTGATCAGGTACCTGCCATGATAGAAAGATATACCGCTGTGATTTCAGAAGCAGGCGGTACAATGCACAGAACTGAAGACTGGGGACGCCGTCAGCTAGCATACCCTATCGACAACTCTCATAAAGCACACTATGTTCTTTTTAATGTAGAATCAGAATATGCCCCAGTTGCAGAGTTGGAATCACTTTTCAAATTTAACGATGCAGTATTACGTAGTCTTGTTATCAAGATGAAAGGTGCTATTACTGAAGCTTCTCCGCTTGTTAAAGCAAAAGAAGAAGCCGCAAAGCGTTTTGACTCTTCAGACAAAAGACGTGATGAAAGCGCACCAGCAGAAGCGCCTGCCGCTGAAGATGCACCTAAAGTTGAAGACGCTCCAGAAGTGCCTAAAGCCGATGATGCAGCCGCTGAATCAGAAACTGAATAACGGAGGAATTGAAAATGTCTCGATTTTTTAGACGTCGTAAATATTGCCGTTTCACTGCAGAAGGTGTAACGCAAATTGATTACAAAGACTTAGCAACATTAAAGAGCTATGTCACTGAAACTGGTAAAATCGTTCCCAGCCGTATCACCGGTACACGAGCTAAATACCAGCGTCAACTTTCAACCGCTGTTAAGCGAGCACGTTTCTTGGCTTTATTGCCATATTCAGACGCTCATAAATAGTACCCATTCACGAATTATTGGAGGATAGACTAATGCAAGTCATTCTACTTGAAAATATCCGTAATCTGGGCGCGCTGGGCGATAATGTTTCGGTAGCAAATGGATTCGGTCGTAATTTTTTATTGCCACAAGGTAAAGCGGTACCAGCAACAAAAGATAACGTAGAAAAATTTGAAGCGCGTAGAGCGGAACTTGAAAAGAAAGCTGCAGATATATTAGCAGCAGCACAAGAAAGAGCAGATAAAATCGCAGCTCTTAACATTTCAATCGAAGCGCATAGTGGTGATGAAGGTAAGCTTTTTGGTTCTGTTGGAACTAAAGACATTGCCGATGCGATTACCGCACAAGGCGTGGCAATTGAAAAACACGAAGTTCGTTTGCCAAACGGCGCGTTAAGAAATACCGGTGAATTTGAGATCGACGTTCATTTGCATTCAGATGTAAATGCAGTCCTTAAATTGACCGTTGTTGCTCAAGAAGAATAATTTAAGCTAGTTTTAGATTTAGTCTTAGATTAGCGATTTGAGTGATTGATCTCAAACGCTTCAAGTGACAGAATGAAACACCTTGGATCTATGGTTCAAGGTGTTTTTTTATGTCCAGGGAGGGACGGGCAGTTAATTGTTCCTGACATGAACTGCACTTCCTACATCCGTGTAGGTCGTATGCGCAAAGAGGCAAGGATGCCGGTGTGCTTTTCCATGGATAATAACATCCTCCTCTCCTAGCCATCTCCCGAAGGGAGAGGGGATGTGCAACCCGGTAATACAAGTAGTAAAGATTTATGAGCGAAGACAGACAAATCAGAAATATCAAAATGCCTCCCCATTCTCTGGAAGCTGAACAGTCGGTTTTAGGTGGGCTTATTCTTGACAATGATGCGTGGGAAAGAATATCCGAAAAAATCGTCTCAGAAGATTTTTATCGTAATGATCATAAACTTATTTTTAAAGCGCTGCATTATTTAGCCGAAAACGCCCGTCCAATGGACGTCGTCACACTATTTGAATTTTTAGAGCAGGAAGGCGAAGCCGATGAAATAGGCGGTTTAGCTTACATTGCCGATCTTGCCAAAAATACTCCCAGCGCTTCTAATATTGGCGCTTATGCCGACATTGTAAGAGAAAGAGCGGTTTTGCGATCGCTGATCGCAGTCGCCAATGAAATCGCCGATTCCGCTTACGAACCAAAGGGCAGAAAACCTGACGAGTTACTTGATTTAGCCGAAAGCAAAGTATTCAAGATAGCAGAAGAGCGCGAAACTAACGATGGTGGACCTGAGGGCGTTGGTCAAATTCTCCCTAGAGCGCTAGACCGACTCGAAGAAATTCAAAAATCCAAAGGCGGGATCACCGGATTAGCCACGGGTTTTAAAGATTTTGATCAAAAGACCTCTGGCTTACAACCTGCGGATTTGGTTATTGTTGCAGGTCGTCCATCAATGGGTAAAACCACAGTAGCAATGAATATGGCAGAGCATGCGGCCATTCACGGCGAAAAACCAGTGTTAGTTTTTAGTATGGAGATGCCATCACAATCATTATTAATGCGCTCATTTGCCTCCATCGGCGGTATTGATGCTACTCGTCTCAGAACTGGTGCACTCGATGATCGTGATTGGGATAATTTATCGGTTGCCAGCAATATCCTCAAAAACAACTGTAAACTATTTATCGATGATTCGGCGGGTTTATCACCAATGGAAGTTCGCACCCGCTCTCGCCGCTTGGTGAGAGAGCATGGGGAGATCGGCATGATTTTAATTGATTATTTGCAATTGATGCGCGTCCCAGGTATGAGCGAAAATCGAACCCAAGAGGTTTCGGAAATTTCGCGATCTCTTAAAGGGTTGGCCAAGGAACTTAATTGTCCTGTGGTTGCGTTATCACAGCTTAATCGCTCGTTAGAGCAACGTGCTGATCGTCGCCCGGTAATGTCTGATTTACGAGAATCAGGAGCGATTGAGCAAGATGCGGATCTAATTTGTTTTATCTACCGCGATGAAGTTTATCATCCAGAAACAGAAAAAAAAGGTATTGCGGAAATTATTATCGGTAAGCAAAGAAACGGTCCAATCGGAACAGTGAATGTGACTTTTCAAGGGCATTACAATCGTTTTGTTAATTATGCGCCAGCCTATGACAATGAGTATTAGAACGAATCAGTAGAAATTTATTTTAATCAGGGAAAGAAAAAATGTGGCTACAAAAATCAATTAATCTACCCGCCAAAAATAGAGGCTTTCATTTAATCACTAATGAAATTCTCAGCCAATTTCCAGAATTAAAATCGATCCAAGTTGGGATCTTTCATTGCTTTATTCAACACACTTCAGCGTCACTAACCATTAACGAAAATGCCGATCCAACCGTCAGGCAAGATCTGGAAAGCCACTTCAATCAGTTTGTTCCAGAAGATCAATCCTATTATCAACATAATTATGAAGGATCAGATGATATGCCCGCGCATATTAAATCATCTATTTTAGGTGCGAGTGTGAGTGTGCCAATCACTAATGGCAAATTGAATTTAGGGACTTGGCAGGGGGTTTGTCTTTGCGAACATCGGGATCATGGTGGGGTGAGGAAGTTGGTGGTGACGGTGCAGGGGAGTGATAAATGAAACTTTTTTGGGTTACCACAGCGGATCATCACGAAGACTGGTTCATGCTTGCTGAAACAGAAATCGAAGCTGCCAAACTGCATGAAGATAATGAAGGATACGATCCTGGTGACGCTTGGGCAGAATGGGTTTGTGATGTTCCATCTAACATGGAATTGCGTGAAGGTTGGCCACAAGCAGAAAATCTTATAAATTTGGGTGCTGTATTCTTGCGAACTGAAACCCCTCGTAAAGTTGAAATCAACGGTGGTGTTTATACCGAGGGCGGTTTGGATGCGTTGATCGAAATGTCTCTCGATGTTAAGCATTAGGGTTATTTTAGGGAATAACGAATAACAGACTTCCCTTTTAAAATGGAAAGTGCGGTTTAGCGAGCGATCCGAAAATTACGTGAAGAGAGTAAATTGGAGCGAGCCGGTTCCGCTAAAGGTGAGTATTGGAAGGTATTTGACTAAATGAAAACAAAAGGAAAATTAGTACGTTGGATAGATAAAAAGGGTTTTGGTTTTATTAAATCAGAATCCTTGGATAAAGATGTTTTTATCCATATATCAACCTTGAAACATATGACTCGAAAGCCGCGAGTTGGTGATGTGATTTTGTTTGATGTTGTAACCGATGCAGACGGAAAACAAAGAGCTGAAAATGCTTCGATTGAAGGTGTGCCAGTTAAGAAACAGGATAGGCAATATAAAAAATCATCTAGAAAAGCTGGAAATAAAATATTCAATACGATTATATTGATTTTGCTGGTAGCGTTTGTGTTTTACCTTTATCGATCATTTTCATAAAAACCAAAAATTTTAAATGACATATTAAGTAAAGAAAATTTTTCTGGATTTAGTTGCCAAGGTAAACAGCATTGCAGTCAGATGACTTCTTGTAAAGAGGCGAGATTTTATTTAAAAAATTGTCCCAATGTTAAGATTGATGGAGATTGGGATGGAGTTCCTTGTGAGGGGCTGTTGTGTCGGTAAATTGTTTTTGAAAAAGAAGGACATTTAGTTATGGTTTGCTCATTGGATCTAGGTTTTTGAAGGATGTGAGTATTTAGCGACCTAATGCGCGTCGAAAGACCTGTCCCTTAGATTTCCTATTGGTAAAACCGCAAAGTTTTTTGGGAGAGTGTTGGTAGGGATTGTGAGATAATATCCATAACTAGTGCTTGAACGAAAACATCTAACCGTTTGATCTGAAAAGAAAAAACAGCTATCGAAGCAACGAAGTTTTTTAAATTACATGCCTATGCATTTGGCTCATAACGATTGTAAAGGTGAATGAAACATTGCCAAGTTTAACAAACGGTTAGGAATTTCTTTTTCAAAAAGACGTCGATTAAAGCGATAACAGAATTCATCAAGGTATTCTTGCAGGTATTTTCCAGAAACGCCATGAAAAGTCCCCAACAGAAATGTTTTTAAAT
>Ga0316204_10001557_pt1 | contig 60481 bp, 45 predicted proteins | sample 6monrhotite_MG_2_FD_205661 | JGI IMG/M metagenome (GOLD analysis project Ga0316204, IMG submission 205661) | Microbial mat bacterial communities from mineral coupon in-situ incubated in ocean water Damariscotta River, Maine, United States -... | ecosystem: Environmental > Aquatic > Marine >...
CTCCATGAGCCTCGACCTCGCCACCACGGACGCGGTCAGCAACAACGACGGCGCCAACTGGTGTGTGGGCGTCGATGCCTACGGCGACGGCGACTTCGGCACCCCCGGCGCAGCCAACCCCGGCTGCACCGTCCTCGACACCGGGGACACCGGCGTCACCGCCACGGGAGACACCAGTGTGGTCACCCCCACCGGCGACACCGGCGTGGTCACCCCCACCGGAGACACCGGCGTCACCACCACGGGCACCACCGGGGACACCGGAGCCGCCGGCTTCCCCGTCGACAGCCTCCTCCCCGGCGAGCTCGTCGTCACCGAGATCATGCAGAACCCTTCCGCTGTCGGGGACAACGATGGCGAGTGGTTCGAGGTCCACAACCCCGGGGCCACCGACCTCGACATCACCGGACTGCAGATCGGCGACGATGGCGGCTACACCTTCCAGGTCACCGCCTCCACCACCATCCCCGCCGGCGGCTACCTGGTGTTCGGCGCCAACGCGGACCTGCTCTCCAACGGCGGCGTCGACGTCGACGTCGAGTACAACAACACCTTCCTCGCCAACGGCGACGACGAGGTCGCCCTCGCCACCGCCTCCGGGGTCGTGCTCGACGAGGTCCGCTACGACGGCGGGCCCCTCTTCCCCGACCCCAGCGGCGCCTCCATGAGCCTCGACCTCGCCACCACGGACGCGGTCAGCAACAACGACGGCGCCAACTGGTGTGTGGGCGTCGATGCCTACGGCGACGGCGACTTCGGCACCCCCGGCGCAGCCAACCCCGGCTGCTAGTGATCCAGAGCGTGCGCAGCCGTGGCGCAGCGCTCCGCCGTGTGTGACCACCTCACAATTCCAGGAACGCCGCCCGGTCCAGCACCGGGCGGCGTTCCGCGTTTCTGGGCGAACGACCCAGATCTGTGGCGGGCGGGCCACAGCCTTGCGGCAAAAGGATCGCAGGAAACCGTTGTTCCTACGGTTTCACTCGGCTTGCATCGGCCCAGCGATTGCATACAAGCCCGATAGCCACCGCCTATGCGATGGCGACGGTGCTCTCACCGCTGCTCTGAGGTGCTCGAATGGTCCGCTACGCCCCCTTGGTCCTTCTGCTCTCCGCCGCCTGCTCCGAGCCCATCAAGGGCACCGGCGCCACCGACTCGAACACGCCCCCGGAAACCGGCCTCGGCGACGACGACGACAGCGGCGACGACGACGACGACGACGATGATGACGACGGCACCCCCGCCGACGGCGACGGCGACGGCTCCGACGAGGACGACGACTGCGACGACGCGGACGCAGACCGCTTTCCCGGCAACCCCGAGATCTGTGACGGCAAGGACAACGACTGTGACGGCATTGTGCCCGCGGACGAGTACGACACCGACGGCGACGGCATCATCGAGTGCCTCGAGACCTGTTCGCCGCCCCTCGCGAGCACCGTCCCGAGCAACGGCACCTGCGAGTTCGTGCCGTCCACGGCGGGCACCCAGTTCCAGGCCACCATCGAGTGGGCCCTCACCAACCAGGTGACCGACCCGACCACCGGCACGGTGCACCCGGCCCACACGTTCGCCGAGTACCCGGCCTACGGCAGCGTCTATCAGTCCCCCGCCGTCCTCCACGCCACCGACGACGACCTGTCCGGCGGCATCGACGACGAGGACACCCCGGACATCGCCGTGGTCATGGCCAGCGGGCCGACCGAAGACCTCGAGGCAGCGCTGCGCCTCATCTCCGGCGACGGTCGCGTCCACGACAGCATCCTGTGGGACACCTGGGGCGGCGTCGACTACGCGCCATACCACTACACCGGCGTGGCGATGGGCGACGTCGATGGCGACGGTCGCATCGAGATCGCCACCACCGTGGTCGTCTTCCCAGGGGAAGAGAAGGACTGCCGCGCCGGGCTGTACGAGGTCACTCAGAACGGCTTCAACGTGTCCCTGCGCCTCGAGGCGGTCAGCGATTTCGACATCCCCTGCGGGGGGCACGCACCGGCCATCGCCAACCTCGACGGCTCCGGCGACCCCGAAGTGGTTCTCGGCAACAACGTGATGAACAGCGACCTGACCCTCCGCTGGTCCGGAAGCGAGGGCCGAGGCTGGTACGGCCGCGAGGACTACCCGTGGCCCGACGGCTACTGGAACAGCGGCTTCCACAGCTTCGCCTACGACATGGACGGCGACGGCACCACGATGGAAGTGGTCGCCGGACGCACCGTGTACAACCACGACGGCAGCATCTTCTGCGAGCTCGGCAGCGGCGGCTCGAGCAACTTCACTGGCGCCATCGACGGCTACCCCTCGGTGGCAGACATCGACGGCGACCGCAAGCCGGAGATCGTGATCACCGGCAACGCGGAGGTCGCGGTGTACAACGGCGAGCCCACCGCCCAGGGCCGCTGCAAGCTGATCGACAGCGTCCCCAACGCACCCTGGGACGACCCTAGCGTGTCCGCAAGCCTTCCGTCCCACCCGAACTGCGACGAGACGCGCATCTCGTTCGGCGGCCCGTCCACCATCGCCGACTTCGACGGCGACGGCGACCGGGAGATCGCGGTGGCCGGCTCCTGCTGGTACAGCGTCTTCACCTTCGAGAACGACACCCTCGAGCGCTACGCCATGGCCCAGACCAAGGACTGGTCCAGCGCCTCCACGGGCTCCACCGTGTTCGACTTCAACGGCGACGGTGCCTTCGAGGTCGTGTTCAGCGACGAGGAGGCCGTCTACGTCTGGGGCGTCGACGATTCCTCGGGCCTCGACCCCTGGGAGCGCCTCGAGACCTACCTGATCGACGACCAGCACAAGTCCTGGACCATCCACGAGTACCCGATCGTGGCCGACGTCGACGGCGACGGCAAGGCAGAGATCCTCGTCGCCAATAGCTACCACGAGGACTTCCCCAACGAGTACGGCCTGTACGTGCTGGGCTCCGCCGACGATGACTGGGTCAGCGCCCGCGACGTGTGGAACCAGCACGCGTACTTCGTCACCAACGTCGAGGACGACGGCTGGATCGACTACGGCCCGCCCAACTACGCCCCCTACACCACCGCCGACTACAACTCCTTCCGCACCCAGGAGCAAGGGTACTTTGGCGCCCTCGCGGCCCCGAACGCCGTCGGCATCGGTGACGCCTGCCAGGATGGCTGTGGCGACCTCACGGTGTGGGTCAGCGTGGCCAACCCCAGCGACTACATCTCGCTGGCCCCCGACGTCGTCATCGGCCTGTACGGCGAGAACGGCTCGACCCGGACCCCCCTCGACGACAAGGTCATCGGCGACTACGTCCACCCCGAAGAGGTGTCCTCCGGCATCGAGTTCAACCTCTCGGCCGCCGAGTGGAGCAGCTACGACCGCCTGGTGGCCATCGTCGACGACCCCGCGTACTCGAGCGCAGCGGAGGGGCGCGCCAAGGAATGCGACGAGACGGACAACGAGGTGGTCATCCCGCTCAACGCCTACTGCCCCTGAGCCGAGCACGGCTTCGAGCAAGGCAAGGGCCCGGCCCGGTCCTCTCCACGGAGGGGCCGCGTCGGGCTCCTCCGCTCAGGGACGCGATCAGCGAGGCGTGAGGGAGAAGGTCCGGTCCTTGTCGCCCAACACCAGTCGACCCCAAGCGTGGTCTCGCTCGAAGGTGGCGGACAGCGACGTCTCCTGCCGGCTGTCGAGGGCTTCGAGCGTGAGTCGGACGCGGTCGTCGTCGACCTGGGCGAGGCGGCCGACCATGTCGCGGTTGCTCCACGTGGCCCCGTTTCGGTAGCGAAGCCGGCCCGCCACGTTTCCGGAGGTGTCGGACCGAAGGTCGAGCTCGACCCCCTTCCCCTCCATCTCTCCCAGCCAGTGGGCGTCGATCCCAGAGGCCCCCACGACCGCGTCGATGCGCAGGGCGGGCTGCGGACTGGTGTCCTCCATGGGGGCGGCGACCGCCGGCGATGGAATGGGCGCCTCGGACGGCGCGCGCTGGGCGCTGCGACGCCGAGCAGGCACGGCGGCAGGAGCGGCGACCACCTCCACGACCGTCTCCTCGGGGTACATCGGTACCTCCACCTCGATCTCCACCACCTCGGTGACGGGGACCTCCACCACGACCGGTTCCTGGGTGTAGTACGACGCCGCCCAGCCCGCTGCGAAGCACGCCACGAGGGCCCCGACGTTGGCCACGAGCAGCCCCCGCACCCGTCGACGGGAACGCGCCTGGGGCTCCATCCGGAGGGGCCCCTCGAGGGACTCTTGGGACAGCCCAAGGAGATGCGGAAGGATGTGCAGCCGCACCTCGGCGAGGTCTTCGAGGAGGGCCTCGCAGTCTTGGTAGCGGTCGTCTGGGTCTTTCTCGAGGCAGCGCAGCACCACCCGCTCGAGGTTGCGGGGGATGTCGAGCATCGGCGCGATCTCTCGCAGCGGCACGACCTCTTCGGTGACGTGGCACATCGCCAGCGCCACCGGGGTGTCGGCATGGAAGGGCTTGTGCCCCGTGAGCAGCCGGTACATCACGATCCCAAGCGAGTAGATGTCGCTCCGGGGCGTGACCGGAAGCCCCTGGGCCTGCTCGGGGGCCATGTACAGCGGTGTACCGATGAACGCGCCGTGGTGGGTGAGGGACGAGCTGGCGATGCTGGCCACCCCGAAGTCTGCGACCCGCGTGTGCACCAGCCCCGTGGACCGATGTTCGACCAGGATGTTGCCCGGCTTGATGTCCCGGTGCACGACGCCGTTGCGATGTGCGTGGGAGAGCGCGTCGGCCACCTGCTGGAAGATCTGGAACGCGACATCGACGGCCATGTGCCCGTCGTTGGTGAGCAGGCGGTTCAGCGACTGCCCGCGCACGTACTCCATCACCATGTACGGCCGGTCGTCCGACAGCCGCCCCACGTCGTGCAGCGTGACGATGTGCGGATGGTTGAGGGCGGCAATGATCCTCGCCTCTCGGAGGTAGCGCTCCAGCTCACGCTCGTGCTGGAACACCTCCGGACGAATGACCTTGATGGCTACATCTCGGTCCACCGTGGCCTGCCGCGCCAGGTAGACGACGGCTGACGCCCCGCCTCCCAGCACCGACCGCACCTCGTAGCGCCCATCGAGTAGTTGACCCGACGTCGTCGACTGCATCATATTGCCCCCCTGCCCCCTCATCGTAGCTGGCCACACGGAATCCTCACAAGCACATGCAGACGTTGCCCACCAGCTACCCCACCGCCGGCCCCCCCCTCAGGGGTCCACATGCCTCATCGGCACACCGGGCACGGGCTGTTGGTCATTCCAGTGAGCAACATGCGCATGGATCCCGCCGTGGCGCATCCGCCCTGCCTCTGCGGGGCGCCGCGACAAACATCGGTGCCATGTGAGCAACGAGCACCCGTCCGGCCTTCCCCCCGAGGTCGTGTGGCATCGCTACACCCGCTACCCCTTCATCCTGGCGCGCGTAGCTACGGTCGCGGCGGGCTTCTTCGCCGTGCTTTGGGTCCTCACGGCCGTCGACGCGGTCCTGTTCCCCGTGTTCCTGTCGCTACTGCTCGCCTACCTTCTCGACCCCGCCGTCGACTGGTTCGAGGCCCGCGGCTACAGCCGCACCACGGGCATTGCGCTGTTCATCGGCATCGGCGCCGTCGGCGTGACCCTGTTTCTCGTCTTCCTGTACCCGACCATCCAGCACCTCATCGAGACCGTGGTGGAGGGCGTGCCAAGGCTCATCGACATCCTGGAGACCCAGGCGGTGCCATGGCTGGAGGACCTCACGGGCTCGAACGTGCCCGCCTCGTGGGCCGCGTTGTTCGAGGAGTACCGCGGCTCCCTGCAGGCGCAGCTCCCCGGCGTGCTCCAGCGGGTCGCCCGGGGCGTGGGAGACATCTGGGTGCGTACCGGCGATGTGATCTCCGGCGCCCTGAACCTCGTGATGATCCCGATCTTCACGTTCTACTTCCTTCGGGACTTCGACCGGATGCGCCTGTCGCTGGTCGACTACCTTCCGCAGCACAACCGCGACTGGCTGCTCACCCGCTTCCAGCGCATGGACGAAGTGGTCGGCGCCTGGTTCCGCGGCCAGGTGGAGGTGGCCCTCATCCTCGCTGCGCTCTACGCCATCGGGCTCGCCATCACCTTCGGCCTCAGCGGCATCGGGATCAGCACCGGCATCGCCATTGGGCTGGTGTCCGGCTTGCTCAACATCATCCCGTACTTCGGCTTCGCCGTCGGGTTCGGGCTGTCGGTCCTGATCTGCGTGATCGACTGGGAGCCCTGGGGACTGCTCGGGGTGCTCATCACGTTCGGCATCGTGCAGGGATTGGAAGGCTACGTGATCACCCCTCGCATCGTCGGCGAGAAGGTGGGCCTGTCGCCCGTGGTGGTGATCATCGCCTTGCTCGTCGGCAGCGAGCTGCTCGGGCTGCTCGGCGTCTTGCTGGCCCTTCCCGTCGCCGGCATCATCCGAGTGCTCCTGCCGGACGTGCTCGCGCAGTACCGCCAGAGCACGTTCTACACGGGGGAGCTCGCCCTCGACGAGCCGCTGCCAGCGGGGCCCCCCCCACCCACGTCGCCCCCTACCGAGGCCGCTCCTCGACCGGAGCCGGCGCCTGCCGTGGATCCGAGCGGTCCACCTGCCGCAGCATCTCCGTCGCCAGAGACGACGAAAGACGAGTGATCACCGCGGCGGTGGCGTGCTCGCGCGCCGCCTGCACCGCCGGGGCCCGCTCGCCGCTTCGTGGCCCGTTCTTGAGCTTTCGGCCTCCTTTGGGGGTGCGCACCCCGACCACCTTGCCGTCCCAGCGTGCCGTCTCGGCCGCCTCCTCGCTCAACCGCGCGCGCTCCGTACGTTCTGCCACTTCGAGCACGACCTCGGCCTCCAGGGCCACCTGGACGACCAGGCTCCCCTCCTCCACGACCTTGGTGATGGCTCCACTGGGCCGAGTGACCCGCCGCGTGGTGGGCTCCCCCTGGGCGACGACGGGCGAGCCAATGCGCACCACGAGCTTCGCAGGACCGAGCTCCATGGGGCCATCGTCCCCCGGAACGGTTCGACGGCTGCCGCCCCCCCGCGCCACGACATGCAGAAAGCGGGAGCCCCGGCCGCGCAGCGCCGCCTCCAGTCCTCGCCGCAAGGCCGCGGCCGCCTCCCGATCCGGACCGGTGACCCGCACGACGACATCGGTGCGCGCGAGGGCCTCCAGGCGCACCAACTCGGACGCCAGCGCCGGGTCGTGGACCACCGCCCGCGCCAGGGCCTCCACGGCCCCCCGAGCGTCTCCACGGGCCTCTTCGGCCGCGCCCAGCTCCCGCCACGCACCGGCGGCGGCCGACTGGTCGGAGGCGTTCCCTGTGCGGGACGCGAGCGCCTCCAGGAGTTCGGCGCGCTGGAGAGGGGCCGCCGCCACGGCAGCGGCCTGGCGGAGCGCGTCGGTCAGACGTGCTTCCACGGCGGGACGGTCGGACGGGTCGAGCAACGCCAGGGCAGACCCTAGTGCCGACATGGCGTCCGTCCAGCGCTCCTCGGCCTCCGCACGGTCGGCGAGGTGCAGCGACGGCGCGGCCGCTCTGCGACGCAACTCCGCCTCCTCTGACCCAGGGTCCGACACGACGACACCACTGGCCGCGGCCTGACGCACCACCCGCTGTGCGCTGGCGAGTTCTGCCAGGGCCCCCTCGAGGTCCTCGGCGTCGGCCTTTCCATACGCACGCTTCAGATGCTCCGAGACCCGCCCATCGGTGGCTTCTCGAGCGCAACGCAGCGCCCAGCCCCGTTCGGGATGCAGCGCGAGCTCCGAGCGGCAGGTGCCCGACGCCTCGACCCAGCGTCCATCCGCCAGGAACCGGCGAGCATCTCCACGGACTCCAGCCAAGGCCACGGTGACCCACAGCGCCAGCCCCAGAGGACCCATGGCGACCGGAATCAGTGTCCGCGGGAGGAGCGAGCCTCGCCGCGGCCGGCCTTCCCCTTCACGCGGCGAACGGCCTCGTCGAGGGGCACGCTCTCCAGGCTGACCTTGGCCTTGCCACCGGTGGCGGCTTCCTCCACGGGGGGAGCGGCAGAGGCCTTCGGAGCCTTCTGCACGGAGGGTGCCGGGCGGGCGGGAGCGGCCGGGCGGGTCTTCCGCTTCGGCGCCTTGGCCTTGGGGGACGCTTCCTGAACCGGAAGGGTGTCGGGCACCAGAATGAACTCCGCGTCGGAGCCATCGGCGGCCTCTTCCTGAACGGGCAGCGTGTCCGGCACCAGGATGAACTCCGCGTCGGAGGTGCCCGCAGAGCTCGGCATGAGCAGCAGCAGGCCGAGCACGACGCCACCCACCACGGCCGCCATGAGCGCCATGAGCGCCCCGACGCCGGCGATGAACAGACCGAACAGGAAGATCAGGGGAGCGAGCCAACCGATGCGACGACGTGGGGGCTCGGGCTCGGCCGCGGTGGCGACGTGCTCCGGCTCGGGGTCGAGGGACCAATCCAAGTCGTTGGCGCCGACCTGCTCGAGATCGTGGGTGGTGAAGCCTTCCAAAGGAACCGCGGCAACCACGCGACCCGCAGCGGGGGCGGCGGCGAGACCATCGATGTGCGGTGCGCTGTACGGATCCACGGGACCTCCCACGGTGATGAATCGCAGATAGCGCGCCGAAGGCCCCTCGCCATGTATCGGCCTGTTTCAAGGGAGAAACGTGACCTCGTCACACCCGCGCCACGAAAAAGGGCCGACCTGTGGCCGACCCTCCTCGAGGCACCCGAGACGGCATCGCCGCCAGCGGAATCAGGCCCTGCCCTTGTAGGCGTCGATCAGGATTGCGGCGGTCTGGCGACGCATGATCTTCTCGGGCGGGGGCTCGCCGTCGACCAACATGCCACGGACCTTGGTGCCGCTGATGAAGTAGGCCTTCTGCCCGTCCTGGTTGGACATCAGGTCGACCCGACCCATGTGGTCGTAGTAGGCCGCGAAGCCCACCTTCATCGGCTGGATGTGCAGCTCGCCCGGAAGCTCGTCGAAGATGGCGTGGGCATCGAAGTCGCCCCAGATGGCCGTCTTGTCGAAGAACGGCGCATCGGCGTGCTTGCGGCCGATCACGATGTGGGAGAAGCCGTGGTTCTGGCGGTAGATGGCGTGCATCACTGCCTCGGCGGGCCCGCCGTAGAACATCTTGATGTCGAGGCCGATGAGCTCGAACACGTCGTTGAGCTCGTAGCCCACGCGGTCCCACAGCTCGGTGTCGCTGTCGCCCTGGCCCAGCAGACGCTGGTTGCGGAGGGCGTTGTAGGTGAGCATCCGGGTCGGCGCGTCGACGTCGTCGCCCTTGAGCTGGCCCATCAGCGGGTTCAGCACCGCGCCAGCGTAGTGACCGGCGCGGGTGAGCTCCTGCAGGCCGTGCACCAGGGCGTACTCGTGGGCACGGTGCAGCGGGTTGCGGGTCTGGAAGGCCAGGGCCTTCTCCCACTTGCGAGCCCGGATCATCGCCCGCGTCTCGACGGGTGCGAGCATCTGGTGGCCGTACTGCGCGTTGGGACGCCCGGGGAGCACGTGGATGTCGCCGCCCACCATCGTGGTGCGGTCGTCGTTCTCGACGATGGCGCCACCGGGGTGGTCGAAGCGCTCGGTGCCGTAGATGGACTTGACGTAGCGAGCCTTGTCCCAATCGAAGACCGACTGGACCTCGAGGATGGCGACCAGCTCGCCCGCCTCGTTCTCCAGGGCCGCCTTGCCGCCGACCTTGAGGCCAGCGCGCTCGACGTCGGTGACGGGCAGGGAGAGCGGGATGGTCCACGCGTACTTCTTGCCGTTGGAGATGACGACGCGCTCATCGAGGGCGAGATCGAACTGCTCCTTCGTCATCGGGCCGGTGAGCGGGGAGAGCGTGCCATCGCCGAGGCGGTAGACCGTCGCCAGGTCGGCGTCGGTCACGCGGATCTTCGGCATGTCTGCCGCTTCGCCGAGCAGGGCCTTCCGCTCGCTGAGCTTGAGCATGCGGTCGACGGGCACATCCAGGCCACCATGAACAGGAACGAGCGACACAGGTCCTCCAGAACGTCAGTGTGGCCAGCGCGAGTAACAGGCCACCCCGATCCGCGCTGCCAGCTCCGTCCGCCGTCCGGACGGGCACCGCGTCAATCCACCCCGAGCACCCGGTCCCGAGCTGCGAGGGTCACCTGAGCGAAGCCTCGAGCTCGGATTCGGTCCATCAGCCACTTGGGGATCTTGCCCCCGCCATCCATGCTGATCTGGTGCTCCACCCATGCGCCGCCGTCGGGGTGTGAGCGCACGGCCCAGTGGCCGTCGGTGCGAGGGACGCGGATGCTGCCCTTGTCGACCTCCAAGGACTCGTCGGTCGCTGCCGTCCACCGCACCTGAGTGCCGCCCTCCGACCAAGGCTCGGACCACATCCACAACAGGACCTCACGGTCTGCCAGCGGCCACACCGACTGCCGCTGGTAGACGAGGGAGCGGTCGCCTTCCGCACGCTTGACATCGCTCACCTTCAGGGGCCAGACGAAGGATGGGTAGCGTCCAAAGTCCGATACCAACGACAGCAGCGACTCCGGCTCGACATCGGGCCAGTGGCAACGCGCCCGCAGCGCCGCCTTCGCCTCGTGCTCCGGCGGGCGTCCAGAGATCGCGCAGCCGCCGTCTTCCCGGACGGGCTCGAAGCCGTCCTCGCCGGCCAGCGCGGGGCTCGACATCGTGGTGGAGCCTGCCAGCAGCAGCGCCGTCAGGAACGCCAACTCCCCTCCGAACCACGGACGACCCACCCGTCACCTCCCGAAAGAGCCTACACTGCACGCCATGACTCCGGAGCAGCGATGAGCCCTGTGTTTCTGTATCTGGCCCTGGCCCTCCTGGGGTGCAGCAGCGGCGGCGACAGCGAGCCCGAAGGCGCGCCAGCCGAGGATCCGGAGAACCCGCTCCCCACCCTCGAGCTGGGTCCCACCAAGTCCAGGCCGACCCCAGCGCCTGCGTCGGGCGGCCGACCCCAGAGCGGTCCACCGCCGGCCATCCACGAAGACATGTGCGACGACCTACCCGACGGGGGGCCCGTGAAGGGGCCGGGCTGCATCACCGCCGACATCAAGTGCGGCGACACCATCGTCGGCCACACGACCGGCGGCTCCCAGTCCTTCGACACGAAGTTCTACGAGAAGAAGTTCTGCACCCCCGCACTCACCGACCACAGCGGCGGCGACGAGCGCGTGTACCGACTGCAGATGCCCGATGGGGAGTGGACCGCCGACGTGCGCCTCGAGACCCCATGCGCCGACCTCGACCTGGCCGCCATGGTGTTCGACGGCGCCGAGGACTGTCCCACCATCACCGACAACGTGCCCCGGTGCGAGATGTGGCCCAAGGGCCGGCACAAGCCAGAGCATGTGCGGCTCGTGAGCCAGAGGAAGACCACATGGCTGGTCGTCGTGGAGGGCAAAGACGAGCAAGAGGGCGCCTTCGCGCTCCACGTGACGTGCGAGAACCACCTGTAGGGCTCGCCTCCCCCGTCAGTCGATCTCCTGCGGCAGGGCGCCGGTGAACCGGCACTTCACGCCGTCGAGCAGCTCGACCTCCCACACGCCGACCCTCGGCGGGAGGCCATCGACGTCTCGCGGGCCCCAGGCGTCCCACAGGGTGATCTGCAGCCTCGGCCGCTCTGGGAACGAACCGACGAGGACCTGGCCACGTAGGAATCCGTTGGCGCGGTTGGTGTACACCTCGAGCACCTGGCCGCCCCGCAGCGGCTGGCCTTGGAGAATCCAGCAAGATTGGCCGTCGTCGCGGCCCTCTTCGATGCACTCGGCGGCCACCAGCGAATCCCGGGGGCGCAGCTGGCGCCGCTGCTGCTGCTCCATCACGGTGGGGCTGGCCTGCTGGCGCTTCGCATGGTCCCGGCCCGACGACGTCTGGGCGCGGCGATGCAGCGCGTTGATGTCGATGGGCTTGAAGTCGTCGTCACCCATGGCGCCTCCACGGTCGGTCCCCCACCTTACCTTGCATCCGGTCGCAGCCGACCCGAGCCGGAAGAGCGGGATGCCGTGGCGCACGAGCCGCCTCGCCCGTGGCCTCGCAGGAGCCCACCGGCAAGACCCTCGGAGCCCCTACTTGGCGTCGGAGGGCTCCTCGGACGGCGCATCGGGCAGCGGCGCCTCCTCGGTCGGCTCGGCGATCTGCAAGGCACGGGCCCGCAGCACCACCTTGCCATCGACCATGTCGATCTCGGCATGGCCCCCCTCGGACAGGTCGCCGAAGAGGATGAGGTCCGCCAGTTCTTTCTTGACGTGCTCTTGGATGACCCGACCCATCTCGCGCGCGCCATACTCTGGCTTGTAGCCCTCCTTGAGGAAGAACGTCCGTGCCGCGTCGGTGAACGACAGCGTGACATTGCGCTCGGTGAGCTGCTGCTCGAGCTCCAACAGGAACTTGTCGACGATGAGCAGGACGACCTCCTCCGGGAGGCTGTCGAACACCACCACCTCGTCGAGGCGGTTGCGGAACTCCGGCGGGAACATGTCCTTGAGCACCGACTCGGCGCGGCTCGAGCCGGCCTGCTTGGCGAAGCCGAGCCCAGCCTTGGACTGCTCTCGGGCCCCTGCGTTGGTGGTCATGATGAGCACCACGTTGCGGAAGTCGGTCTTGCGGCCGTTGTTGTCGGTGAGGGTGGCGTTGTCCATCACCTGCAGCAAGATGTTGAAGATGTCGTGGTGAGCCTTCTCGATCTCGTCGAGGATGATCACGCAGTGAGGCGTCTTGTGGACCGCATCGGTGAGCAGGCCACCCTGCTCGAAGCCGACGTAGCCAGGAGGCGCTCCGATCAACCGCGACACGCTGTGCTTCTCCATGTACTCGGACATGTCGAAGCGGTGGAAGGCAACCCCCATGGCGGTGGCCAGCTGGCGGGCCAGCTCGGTCTTCCCGACGCCGGTGGGACCGGCGAACAGGAACGAGCCCACGGGCTTGCGGGGTGAGCCGATGCCGGCCCGAGACAGCTTGATGGCCGTCACCACCGAGTCGATGGCGCCGTCCTGCCCGAAGATGACTCGCTTGAGGTCCTCATCGAGTTCCTTCAGCCGATCCTTGTCTTCCGACGAGACCTGCTTCGGCGGGATGCGAGCGATCCGGGCCACTGCCTCTTCGACCTTCTCGACGGTGACGACCTTGCCCGAGGCCAGCCGCACGGCCGCACCCACCTCGTCCATCACGTCGATGGCTTTGTCGGGGAGCTGGCGGTCGTTGATGTGGCGGGAGGCGAGGGTGGCCGTCGAGACGATGGCGTCGTCGTCGTAGGTGACCTCGTGGTGCTCCTCGTACCGGCCCTTGAGGCCGCGGAGGATCTCGATGGCCTCCTCCAAGCTCGGCTCGGCCACCTCGATGGTCTGGAAACGGCGCGCCAGGGCCTTGTCTTTGCCGAAGGAGGACCGGAAGTCCTCGTGGGTCGTGCTGCCGATGCACCGGAGCGCACCGGAGGCCAGCGCTGGCTTGAGTAGGTTCGACGCATCCATCGAGCCACCCGCGGTGGCCCCTGCCCCGACGATGATGTGGATCTCGTCGATGAACAAGATGGCCTTGTCGTCTTCCTCGAGGGCCTGGATGACTCCCTTGAGACGGTCCTCGAAGTCCCCGCGGTAGCGGGTTCCCGCCATCAGCGAGCCCATGTCGAGGGCGTGGATCCGGACCCCCTTGAGCATGTCGGGCACCTTGCCTTCGACGATGGCCTTCGCGAGGCCCTCGACGATGGCCGTCTTTCCCACGCCCGGGTCGCCGATGAACAAAGGGTTGTTCTTGCGACGGCGCGCGAGGATGTGGATGCACCTCTCGATCTCGTTGTCGCGGCCGATGAGGGGATCGATCTTGCCCTCCTCCGCACGCTGGTTGAGATCGACGGTGAAGTCGCCCAACGCCTCGCCCGGACTGCGGCTCTGCTCGCCCTCGCTCGTCGCTCCGGCCGGCGCGCCCACATCTTTGCGGCCCTTGCCGTCCTTGCGAATGCCGTGGCTGATGAACGAGACGACGTCGATGCGGTCGACCCCTTGCTTCTTGAGCAACCACACCGCGTGGCTGTCAGGCTCGGCGTACAGCGCGACGAGGATGTTGCCCCCATCCACCGTGCCTTGGCTGCTCGACTGCACGTGAAGCAGGGCCCGCTGAATCACCCGACGGTGACCGAGGGTCTGGATGGGCTCGTACTCCCCCTCCACGTCGATGGACTCCACCCCGTCGAGGTAGGCGACCACCTCTTTCTCCAGGACCGACAAGTCGGCCCCACAGGCCTCCAAGATCTCGGAGGCACGGGGATCGTGCAGGAGACCGTGGAGCAGGTGCTCCAGGGTCAGGAATTCGTGGTGTCGCTCCAGGGCGGTGGACAACGCCATGCCCATGGCGACTCGCAGTTCGTCACTAAACACTATTCCGGCTCCAACGTGCACTGCAGGGGATGGCCTGCTTCTTTCGCGATCTTCTCGACCTGCGCCACCCGGGTTTCGGCGACCTCGCGGGAGTAGACCCCCGCGATGCCCACGCCGCTGTTGTGGATGTGCAGCATGACGCGCGTGGCCGAAGCCTGGCTGTGGCGGAACACCTGCATCAACACGAAGACCACGAACTCCATGCTCGTGTAGTCGTCGTTCAACAGGAGGACCTTGTACCGGGGAGGCTTCTCGACGCGCTGCTTCTCCAGCACGTCTCCTTGTTCTTCTTTTTTGTTCTTGTCCGACATCCGGACCCCTTCCCCATGGCCACGACGGTGGCATCACGTTGTGAACCTATGGACACGGCAGACCTCTTCGTCCACCCGCCCTGTCCGAGAGGATAAACATTGACAAGCCATGCCGCCGCGCTCGATGTCGATGGCGACGTTCCCCGGCACGGCCCAGGAAGGACCACGAGCCCCTGCCCTCCTTGGGGAGAGGCGCCCTCGCGGGTTAGCATCCCGAACCCATGGCACGCCGCTCAGACATCCGCCGCATCGGCGCCATCATGCGACACGGCGGCGCCGATGGCTCCCTCGTGGCCTGGGTCGAGGCCGAGCTCGAGCGCGTGGACTTCGCCGATCCCGTCCCGGGCTGCCTCGCCACCTTGGTCGACGACCTCACGGGTCACGAGCGTCAGCTCATCGTCGCTGCCTTGGCCACGGTCGCCCTCGAGGGCCCTGCGGTGCGCTCGGAAGGCCTCGACGCCTCCGTGCGGATCGGACGAGAACTGGGGATCGATGTCCCAGGGGTGGAGCGCATCCTACGGGATGTGAGCGGCTGGTCCATGAAGCAGGCCCGGGAGCTGGCCCGACGCAAGCTACCGGCCACCACGAGCCCAGCGGCCCTCGCGGAGGCGCGGCGCCACACGGCCAAGCCCGACCCCAGCGTGCCCATGCCTCACCGGGAGACCCTTCGCGACGACGAGCTCCCCCAGCACGCCGCCCCCGCCCACGGAGGCCCTGGGCCCGCCTCGCTCCCCCTGCTCGACGAAGTGCACTTCGAGCTGCCCGAGCTCACCGAGGCCGGAGCCGAGCCCACCCATGCCGGCAGAGGGGTCGACGTGACGGACCCCAGCGGCTCCTGGCCCCAGCTGCCGGATCCCACTGCCTCGGCCCGCCACACCGAGCGCATGGACGACCTCGCCGAAGTCATCCGCAGACTCGAGCAGGACCCTGACCCCAACGAACCAGACGACGAAGGGGAGCCTCTCGGCGAAGACCCGCCTACCGTGGAGATGACCCCCGACGCCGTCCGAGCTTTGCTCCACCGCAAGGCCCAGGAACGAGCGGCCATGGTGACACCTCCCCGGTTCAGCAGCCTCAGCAGCGCCCTAGGCGACGAGCCGGTGGCCTCCGACGGCCCCCCGACCCTCGGCCTCGACGACGACCACAACCAGCTGCTGTCCGTCGACTTCGACACCACGCTGGATCCCGTCCCCGTCAGCGCCCCCCCTCCCGAGACCCGGCCGGACCCAGGCCCCGCGCCGCTGCGGCCGGTCCCCCTGGAGCAGGGCTTGCAGGACCTCCCCCCATTGGACTGGGGCGAAGGAGACGCGTTCACGGTCAGCGACTTCACCCTCTCCGAGCGGGTGGCTGAGGAGCGCTTCGACGCGGCCGCCGACCCTTCCGCCGAAGAGCCTACCCAGTTCGTCCAGGTCCCCCCCGAGGTGCAGCGCCTCATCGACGAAGCGAACGGCGCTCATCCGATCCCCTCGACCCCCACCGCCCCAGAGCCGGCCCCCGCCCCCAACCCGACCATGGATCTGGACCTGGACGACGACGCAGACGTCGCCGAGGAGCCGGAGGACCTCGACCTCGACGAGCCACGCGGGACGCCCCTGGCCCCCAGCCTCGACGACGTCGCCCTCGACGCAGACTTCCTGGAGCCGCCGCCCAGCGACAAATGGGTGGGCCACGACCCGCACTCCACCGCTGAGCTTCTCGAGCTCGACATCGAAGACGCTCCCGCCAGCGCCTTCGACCGAGCGCTCAGCAGCACGGGTCCGCTGCCCGTGCGTCCGGACTCCAGCCAAGACCTCCACACCGGCGAAGGCCTCCGCGCCGCCCCCCTCGAAGACGTCCACGAGCTCTCCCTCGACTCCGACGAGCGGGAGCTCTCCCTCGACCCCGACACCGGGGATCGCATCGCCGTCGCGAGCAACCGCGCTGTGCACTGGGCGCCCCCGGATGAGCCGGCTGTTGGCCTGCCCATCCCCAGCGACGACGACGTCCTCACCCCCGAACTTCAGCCCCTCCAGGAGGGCCTCGCTGCGTACTGGGCTCCGCAGGCCCTCCACCAGTCCGACGGACTCACTGGAGAGCTTCGGCCGGCCGACGACGAGCAGGGAGGCCTCACGGGCGAGCTGCGGATCCTCGACCCGGGCGACGTGCAAGGGGGTCTGACCGGGGAGCTCAAGGTCATCGATCCCGGCGACGTGCAGGGCGGACTCACTGGAGAGCTCAAGGTCATCGACCCTGGCGATGTGCAGGGGGGACTCACCGGGGAGCTCAAAGTCATCGATCCCGGCGACGTGCAAGGCGGACTCACCGGAGAGCTCCGCGCCGTGGACCCCAACGATGTCCGAGACGGCCTGACGAGCGAGCTGCGTCCGGTGGACGAGCGTTCTCCGAGGCGCCGCACACCTCGGCGTCGGCGTCGGGGCACGGAGGGCATCACCCAGGACCTCACTCTGCTGGTCGATGGCGACCCCACCCGCCGCAAGGGAGAAGACTGACCCATGGTCGATCCCCACGAACTCCGCGACTATTTGCTGATGCGCCGTGCCCCCGACGAGCTCGTCTCCTGGAGCCTCACCCAGGACGCCGAGCACTTCGCAGAGCACCTCGAGACGCTGCCTGCGCTGGCGTACCACGACTACGAGCTCCTCCTCGCAGGCATCCTCGACATCGGAATCACGGGCATCAACGCCACCGCGCCCATCGAGCAGCGCACGGTGCAGCGCTTCCTGCAGCTGTGTGAGCAGCTCGGCTTCGACGACGACTGGATCGACGGGTTCATGCGGCAGCAGGTGGGAATGACCCTAGAGGTCGTCACGGCCCTCGCCTGGATGGCCCTGCCTCGCACCGCCAGCGAGCAAGCCATCGCCGCGGGCTACCGGCGCCTCGCGAAGCTCTACCACCCCGACCGGACGACCCACCTGGCCGACGAGCTGCAAGACCTCGCCAAGGTGCGCACCGCGCAGATCAACCGGGCCCGGGACGCTCTGCTCGAGTGGGCCCGCAGCCTCCAGCCCAAGCCAATGCTCGACGACTTCGCCGACCTCGACTGGCGGGACATGCCGACCGACGTGAGCGGCGAGGTGCCCCTCCACGGGGTGGCCGACCTCGACGTCGACTGACGCCTGGCCCCTTCAGGGCGTCGTGAGCACCAGCTGGCTCACCACGGGCCGATGGTCCGAACACCCTGCCGCCACCACCCGGGCGTCGGTGACCTCGAACCGTGGGCTCGCGTAGACGTAGTCGATGCGCAGAGGAAGCCAGCCACCGACGTCGATGGTGCCTCCGAAGCCGAAGCCCCCGCGCTCGAAGGTGTCCACCAGGTGCTTCCGCAGCGACGTGTGCAGAGCCGCATCCCGCGTGGAGTTGAAGTCCCCCGCTACCACGGTGGGGTGCTCCAGACGCCGCACACGATGCAGGAGGGCCGCTGCCTGGTCGGACTGGCCCTTCACCACCTGCTCGCTGCTGCGCTCGAGGTCGGCCAGCGTCGACGGATCGCCCTTGGCCAGCTCCTGTACGCCCGTTCGGAGGCGCTTGGCCGCGTAGTCGTAGGGCGTGAGGTGCACCGCCAGCACGTTGAACAGCTGGTCCTCACGGCGGACCTCCGAGAAGACATAGAACCAGTCCTCGTCATCGACGAAGCGCTGGCCGCTTCCCGCCTCGATGGTCCATCCGTCCCGGGTGCAGGTGGCGAGGCCACCGCTCTTGGGGCCTTGGTCCGAGCGGTAGGTGTGATGCACACAGCTCAGCCCGGCCGCGGCCTCCAGCGCCCGCACGTCCTGCTCGGAGACCTCGGTGAGGGCCAAGACGTCGGGGGACTCCTCCTCGAGGACCCGCACCGCACACGCCAGCGCATCGCCACCATCGTCTGGGCCGCCCCACAAGCGACGGAGGTTCCACGCCATCACCTCCACGGACGCGTCGCTGGACGCGTCCCCACGAGCTGGCCAGCTGGGGCCCCACAGCCAAGCGGCCGTGCCCACCAGCACCACCTGGGCGACAGGAAGGAGCCTGCGGTCAGGCAGGAGCGTCCACAGGAAGAAGCCCAGGGCCAGGCTGCCGGCGTAAAGGTACGGCAGGAAGGTGACGAGAGCGGCGAACCATCCCGGGGGCGCCGACCAGTCCTGGCCCGTCCAGGTCACGCCCCAAAGGCCCACCACCAGCAGCCCGTAGACGCCAGAGACGAGCCCTCCGACGGGGCCACCGTCGCGCCGCCGGAGGCGCCGAAGCAGCTTGTCCGCCCGAGCCAGCCCGGCCCCCCGCGCCCCATCGCCCGACGCCCCGGACGACGCGGGGCCGGATGCCGACTCGGAGGGGGGCTGCGGAGGCTCGGACATCCCCCAGGTATAGCCCGCGGCGCGCCCGCTGACGTCGCGGGTGCGCTCATTCGCCCCGGGTGAGGGTCAGCTGCTGCGACGCGGCCACGTCCTCGACCACCGACACCTTCCCGTCGGGCCAGCGCACGGTGATCTTGTCGATGGTGGCCTCGTCGCCGAGGCCGAAGTTCAGCTCGGGAGGGTTGCCCGCGCCATAGCCACCGCCGCCGGAGAACATCCAGCGGATGATGCGGTGCTCGCCAGCCTCCACGACCACCTTGGCGCCAATGGCATCGCGGTTCAGGGTGCCCGGCTGGTCGAGGTGCAGAAGCAGCCAGTTCGCGTCACCGCACCGGGACGTGTAGACCACGTTGGGGCCCTCGAGGTTGCGCTTGGCGATGTCGAGGTAGCCGTCGCGATCGAAGTCCGCGAGCACCACGCCCCGGTTCACACCCGGGTCGGAGATGCCCCACTCGAGCCCGACGTCCTGGAACTGGGGCTCTTCCGCCGAGCCGACATTGAGGTACAGCGCGTCGGGCTGCTGCCTCGGGTTGGCCCACACCGGGTTCTCGTTGGCCACGTGCCCGTACTGTTGGACGATGTCGAGGAGGCCGTCGTTGTCCAGGTCGGCCGCGACCGCCCCCCACCCCACCTTCTGGGGTGCCTCCACGCGGAAGCCCGTGGCCTCAGCGTAGTCGACCCAGCCGATGACCGCGTTGGAGAGCCACAGGTGGTTGCCGTTCCACTTGGGCACGGCGAAGTCCATCACCCCATCGCCGTTGAAGTCGCCCAGACCCAGGCCCATCGCGGTCGTGGGGGCGATGAGGCCGGTGAGGTTGGTGGGCTCGTCGTCGGTGAATGTGCCGTCGCCTACCCCGAGCAGCACGTGGTTCGGCCACTTGTTGCCGAAGTCGTTGACGATGTACAGGTCGAGGTTCCCGTCGTCGTCGAGGTCGAACAGCCCACCTGCATAGGTGTAGCCGTCGCGGAACTTCTGGGGCAGCCGCTCGGACACGTCCGTGAAGGTGCCGTCGCCGTCGTTCCGGTACAGGAAGCTCGGCTCCGCAGGAAGGAACTCATCCTGAGACACGCCCGATTCGTCGACCCAGCCATAGTTGCCCACGAACAGGTCGAGGTCGCCGTCTCCGTCGATGTCGCCCCATGAGCTCGACATGGTGCGGTAGCAGCCGGTGGCCCCCGTGTTGGGGTCGAAGCCGCAGCCGTCGACCCCGGCGAGATCGGTCACGTCGGTGAAGGTGCCATCGCCTTCGTTCTGGAGCAGCCGGTTCTTGCCCATGCCCGGCAGGTCGGGGCCGGGGTCGCCGCGGAAGCGGTTGACGTACACATCGAGGTCGCCGTCGCCATCGTAGTCGGCGACCGATCCCCCTGTGCCGAACGTCAGATCGAAACCGCCGAGGACCTGGATGCCGCGAGGGACGAAGCCACCAGGCCCTCCCTGGTACAGCTCGACGCCGAGCTCGTTCGGCGTCATCACGTCGAGGAAGCCGTCTCCGTCGAAGTCGCCGGCCATCTCGCCGCCGGCCCAGATCCAGAGGTCGGAGTTCGGGGGGCTCGGGGACGTGCCCCGATCGAAGGCGGCCTGCTCCCGCGCGGCCGGGTTGGCGCACGTCTGCACGCCGTGCTCCGCCACCGACATCGCCACCCGATCGCCCGGATCGACGGTGCCCGTGTCGCCCGTCTCCGTGTCGTCGGTGTCGGTGTCGGTGTCGGTGTCGGTCGCGGTGTCGCCAGAAGCAGGGGTGACGTCGGTGGGATCCACCGAGCCATCGTCGTCGCCCGAGCAGGCACCCAGGAGCAGCACCAGGGGAAGGCAGCGGGGAAGCAGGGCGTGCACGAGACCTCCGAGGGTGGCGCTCCAGGGGGGGAGACACCTCTCAACTGCATATATGCCATCGGCCCCCCCGAAGGATCCATGTCGAAACCGCCCCAGCCCACACCCAGCGACGACATGACCGAGGTCGTCGAGGTGGACGTCGAGGTGGAGGTCCCGCGGTTCGCCTTCGTCAAACGCTTCGAGGATGGCACGATCGACTTCGTGAGCCCCGTCCCCACCCCCTTCAACTATGGCGCCGTTCCGGGGTCCCACGCGCCCGATGGCGACCGGTTGGACGTGGTGCTTCTCGGACCACGCCAGGCGGCAGGCACCCGGCTGGTGGCCCCCGTGCACGGTGTGGTGCACTTCGTCGATGCGGGCCAAGACGACCCGAAGCTCATCGTGGGCCCCCGGCGCCCCACCCCATCGGAGCGAACGCAGATCCGAGTCTTCTTCGCGACCTACGCCCGAGCGAAGGCCCTGCTGAACTGGGCTCGAGGAGCCCCAGGCGGCACCTTCGTCCGCAGCGTGTCGTTCCCTGCCGACCGGGACCAGCTGATGGGGTGGCTCGCCCCATGATCTCGCTGCTCTACTTCATCGTTGCCGTCGTCGTGATCTCTCTGGCAGCCCAGGCCTTCGTCGACGACCGGGAAGATCCCGCACGGCAAGCCTTCCTCGCCTTCGCGACCGCCGTGACGGTGGCCTACTCGAGCTTCGCGCTGTCGCTGCTGCCGGGCTTGGGCGGCCTGCGCCACTTGTACCTGTTCGCCGGCACCTGGGTGCCTGCCGCCATGCTGTGGACCATCGATCGCGCGTTCCCCAAGGAAGGCACGCCGCTGTCTCAGGGCATGCGCCTGACCTACGCAGGCACGGTGCTGGTCGCACCGGTGTGCGCCCTGCTCCATGGTGCCTTCTACGACCCCCTGGTTCGCACCTCCCCCCCCTCGCTGCTGGCCGGTCTCTTTGCCCTCTTCGGCTTCGTCGTGGCCCTGCGACGCCTGTGGGAGGCGCAGGAGTCGAGCTCGTTCCGGGTCGACCGCAACCGGCTCCGCTACCTCTTCGTGGTGGTCGCCCTGGCCATCGGCTTCACCATGCTGGAGCAGCTGGGCCGCGTGATGGGGCCCATCCCCGACCCGACCACGCTGTCGTTGTCCACGCGGGCCGTCGCGCTGCAGGGGCCGCTCCCGCCATTCAGCGCCGTGTTCGCCGTCGTTGGGGTCTACTTCCTCTACCACTCCGTGGTGATGTCTCGGCTGCTCGACCTGACCGAGGTCCTGGCCCGCATGACCACCCTGCTCCTGTCGGCCGGAGCCCTCGTGCTCATCGACGGGCTCACCTTTCTCTGGGTCGACACGTTCACCGTCTACCCGTTCCACGGCACGTTCCAGATCTTCCTGGCCTCCCTGCTGTTCATGGCCGCCTACGACCCCTTCCGCTCCCGGCTGCTCTTCCAGGTCAACCGCGCCCTCAACCGAAGGGGCTTCCAGCTCCTCGACACGATCGCCCAGCTCAAGACTCGCCTCTCGTCGGTGATCACCGCCCCAGACCTCGCGATGCTGCTGCTGGATGCCCTGCACCGAAGCGGCCGAGTGCCCGAGTGCTCGGTCTACCTGTGGGATGACCGGCTTGGAGCCTTCAGCTGCCAGGGGGCCCGCACCGCAGACCCCGAGGGCATCCCGTTGCTGGTGGTGGCCGAGAAGCCCTTCGCCGAGCGACTGGCCCGCGGGGCCCCCTGGTACACCCGCAGCGCGGTGGAGCGACGGGCGCAGCACGACCCCGACCAAGGGGAGGTGTTGGCCCTGATGGACGCCATGCACGCCGACGTCACGTTTCCGTTCACCAGCGGCGACACCGTGCTCGGCTGGTTCCACGTCCGCGACGAGGCGTGGAGCGACGGCTACAGCGCCGAGGAAATCCTGGCGCTCCAGGACCTCGCCGGTCGCGCCAGCGTCGCCCTGACCAACGCCCGCAGCTTCGAGGCCTTGGAGGAGCAGAAGCGCCTGGCCGCCCTCGGCGCCATGTCGGCGGGCCTGGCCCACGAGATCCGCAACCCCCTGGCGGGCCTGAAGGGGGCAGCCCAGGTCCTGGAAGGGGAGCAGCTGTCGGGCGACAGCCAGGAGATGCTGCAGGTCATCGTCGACGAGTGCGAGCGCCTCGACGTCGTGGTGAGCCAGTTCCTCGACTACGCGCGTCCCTTCGAGCTGCGGAGCGAACCCCAGCTGCTCAACGCCTTGGTCACCCATGCCGCGACGCTGTTGCGAGCCCAGGGCCTTCCCGACGGCGTCTCGCTGGTGGAGGAGCTCGGCGGAGACCTTCCGGCCCAGCCCCTCGATGGAACCCGCATCACGCAGGTCGTGCTCAACCTCCTGCAGAACGCAGTCCAGGCCATGCCCGACGGCGGCACGCTGACCGTTAGGACCCAGAGCCGGATCGACCGGCGCGGGCGACAGGTCTCCGAGCTCGTGGTTCACGACACCGGCCAGGGCATCGATGCCGACGACCTCGAGCAGCTCTTCGTGCCCTTCTACACCACGAAGGTGGGCGGCACGGGGCTTGGTCTCGCCATCTGCCAGCGGATCGTGTCCGCCCACGGTGGGGAGCTCGACGTGCAGAGCCAGCCGGGCCAAGGCACGACGTTCATGGCCCGTTTGCCCCACTAGTCAAACGCCACACCCTCGAACCTCCCACAGGTTGAACCTATCGTTCATCCATGTGTGCCCTACTCACACCATGCCTGGCCTCACCGTAGACCAAAGCGGACGGACCCACCTGGCGGCGGGCAGCCTCGAGCGGCAGCCTCGTCCATGGGCCTGGGCATCCCGGCGACTTGGCGCATAATGACTCGCGCCCTGCAGGCCTCGAACGCGGCAAACCGTCGCGGTAGGCCACGAGGAGACCTCATGTGGATCTGGCTCAGCATCCCCGCCTTCGCGTCTTCCTGCCCCCCGGTGGTCGAGCTACCGGCGGCCCTGGCGAGCGCCCGGGCATGGGACGACCGCGTGGCCCTCGCGGCGTGCACCGAGCGTGAGCCTGCACAGCAGGAGCGTGCCGAGCAGGTGGTGGAGCTCCTGAAGCGGCTCCAGGTCCACCAACCGAAGATCGAGCGTGGCCCCCTTCGCGCCCTCGTGGATGCGGCAAGCAGCGAGGACGCCATCTGGGTGGAACAGGCCATGCGCGCCGCCCAGGTGGGCTGGCCGATGCCCGAGCGGGCCGAAGACCAGGACTGGTTCGCGTCGGTGCCAGTCCCCGTCCCTGCAGGCACGACATTGCCCCTCGACCCCGCCACCGACCCCGTCCTCGCGGAGGCCGCGGGCACCGTGGCAGCGGACGCTGGCTGGACCGTGGCTTCTCCGACGGACGGGCCATCGATCCGGTTCGTGGCCAAGGATCCTGCGCCGGCACAGTGGGGGGAGCACCGCGGGTACGCCCTGGCGCTCACCGCCACGGCGGGCGACCACACCGTGGATGTCGAAGGCTTCGTGGTGGGCCCCCTCGCAGCGGACACGCGACGGCAGTTGCTGGTGAGCGCCGTCGCTCAGGCCCTCGCCAATGGAGACCTGGTGGCGACCCTCGCCCCCTCCGCGGAGGTCGGTTCCAGTCCCGAACCCCAGCACCTCGACCGGGTGCCCGCCAGCGAACTCTGCATGTTCCGTCGCGCCGACAACGCCGGCGTGGCCGTGCACCTCATCGTGGGCCCCCAGCACGAGATCTCCGTGCCCACGGCGTCCCACGGCTGCCTGGAGCTGCCCTCGGGCATCGAGATCCGCAGCCCCTACGGCGCCCGCTCGCTGGCGGAGGGCCGCACCCTGGTGGAGCTGTCGGACCGCGGAGAGCCCACCGGCCGCTTCCGGATCCTCGACGGCGACCAAGAACTCGCCGACAAGCTGCTCCACAAGGGCAAGCTCGACCCATGGACGCCCGAGGTTCGCCCCGCCGACCCATGACGACCTGTCGCTACTTGCCCAGGGCGGTCGCGATGGCCTTCTTCAGCTCCGAGTCGTCCGGTGCGACACGGCTGGGGAACCGAGCCAACACCTGGCCATCGCGTCCCACGAGGAACTTCTCGAAGTTCCAGCCGACGTCGCTGCCCCCGCCCGCCTTGGACCCCACCAGGGTCTGGTACAGCGGCGAGCGCGCGTCGCCGTTGACCTCCTGCTTCTCGAGGAGCGGGAAGCTCACCCCGTAGTTCATCTTGCAGAAGGTCTGGATCTCCTCCGGGGACCCCGGCTCCTGGCCACCGAACTGGTTGCACGGAACCCCCACGATCACCAGGCCGTCGTCCTTGTGGGCCTCGTACAGCGCCTGCAGCCCCTCGTACTGCTTGGTGAAGCCGCAGCGGCTGGCCACGTTCACGAACAGCACCACCTTGCCCTTCACAGCCTCGCTGCCGAGCTCGGAGCCATCGAGCTTCGTGAGGGCGAGATCGGCGACGGTGCGTTCGGCCGCGGGCTCGGCGGCGTGGGCGGTGGACACGACGGGCACAGGCCCCCAGGCGGCCACGGAGAGCAACGAGACGACGAGCAGAAAACGAAGCATGCCTTCCTCCAGGCAAGCGTCCTATCGAATCCGTTTGGCTGCTGGGTCAGCCGACCGCCGCGGCCACTCGACTGCCCCCCACCGCCGCGGCCAGCAGCGACTGGCCGAAGAGCCCCGAGTCCCCCACGAGCCACAGGTGGTCGCCCACGGGACGGGGCCACAAGGAGACATAGCCAGCGAGTCCTGCCCTGCGGGGCACGCCTCCCACATGGCCGCTGCTCCTCCGGGTGAACCGCGCGAAGGTTCGTGGACTGGCTGTCCACTCCTCGGTCGTGGCCGCCGCGAGGTCAGGCGCCAACTCAGCGACGGTGGACCGCATGCGCTCCTGCACCCCGGAGACGTCGTCCGCGGTGAGCTGAGCGTGGCCGCCAGGCAAGGGCACGTGGGTCGAGGCGACCAGCGTGCGAGCGCCCTGGCTCCCTCGCGCCTCAGAGGCCGCGGACCACGACAGGAACACGCTGCGCCCGTCGACGAGGCCGTCCCCAAGGAGCTGGCGATGGCCCGCTTCGGGCCCGAGGGGCGCGTCGGCGGAGAGCTGCCGGTAGAGCATGGCGGCCCCCCATCCCGTCTCCACCTGCCGCTGGCGCGCCTTCAGTGCGACCTCCGCGTGGATCGGAGGGTCATCCCACATGCGGAGCAGGTCTCCTGGGAGCGTGTTGGCGAGCACCGAGTTCGCCGAGACATCTCCCTGGTTGGTGGTGACGATCCACCGGCCGCCCTCCCGCCATAGGCCGAGGGCCCGGTGGGCATAGCGGACCTGCCCTCCTTCCTGGCCTAGGCCCTCCACCAGCGCCTCAGCGAGGGCCCCCACCCCGCCCTCTAGATGGGTCGTGCCGCGGAAGAACGCCTCGAGGGCCCCCAAGGCAAACGGCGCCTCCGCCTGACCGGCCCCGCACTGCACGGTGATCTGGCACAGCCCATCGATCAAGCGCCGCGCGGGTCCATCCGCGATGCCGTGGTGCGCCAGGCGCCGAGACAGCGGGCGACCGACCCCAGGCAGGGCCCGGAGGTACCGATGGGCCCGGCCCACGTGGGTCGCGAGGGCCGAGGCCGACAGGGGTGGCAGCAGCTCGGGATGGTCGAACAGGTCCCACAGGGGCTCGGCGACCTGCTCCTGCTCCCGGAGGAAACGGGCCACCGAATCGAGATCGACGCCGAGCGGGCGCAGCGCCTCCAGCCAGGCCCACCGGTCGGCCGGCAGCGGGACCTCCACGGGCTCCCCATCGAGGGTGAGCACCTGCACCATCACTGGGTCGAGACGGGTGCCGTCGAGCTCGATGCCGTAGCGCTCCAGCCAGCGGTGGAAGAGCTGTCCCGGCTGCACCCCGGTGGCCAGGGTGGCCCCGGACTCGAAGCGCACCCCATGCCGGGTGTGGGTGGAGCCGCAGCCCCCTGGGTAGTTCATCGCCTCGAGAACCACGACGTCGCGCCCTCGGCGGGCCAGCTCCAGGGCGGCACCGAGACCCCCAAAGCCGCTGCCGATCACGACGACATCTGCCCTGTCCACAGCCCCTCCAAGCCCGGCTCCGAGGCCGCCATCGTGCTGGGTATCGAATGCTCGCGGGCGCTGGATGGCGCCAGGTAGGATTCCCCATGCTCGTCTTCCATCTCCTCCTCGCCACCGCCTCGGCCGGCGACTTCCAGGTCCGGCTCGACCAAGGGGTGGGCTGGCTGCAGGGCGCCCATGTCGGCGAGACCCGGGTGGCCGTCCAGGGGCTGCCGGCGGTCACGCGGGTGGCCTGGGGCAGCGTCGGCCCCCATGTGGGCGGCGGCATCGCCTTCGGGGGCCAGGCGACACCCTGGCTTGTGGTCCGCGCGCCGTCCGACGCCTACGCCATCAAGCCCAACCTGGCCTTCACCGCCGACGGCTGGCTCCACGTCTTCCCCACCCCGAAGCCGTGGTTCCTCAGCGGACGCCTCGGCGCTCGACTGCCGTTCGTGATGAAGGGCAAGGTGCATCGCGCCCTGGTGGAGAACTTCCTCGGCGGCGCGGCAGCCCTGGGGGTCGGCGTGGAGGGGCCCCGCGGCGACCGCGGCTGGGCCTGGGCAGGGCGCTTCGAGCTGGAGGGGCACCGCCTCGGCTCCTTCGGCGAAGGGGCAGGCGCCGAGAAGAGCCCCCGACTGGACCTGCTCGTGCCGATCTTCGCCTTGTCCCTCTCGAATGGAGGCCTGCGATGACCGACAGCCTGCGGGGCGACCAGCTCGTGAAGCTCCTCCTCACCACCGGGGGACTCGGTCTCGGCCTCGGCTGCAGCTGCGACTACACGCAGGTGCGTCCGCTGTCCCAGGCGTCGTACGAGGCCCTCCTGGCTGCCCACGGCAACGAGCCGGACGCGGGCGTGTGTGCGGCGCTCTGCGAGGACCCTTCGGCGGTCTTCGCCCCGGCGAGCACCGGCAGCACCGCCGACACCGGAGGCACGGTCGGCACGTACACGACCTACGACGAGGAGGTCACGCTGGGCTGCCGCTTGGTGCTGGAGGACTGGACGACCCCGGCGGTGCAGTGCGAGATGACCAACCCCAACTGCGGCATCGGTCGCCGGCCAGCAGGCCTCGCGCCGCTGGGCCCGTCGGCCGCCCACCTCGGCCGCCACTTCGCCCGGGTGGCGCAGCTGGAGTCGGCCTCGGTGGAGGCGTTCGTGCGGCTGGCGGCGGAGCTGGCCCACCACGAGGCGCCCGCGTCCCTGCAGGCCCGAGCCCTCGAGGCCGCCGACGACGAGGCCCGTCATGCCGACCGCACCGCAGCGTTGGCCCGTCGCTATGGAGTCGAGCCCGACGCACCTCGGATCGCCAAGGCCAAGGACCGTTCCCTGCTCGAGTTGGCCATCGAGAACGCCATGGAGGGCTGCGTCGGAGAGGCCCTCGGCGCGGTCCAGGCAGCCCATGCAGCGACCCATGCCGAGGACCCCGACGTCGCCCGAGCGATGGCGACCATCGCCGAAGACGAGGCGCGGCATGCCGCCCTCTCCTTCGACGTGCACGACTGGGTGCGCTCCCAGCTGGAGCCCGGTGCGCAGCGGGCCCTCGATGACGCCCTCCAGCAGGCTGTCGACGCGCAGCGAAGTGCTACCCCCTCCCTGCTCTCGGCGTCCGACCAGCGACGCGGGGGCGTCGCTTCGAGGGAGCAGCAGCACCGATGGCTCCTGGAGCTGGCGTCCACCCTGTGGGAGCAGGAGGCGGCGTAGCCCCCCTCGGAGCGGTACCCTGCGTCCCGGAGGCGCCCGTGTCCGATGCCCACGACAACCCCTTCGCCACCTCGGCCGCCGCCGCGCGGCCTGCATCCGACGGCGAGATGCTGCCGCTGTACTCCGAGACGGTGTGCATGGTGACCACCTTCTTCGGCTCCTCGGTCCTCGCCACTCCGCTGATGATGATCAACGCCCACCGCACCGGGCAGAACCCGTTCGTGGTCGGAGGGCTCACCGTCGCCGTGCTCGTGGGGGCCATGCTCGTGGGCGCCGTGCTGCCCGATGGAATCCCGAGCGTGGCCTACACGATCGCCCAGCTCATGGTCGTACGCCAGATCCATCGAACCTACTTCGAGACCGCCGTCTCCCTACGACAGCAGGAGGGCATCGAGTTCGCGCCCTGGCTCCACGCGGCCCTGCTCAGCCTCATCGGCTTCACGGTCTCGATGTTGTTCGTCGGACTCCTCGTCTGGGCCGTAGGCCTACAGGGCCTCGCCGACCTGTAGCGCCCCTCAGCCGAGCCAGGGGAGCGACGGCCCCTTCGGCACGATGCCCTTGGGGTTCAGGCTCTCGTGGCTGCCGTAGTAGTGCAGCTTGATCTCGTCCATGTGGAGCGTGTCGCGGAGCCCCGGCAGCGCAAGGACCCGCTCGAGATGGGCCTGAATATGTGGCATATCGGCGATTCGGTTGCGGTTGCACTTGAAGTGACCGACGTACACCGCGTCGAAGCGCACCGTCGTCGCGAACAGTCGGATGTCGGCCTCGGTGACCTGCCCGCCCACCAGCCAGGTTCGCCCGTCGGCCAGGTGGGCCTCCACGGCATCGAGGGTGGCGAACAGCTCCTCGAAGGCCTCTTCGTAGGCGGCCTGAGTGTGGGCGAAGCCACACTTGTAGACCCCGTTGTTCAGCGGCTCGTAGATGCGGTGGTTCCACCGGTCGATCTCGGCCCGGTGGGCCGCCGGGTACAGGTCGTACGTGTCGGCAGCGAGTGCACCGAACTCGTGGTCGAACATGCGCAGGATCTCGCTGGACTCGTTGCTCACCGGCTGGTCCGTCTTCTTGTCCCACAGCACCGGCACGGTCACGCGGCCCGTGTACTCGGGGTCGGCGCGGGTGTAGAGCTGATGGGCGAAGTCGTAGCCGAACAATGGGTCGTCGTGGCCATCGGCGAAGCGCCAGCCGCCCTGCCGCATCAGCGGCGCCACGTAAGAGACGCTCACAACATCCTGCAGCCCCTTCAGGCTGCGCACCATGTCGGTGCGATGGCACCAGGGGCAGGCGGTGGCCAGGTACAGGTGGTAGCGGCCGGCCTCTGGGGCGAACGGCGTGGACCCATCCGCTCGGATCCAGCGGCGAAACTGAGCCTGCTGGCGCACGAAGCGTCCCTCTTCGTCCTTGCCGGCGTCGACCCGCCGATCGACCCAGTCGCCGTTGTGCAGCTGTCCCATGGGAGACCTCCTCTTGGCTGGGGCCGTATCGAGTCCGTCGGTTGCCGAAGCGCAACCCAGCGTTCCCCCCTTCGGGAGACGCCGCGGTCAGGGCACGACCGCAAGGGAAAACGGCTCGAGGAGGGTGGGCAAGGAGACTTCGGTGACCCCGCATCCCGACGGCTCGACGGAGAACAGCCCGCCCCCTCCGTCGCCTGCGAAGCCCTCCCGTGCAGCGACGAGGACGTCCATGCCGAGGGTGCCGCCATCCACCGCGTGGGCGAACCAGCTCGGGCCTCGGTGAGCCTCGGTGAACGTGTCGGCGACCACGCAGCCGATCACACTGTCGCCCCCCACGTCGAAGGAGGTCCCGAGGGCGACCCCCGCAGCACCGCCTCCGAGGTCGAGCCCCACGTCTGCTTCCGTGAAGACCGGCCGCCACGCATCGGGCCCAGTCATGTGAGTATCCAGCACTTCCATGAGCCCATCCGGCTCGAAGTACGAACCACTCATCACCGCAATATCCAATCCGAACGACACCATTTTCGGGTTCTCGTCCGTCTCCCACTCCGCATCAATACCCAAGGACACCGGATCGATTCGAAGCAAGGCTCCGGGCCCCGAGGGCGCCCAGTCGGCGTTCCGGTCGAGTCGTTGGAGCGCAACGTAGACCATCCCGTCGTGCACGAGGAGGGCATCCGCTTCGGGTACGCCATCGGCATCGGCGTGGTCTGACAGGTCGATGCGGCCGACCTCGGCGCCATCCGCGGCGTCGAGCACCACGAGTTCGGCCCGATCGTACAGGCTGAGGAAGATCTGGTCGCCCACCCGGACCAGGTCGTGGGGGTTGTCGTGACGGTAGGCCCCGAGCTCGAGCTCGGGCGTTTGGTAGTCGCCGTGGGGGTAGGCCAGCAGGGCATCTCCACCGGTCCGGTTGAGCACCCACAGCCGCTCGTCGGTCGCCCGCACCACCGCATCGCCCGAGGTGGAGGAGAGCCGGTCGGCGACACAGCCGTCCGGGGTGACCGCTGCGAGAGCCCCGACGCGGAAGTCCGTGGTCGCCACCACCACGTGGGGACCGGACAGATCGCAGGTGGGCAGGGCGTCGGTCTCGGCGCCGCAGCCCACGGCGAGCAGCCCCGGGAGCCACCAGGCTCGGGGGGCGTGCGGAAGCAGGTGTCGGGGGTATCCAGGCACGGCCAGCTGTCGTAACCTCCTGCCATGCCAAACCCACGCCCGAACCGACTCCTCGCCCTGGCTCTGCCACCGGTCGCCCTCGCCCTCGGCACCGCCTGCATGCCGCTGCCCCACACCTGGGACCCGGTCGAAGAGTTCCCGACCCGCAGGGCCACGATGGTCTCCCCGGCCCCCACGGACCCGGACACGCTTCGGATCCTCACGTGGAACCTGAAGTTCGCCGGTGCCCGCACCGACTTCTTCTTCGACGGATGGGGCGACCGGGTGCATCTGTCGGAGCGGGAGGCCCAGTTCCACATGGACGGCATCCTGCGGCTGCTCGACGAGACCCAGCCCGACATCCTGCTGGCCCAGGAGGTCGACATCGGTTCGACCCGATCCGCCTACATCGACATGGTCGACATCATCCTCGAGAACACCCACTTCAACTACGCGGCCTGGGTGCCGGTCTGGGAGGTCGACTACGTGCCCGAGGAAGGCCTCGGACGCGTGGAGATGGGGCAGGCCGTGTTCAGCCGCTGGCCCATCACGAGGAACACCCGCATCGACCTGCCTCAGAGCGAGGAGTCGAGCTGGGTGGTCAACACCTTCTGGCTCCACCGCGCCGTGCAGCTCAACGAGGTCGATACCGGTGGGCGCGTGATCAGCGTGGTGAACAACCACCCCACCGCCTACGCCCTCGACGGCACCAAGCAAGAGCATCTCGAGATCATCTACAAGTGGTCGGCAGAGATGTTCCCGCCCGTCATCGTGGGGGGCGACTTCAACGTGGTGCCCCCGGGCTCCCTGCAGACCGAGGGCTTCGCCGACAACGCTCCGGCCGACACCCCCGGCGTCTCCGAGGTCTCCTACACCCAAGCGGAGATGGACTCCCTCCTCCCCTTCTACGACACGTGGGAGCCCGCCATTCCCCTCGAGGACTACCAGGTCGACACCCTGGAAGAGCAGAAGCGGTTCCTCACCCACAGCGTGTCCGGGAAGGTCTTCTGGACCCAGAAGCTCGACTACCTGTTCACCGACGGAGATTGGTCCGGTGCGTGGACGCTCCAGAAGCCGGGGGACGGGGAACCCGCCATCTTCTCGGACCCGATGGCGCTGTCGGACCACGCCCCCATCCTCGCCGTGCTGGAGCTGCCATGATCCGCGCCGTGTTCGCGGCCTTGGGCCTCCTCGCCACCAGCCCCGCCCTCGCTCAGCAGTCGACCGCGCCTCTCACGGGCTTCGCCGGCCACGGCGAGACCGTCGGCAAGGGCAACGGCATCGTCGGCGTGTTCCGTCCCCTCACCTTCGCGGTGTCGGACAAGGTCGACCTCTCCACCAGCGGCCTCGCCACCCTCGTGGCCCCGCGCCTCGACGTGAAGGTCAACCTCGTCCGGGACTTCGGCAGCGCCGTGGCGGTCACCGCCGGCGTCGGCGTCCCCACGGTGGGCCTCCGGTTGCTGCGAGGCACGGCCCTGCCCAGCGACCCGACCCTCACCGTCGGCCCCGGAGTGGTGGTCAAGGGTGGGCTGATCGGCACCATCCGCAACGACGAGAACGCCATGTCCCTCGGGGTGGAGGTGCGCACCGGCGGCCACACCGGCACCCTCGACGCACTCGACCTCCCCTTCGCCAGCCAGTCCCTGGCTCCCTTCTTCGAAGGTCCGGTGCTCCGATGGCGCTGGGTCACCGACCTCGCCTTGGCCCGTCATGTGGTGCTCACCAACGACGTTGCCCTGCAGGTGGGCGCCGGCGGGCAGGACGCCTTGTGGCGCACGTTCCTCCTCGGAGGCAGCCCTCGCTTCGCTGCGGGCGTCGGCTGGGCCATCGCCGACGAAGAGCTCCGCTGGGGCCGCGACAGCCTGGGCTTCCCCCTCGCGGACGTGCAAGCTCGCTGGTGAGTCAGTCGACGTAGCCCAGCGCCCGCAGCGCCTCCGCAGGGTGCACCGCAGGGGTGCCCACGGCCGGGCTCTCCATCTCGGATGCGGCGCGGAGCAGTGGGTCGTCGAAGGACACGGGCAGAGGGTGACGCTCGGTCGGGTCCAGGACGGTGTCGTAGCCCTGCATGGCCACTGGCTCTGGCTGGTTGCAGCCCTCCACCAACACCCGCCGCCCCCCTTGGCGGGCGCTGCAGTCGAAGCGTGCCGACAGGTTCCCGTGGGCGGTCGCAATCCGACGGGCCGGCACGGGGTCCCGCAAGTCCAGCCCTTCGGTTCCTTCGGTCGACAGCCCGAGGAGGCCCAGGACCGTGGGCGTCACGTCCACCAACGAGGCCAGGTCGGTGCGCTGCCCAGGGTCGATGCCCGGGCCGATGACCACGAGCGGAACGTCGACCACCTCGGTGTGGTGATGGTGACCGTGCTCGAAGTCCCCGTGGTCCAGGAACTCCTCTCCATGGTCGGCCGTGAACACCACGATGGCCTCGTCGAGGACCCCGCGGGCCTCGAGCTCGTCGAGGAGCCGTCCCAGCTCGCGGTCCACCGCCGCCACTTCGGCATCGTATGCAGCAGTGATGCGGCCGAGGGCAGCCTCGGACGGCAGGGTGTCCCGCACCGAAGGCGCCCCGAACAGCGGCGCGTCCTCGGGCTCGTGCTTGTAGGGCAGGTGGGGGTCGATGAAGTGGACCCACAAGAAGAATGCCCCCCCATTCATGGAGTCGACGTCCCCCAAGGCCGCATCCACCACCACCTCTGCCCCCTGGTGGTCCTCGGTGGGCATGGGGTAGCCGCTGAGCAGCAGCCGCCGAGGTGGGCGCCCGGCGAGATCTCGGAAGCGGCGGAAGCCGCGGCTCATCCCCGACGAGGCGTTGGTCCACGGGTTCGAGGCCACCGCCGCGGTGTCGTAGCCCTCGGCCGCCAGACGCTCCGCCAAGGGCACGGCCTCGTCGAAGATGGCCTGGCAGGCGTTGTCTTCCAGGCACGTCGCCCCGTGGCCCTGTGGACTGAGGCCCGTATGGACCGATGCGAGGGCAGGGAGCGTCCACGACGAGGTGCTCATCGCCCTCTCCCACCAGGCACCTCGGGCCTTGAGTCGGTCGACCGACCCCATGCCCGCGACCCGATCCCAGCGCAGGGTGTCGACGCTGATGAGCACGACCGACCGCCCCTCGACCGGGGCCGGGGCCGCAGCAGGACGCGCGAGCGGCCCCACCAGTCGAGGACCGAGGACCGGCGTCTCTTCGAGGAGCAGATCCACCCACAGCAGGCTCGCCGGCATCGACACCGCCGCCAGCAGCGCCGGCATGCGGAACCGCGAGGCCAGTCTCTGCAGGCCGACCGCCACCGCCACCATCCCGACGAGGTAGATCGCCGCGGCCGCCATGGACGTCGGCACCTGCCCCAAGCACGCCACCGCCGCCGGCGTCACGAGGGCCCACATCGGGTTGGCGAGCCAAGGCCAGGACCGCAGCAGCACGAGCGCCAGTCCCACTCCGGAAAACACGGCCAGCTCGATGGCATGGGGGCCCACGTACAGGGGCAGATCATCCCCCGTGGAGAGCCACACCTGCCACAGCCCAATGGACGCCCAGGCCGCCACCGTGCCGGCCGCTTGGGCCGGACGCAGCGGAATGGGGTCGTCGGACGACGTCGACATGGAGCCTCGAAGCAGAGCCGCTACCGTACCCCGAGCGTCGCTCTCCCTTGGCGTGTTCCCCCTGTGCCGAGGTAGATCCCACGCCCGCCGTGGAGGATCCCATGTCCCTGCCCGCTCCCATTGCCGCCGGCCTCGCGACCGTCGCGGTGCCCGACGACATCCGTGCAGCCGCCGCCGAGCACCTCGAGCGCTGGCTCACCGGAGCTCCCTTCGCCGCCTACCGCCCCGCCATCGAGGCCCTGGTGGAGGCGGCCGCTTGGGGTGAGCTGGTCGACGCCTTCTACCGCGTGCTGCCTTTCGGTACGGGCGGCCGACGTGGCCTGGTCGGCGTCGGCCCCAATCGCCTGAACCCGTGGACCGTGGCCACCTCGGTGCAGGGACACGTGCACTGGCTGCGGGCTGGTGGCACGGGCGAGGTCGACCCGGCCAAGCCGATCCACGTGGTGATCGCCTACGACGTTCGGCGCTTCGCCGACGCCCGCGGCGTCTTTCCCGTCGGTATCGAGACCCCGGTGCATGGCCTGTCCAGCCGGGACTTCGCCGAGCTGGCGGCACAGGTCTACGCCGCGAACGGGGTGCACGCGCACCTGCTCCGTCGCGGCAGCACGCGCTGGGTGAGCACACCGGAGCTCTCGTTCACCATCCGCCACCTCGGTGCTCAGGGTGGGCTCAATCTCTCGGCTTCCCACAACCCCCCCGATGACAACGGCGTGAAGGTCTACGATGGGCGCGGAGGCCAGCTGGTGCCGCCCCACGACCAAGGCCTCCTCGACGAGGTGGCCCAGATCGTCGACGCCAAGAGCGTTTCGTGGGACGACGCCGAGGCCTCGGGCTTCGTGCATGCGCTCGCTCGAGGCCCTCACGACGCCTACGTACACACCGTGGCCGAACAGGCTGGCCCCGGCACCCGCACCCTGCGGGTCGGCTACACCCCCCTCCACGGCACGGGCTGTGTGCACGAGATCCTGGCCGCAGCAGGCTTCGACGTCGTCCTGCACGAGGCCCAGGCCACGCCCGACGGAGCCTTCCCCACCGTTCCCGGGCACGTCGCCAACCCTGAGAACCCCGAGGCCATGGCCCACGCCACCGACGCCCTCGACGTCGACGTCGTCTTCGGCACGGACCCCGACGCGGACCGCATCGGGTGCGAGGTGCTTCACGACGGAGCCTGGGTGCACCTCAACGGCAACGACATCGCAGCCCTCGTGGTCTTCGCCCGTCTCGACGGCATCCATCACGAGCTCACCCCCTTGGTGGTGCAGACCGAGGTCACCAGTCAGCTCGTGTCGCGCATCGCTCGGCACCACGGGGCTGCTGTGGTGGACGACCTACTGGTCGGCTTCAAGTACATCGGAGAGGTTCTGCGGCAGCTGGAAGAGGATGGGCGCTACGGCCCCCTCGACGCCGCGGACGTCACCTTTCTTGCCGGCGTCGAGGAGTCCCACGGCGTCCTGACCAGCGCCGACATGCGAGACAAGGACGCTGCAGGAGGAGCCATTGCCCTGGCGACCCTCGCCGACCGCGAGAAAGCGCAGGGCCGAACCCTCGTCGATGTGCTCCACGACCTGCAGACCGCCCACGGCACCGTGCGCTGCACCCAGATCAGCGTCCGCTTCGAGGGAGCGACCGGCGCGAGCGAAATGGGCGCCCTCCTCGACCGCCTGCGGTCCGCCCCCCCAAGCGAGCTGGCGGGACGCGCCGTGACGGCCTTCTTCGACCATCGCGACCTTGAGGGCCGCTTCGGCGCCATCAGCTCGGCATCGGACGGCGCGAGCCGCAACGTGCTCGTGTTCCACCTTGCACGCCGCGACGGCGACGACGGCGCCCGGGTCGTGCTCCGCCCGTCCGGGACCGAGCCGAAGGTGAAGCTGTACGTGGAGTACCAAGGGCCACGCGGCCTTTCTGCTGCGGCGCAGGCCGACGTTGAGCGGTTCACAGCCGAGCTCGCTCGGGATGCTCGGGACGCGCTCCTCGGCTGATCCCCCAGGCCAGGTGTACGATGCAGCGAGCAGGCCCCGTGGGCGGGGGCGGAGGAGCGTCCGTTGGAGAACGAGACCCTGGCGTCATTCATGGCGGACAACCCGCACCCGGTATTCCGGGTGCTGCCGTCCGGTGCAGTGTCGTGGGCCAACCCGTCCGGGGAGACCCTGCTGGCCTCCTGGGGCGCTGGGCCTCGGCTGCCACCTCGGCTGACGGCTGAGCTACAGGCCGTCGTGGCCCAGGACCACCCACAAGCCGTGCTCTTGGGCGACGAAGGCGACCCGCCCTTCGACATGCACAAGGGCCGGACCGGCGACATCTGGCTTCAGGGCCGAGGCCCAAAAGATGCCGTGGTGGAGCAGATCCGCACCGCGCACCGCACCAAGGCAGCCTTCCTGGCCAACATGAGCCACGAGCTGCGCACGCCCCTCAACGCCATCCTCGGCTACTCGGAGCTCCTCGAAGAAGAGGCGCGGGACATCGCCGAAGAGCTGTTGCCCGACCTTCAGCGGGTGCACCGCGCCGCCAGCCACCTGCTGCGACTGATCAACGACATCCTCGATGTCTCCAAGATCGAAGCGGGGCGCGTGAGCCTCTTCCTGGAGACCTTCGACGTGCTCGAACTCGTGCAGGAAGTCATCGACACCGCCCGCCCGCTGGTCGCCACGAACCGCAACCGCCTCCGCCTCGACGTGGACCTCGCCACCCAGGAGATGCGGGGCGACCGCACCAAGATCCGCCAGCTCCTGTTCAACCTCCTCGACAACGCCAGCAAGTTCACCGAAGACGGCGACATCGTGGTGCGCATCGAGAGCATGACGGCGTCCGACGGCGCGACGCTGCTGGCCTTCTCGGTGGAAGACACCGGCATTGGCATGGCGGAGTCCCAGGTGGCCCGGCTGTTCGAGCCCTTCATGCAGGCCGACACCTCGACCACTCGCCGCTACGGGGGAACCGGACTGGGCCTCGCCCTGTGTCGGCTGCTCTCCCACCTCATGGGAGGCGAGATCCAGGCCCACAGCCGTCTAGGGGAAGGCAGCACCTTCACCTTCACCGTGCCTGCCGTGGTCGACACGAGCGGCGTGCGGGGGACCGACTCCGAGCTCGGGGTTCAGGTCCACGGCGCTGGCGACACCACCGTGCTCGTCATCGACGACGACCCGAGCGTTCGGGACCTCCTGGCCCGCTTCCTGGTGAAGGAGGGATACCGAGTGGTGTGCGCCCCCGACGGCGAGACCGGCCTGGAGGTGGCCCGGGAGCAGCGCCCAGACGCCATCACCCTCGACGTGATGATGCCCCAAGTCGACGGCTGGGAAGTCCTCCGGCGCCTCAAGGCCGACCCGATCGTCGGCGACATCCCCGTGGTGATGGTGTCGATCGTCGACAACACCGGCCTCGGCTTCGCCCTGGGCGCTTCGGACTACCTCACCAAGCCCATCGACCGACGCTCGCTGCTGCGGGCCCTCGCCCCATTCCGTGGTCGCGGCCAGGGAACCGTGCTGGTCGTCGACGACCACCCCGACGTACGGGACGTGCTCGCCCGCACCCTTCGCAAGGAGGGCTGGACGGTCGACGAGGCCGACGGGGGCGAGGCTGCCTTGTCGTACCTTGCGCGCCACACCCCCGACGTCATCGTGCTGGACCTGCTCATGCCCGGGGTCGATGGCTTCACGGTCGTGGACCGCCTCAACGCCAACCCGGCGTGGTCGGACATCCCCGTCCTCGTGGTCACCGCGAAAGACCTCACCCCCGCGGATCGCGCCCGCCTCCAGGGCGGCGTGGACTCCGTTGTACAGAAGTCCGGACGCACTCTGGAGCAGGTCGTCCAAGAGCTGTCAGGGGTGCTGGATGCGTCGTTGCCCCCCCGGGCGCCCCACAAGACCTAGCGGTAGGATCGAGCCAGCCCCCCGCATCCGCGCCATTGCGTAACGGGTACGAAACATCGACCATCGACGCATCAAGGGCCCAGGGACACGGGTTCCTCGGACCTCTTCGCGGTCTCTCTCCGCGACTGGCCATGCAACCGGCCCCCAGCCTTTGGTCCCGTCGGGTCCCTCGGGGTACAAACCCCCATGCCTGCCGCCATGCCCGATCCGCCGGAAATCCTGGCCGACCGTTACCTGGTCGGCAAGTTGGTCGGCACTGGCTCGTCCGGCGCGGTCTACCTGGCCCGAGATCGGAACACGGGGCGCCGCCTCGCCATCAAGGTCCGCGTGGCACGCGACAAAGACGCCCCCGTGCGGTTCATCGCCGAAGCGCACGCCATGGCCCGCCTGCGTCACCCTCGCCTCGTGCACGTCGAGGACAGCGGTCAGGACGGCAACCTCTACTGGTTCGTGATGCCGTACTACGGGAGCGGCTCTCTCCGGGACCGGGTGCGGAAGAGCGGGGCCACCCCCGCGGACCAAGCCCTCGACTGGACGTTCCAGATCCTGGAGGGGCTCTCGGTGGTGCACGACGCGCAGCTGGTGCACCGGGACGTCAAGCCCCACAACGTGCTCCTCGACACCGACGACAGCGTTTTGCTCACGGATTTCGGCCTCGTGCGGCACGTCGGCGGCGGCGTGCCCTACCGCACCCGCACCGACCAATCCATGGGCACCCCGAACTACCGTGCCCCCGAGCAAGCGGCCGACGCGGCCCGGGTCGACCTGCGGGCCGACCTGTATGGCGTCGGCGCCAACTTGTACTTCCTGGTCACTGGGCGCCGCCCTGGATTCCTCTACATGGTGGAGGAAGACGACCCCGTCATGGAGCCGGTCCCCGAGGAACTGCGGGCGTTCATCCTACGGTGCATGGCGTACAAGCCCGAGGATCGCTTCGAAGATGCCCGCGGATGTGCGGCCGAAGTGGTGGCCCTGTACGACACCCTCGCCGTGCGCGAAGGGGAGCGCCCCGTCGCGCGGGCGTGGATGACTCGCTTCGATCGCCGAGGAACCGAGGGAATGCTGAGCAGGCTTCGTAAGTTGCTGCCCTGGTAGCCGGCTTCGTGGCGGCATCGGCCCGCCCGTACGCGGCGCCAAAGTCGAGCTGGGGGACGTATGTGGATGGTGTGGATGTGGACCCGCGCATGGGCCGAGCCGACGGCTGCGGTCGAGTTGCTGCAGACCCATCACGACATGCGGGCCCTCCCGTCCGCGCCGAATCTGCCTGCGAGCGCCTACGACGAGGCCCTTCGGGGGTCCGTGCCGACCGGCCTGATCGACGTGCCCGGCCACAAGGCCCGCGTGGCCTGGGGCCTAGCCGTCGTGGACCAACCGATCGATCGCTACTGGGCGGCGGTGAACGATGACCGCAACAAGATCTCCTACACGAAGCTGGAGCACCTGGAGCTACTCGAGGGCGACTACTGCAGCGCCAAGCGCCTGACGTTCCAGTACCTCGGCGTGACAATGCTCACCGACCGCTGGTGGGTCGTGGACCAGATCCACAACGGCCCCCTCGCCAGCGCCACCGGAGGCAAGGTGCGGGAGATGTCCTGGAAGAGCCGCCCCAGCTACGCCGACCGGCTCCCCGAGTCCGCCAAGGCGTGGGCCTCCAAGGGGATGGAGTTGCCCTTCACGGAGGGCGCGTGGACCCTGGTGGACATGGGCGACGGTCGCACCTTGGTGCAGTACTACGCCTGGTCGGATCCGGGCGGCAGCGTACCGGCCCGGGTGGCGTCCAGCTTTGCCGAGGGGGGCATCAGCGACACCATCGCCAGCATGGCCGCCCTCGCGAAGAAAGGGCCGAGCTGCCTCTAGGGCGCTCGGCCCCTCCGCTCACCACACGCCGTCGGCGTTGTCCTGCGTCGAGGACAGCAGCTTCCACTGGTCGGCGGCGCCGGAGAACGCGAAGTTCACGATGCCCTGGCCAGCGACGGCCTGGATGGTTCCGGTGACGGGGAACAGGTCGACGTCTCCGCGAATCTCGACGCCGTGGCAGTCCCACTCGGTGTTGATCACGATGAGCTCACCGCACAAGCCCTGGCCCAGGTACTCGGACTCGAAGGCGATGCCCGCGGTGGTGGTTTCGTTCACATCCTGCGTGCGGGCCTCGTCTTCCAGCACGAGAATCGCCGGATCGAGGTCGACGTTGCCGTCGCCCGGGTCGTAGCCGTGGATGTAGATGCCGCCCGGATCGACATTGGACAAGCGCAGCGCGAAGAACAAATCTCCCTCAGTGCAGCTCGGGTCGTCCCGCACGCAGTCCTTGAAGTAGTTGATCGTGTACACGTTGCGGCCGTCGATCTCCTCGGACCCCTCCAGCATCTCCGCATCCAGGAGGAAAGGAATCGTGGTGTCCGTGGACTGATAGACCCACGTACGATCTCCGTCGAACGGGAACAGTTGCCGAGTGTCGGTGCCTGGAAAAGACACGGTGTTTCCGCTGCAGGCGGCCAGCAGCAGGGTGAGGGCCAGGGTTCCGCGCATTGGGGGATTCCTCCGAGGGTCGGGAGTAACGATATGCCCCCCGGCCCGTCGAGCCGTCACCAACAATCGAGAGAGCATCGGTTCACGCGTCGACCGGCACCGTCTCGGGCGCGCCATCGCCGTGGCCTTGTCGGGCCCGCTTGAGGTCGAGCTTCTTCTGGTAGCGGGACTGCGCGACGTCGACGATGACCAGGACAATCAGGCTGAAGTAGAACGTCGACTTCGCCATCGGCTCCACATGGTGCCCACCCAGCGAAATGTGACCGAGGTGGCCGCCCTCTGACACGAGCATGATGCCGACCAGGAACAGGATGAACAGGCCCAAGACCTCGTACATCCGATTCTTCTCGAGAAAGTCCGACACCCGGTCCGCCATCACCATCATCAACACGCCGCTGAAAATGATCGCGATGGCCATCACCAGGAACACCTTGGTGAGCGCGATGGCCGAGAGGATGGAGTCGAAGCTGAACACGAGGTTCATGACCACGATCATGCCGATGGCACTGGCGACGCTCCGCTTGGGTTCGCCCTCCCCGTCGTGGCCCAGGTCGTCGATGGAGAGCAGGTGCATGATCTCTTTGACCGCAGTCCACAAGATGAAGGCCCCGCCCCCCAGCACGATCAGCGCGTGCACGCTCACGTCGGCCTCGAAGACTCCCTCGAGGTGGATGGCCGCGAAGGGGGCCTGGAACAGCTCGATGGCCTGAATCACCACGAACAGCAGCACGATGCGCAAGATGATGGCGAGCGCAATGCCCACCTTGCGGACGTAGGCTCGGCTCTCCTTGGCCACCCGCTTGGACTCGATGGAGATGTACAGCAGGTTGTCGAAGCCGAGGACCGCCTGCAGGAACACGAGCATCAGCAACGTGAACAGGTTGCCGACGGTGAACAGGCCTTCGAGGGTGAACATCTCTGCCATGGATACAGCTCCGGGTTCCGCTGATGGCAACGGAGAGATGGGATCCTATCCGGAACGGATGGCGGATCCCTGTTCGCCCTCGCCGCTGCGGAGTCTTCGAGAATCTCGCTAGGCTCGCCCTTCGATTCACCATCGAAAAGCAAGCTTTTCGAGCGAATCTCGGCCTCACCGTCGCGGGATTCCAACTGGACCGTCTCGCTGCGCTCGAAAGTCCCCTTGGAATCACACTTGTTGCGCGGCCCAAGGGCCGCTCGTCGAGAATCCCGCTATGCTCGCCCTCCGATTCACCCCTGAGAAGCAAGCTTCTCAAGCGAATCTCGGCCTCACCGTCGCGGGATTTCAGGGAGCGGCCATCCGTGTGGACAGCCAGCCCACCACCGGCAGCAGGGCCCTAGAGGCCTGCGTGCTTGCGCCAGAAGTCCAGGGTGGCCTGAGACGCGTCGACGTCCTTCGAACGCCCTTCGCCATCCTTCCCCACACCGGTGGTCGATGGCCACGCGTGCACGCCGCCCTTGATCTTGTAGAGGTGCAGGGCCGGAAGGTCTTTGCAGTCCTCGTAGCGGTAGAGCTCGGGAATGGTGCCGTCCTTGTCGACATCGGGCATCCAATCCAAACGGCTCTGCTTCTTGCTGCAGTGGTGGTTCTCGAGCCAGAACACCATGGTGTCGTCGACGCTCATGGTGTCCTTGCCGCCATCCCACGGAGCCTTCTTGTCGCTGTCGCCGTGGAACCACACGAAGGGCTTGTGGGACTTCGGCTTGCAGCCCCGCTTGAGTTCCTTGGCCATGGCCTGCTGCACATGACCGAAGCCTGCAAACAGCTCGTCCCGCTCGCACTGCAGCATCCACACCATGCCGGCGCCGTTGCTGAAGCCCGTCGCGTAGACCTTGTCGCGGTCGATGCCCACGCGCTCGTCGAGCTCATCGATCAGGTCTGCGACGAAGTCCAGGTCGCGCTCGTCCCCAGGACCGGCCCAGGCCCGCTCGCCTCCAGGAAGCCCGTTGGGGAACGCGAAGACGATGCCATCGTCGGCCTGCTCCTCGAAGAACGGGGCCATCCGCTTGGCGTCGTTGCCGTTCTTGCCGCCGTGGAAGGAGATCACCAGGGGTAGTTCCTTGGCCTTGTCCTTTCGAGGCGCGTGCACGAGCGCCGTCCGATCGTCGCCGCCCGAGGCCACCTCGAGCTCGTAGGTGAAGTTGCCCTTCTTTGGCACCCAGCGGCCGCTCTTCTCGACCACCACACCGTCGGGGACGTCGTCGTCGTCGTCGTCGTCGTCGTCGTCGTCGTCGTCGTCGTCGTCGTCGTCGTCGTCGTCGTCGTCGTCGTCGCTGGCATCCTCAGTGCCATCGGCACCGCTGTCGGTGCCCGCACCGGCGCAGCCGAGGACGGCAAGCCCGAGGGGAATCCCAGCGAAGAGCATCCAGAAGCGCCTTGCGGCGTCGCGCACCTGCATCATCGTCCTCCCGAAGTCGACGCACCGGTCTACCGCAGGACGGGACCCTGGCACAAACCGAGCGACATCACTCGGCCGCGCGCGCCGCCCGCGGGTCGAACGCGAGCGAGACCATCAGCGTGCGGCCGACGAGGGGGAGCCCCGCGAAGTCCTCCACGGCCTGGGGCACCAGCACGCCATCCTCGACCAGCGGGTCGCGGGGCACGTCCTGCACGATGCGGTCCGTGAGGTTCCGCAGATCGACGCCGAGGGACCAGGAGGACCAGCCCACGGAGGCCGTCGCTGCGTGGAGGGCACGGGGCGCCTGCCGATAGAAGTTGGTGGGGTCGTCGTACGTACCCGCCGTGTAGGACAGCTCGTGGGCAATGGTGAGCTCGGCGCCCGAGAGCTCTCCATGGAGCCCGGAGCGGTGCCACAGCTCGAGCTCCGGAACACCCGGAAGCTGATTGCCCGCGTATGCAGGGTCGTCACGGCGGTCGGTGGCCGCTGTCCAGGCGCCCGCAGTCCGCAAATCCAGCGGTCCGGCGTCGAGGTGGCCCGCCAGCTCGAGCCCCAGGAGGCTCGCCCGTGCCACGTTGTCCGGCCGGGCCAGTCCTTGGGCATTGCGGGCCCACACGATCCGGTCGCGGCTGTCCGTGGCGAAGCCACCTACCTCGAGGCGGCCGTCCACCGCGCCGGCCGTCGGGTCCCAGACCCCGGAGGCATCGACGGTCCACGCTTGCTCCGCCCGGAGGTCCGGGTTGCCGACGAGGACCCCGCGATCTCCATAGCGTTCCGTGAGGTCCGGAATGCGCACGCCGCGGCCCCCACCGGCCCGCACCGCCCAGGGGCCGCTGGCGAGCCGCACACCGGCGCGAGGCAACCCCCAGAGTTCGTCGTCCGCGCCGAGGGCTCGCGCGGTGGCGGACACGCCCAAGATGCCGGCGGTCCACGCACCTTCCGTGCCCGCCCGCCCAACCACCCGCACCCCCTGACCATCCAACAGGTCCCGCCGGACCGAGGCCATGGCCGACAGGCCCAGGTCCCGTAGCGGCGCCGCATCCACCTGAGCACGCGCTCCGTAGGCGGCCGTGAGGGTGCGCACCGAACGTGGAGCGCCCAACGCCCCCGTCGGGTCGTCCAGGACCTCGTCCCGATGGATGCCAAACAGGCGCCCGTGGACCCGCGTGCTCCCTGCGACGGTGTGGCCATCGAGGGACGGCAGGTGCCGCTGGACGCGGTAGCGGACACCATCGAGGGGGGCGAACGTGGTGCCTGGCACCCCCTCGTCTCGCACCAGGAAGGCATCCCCGACCGCGGCCCCGCGGGCGTCGTCCCCCACCCGAATCCGTCCCACCCCGCTCAGCTGCACGGTGTCGTTGTCGGTGCGGCGCCGTACCCGGTCGTCGTCCGCTACCCCCCGGGTCCCGCCATCGTCGAACCACAGGGCGTCCCCTTCCGTGGCCAATCCGTCGACCGCGAGGAAGACGCGCGGGGCGCGCTCCCTGGCACCCAGCGGCCCTTCGGACGTGGCCTGAGCCCGGACGGTGCCCCAGGAGCCGGCGGAGAGCGCCCCGCTGAAGCTCCCCGTGCCTGCCGATCGCGTCACGAGGTGGATGGCCCCTCCCATGGCTGTGCTGTCGAGGGCCAGCGGCGCCAGGCCCCGGTAGACCTCGACCCGCTCGAAGGCCCACAGGGGCAGGTCGGACAGGTTCGTGCTGGCTCCCCCCTCCGGGTTCAGCGGCAGGCCGTCGAGGAAGACCTCCACCTGCCGCGCCGTGCCGCCACGAATGGACACGCTCGACCAGTCGCCGAGGCCCCCCAAGCGCTGGATGTGCACCCCCGGGGCTCGCTGCACGGCCGTCGCCACATCCGCGCTCGGCGCCAGCGTTCCGTCGACCGGAATCACGGTGACGGCGAAGCTGGCCTCTTCGGGGCCAGGCCGCTCGCCCACCACCTCGACCTGCTCGATGCCCTCGTCGTTTTCGAGGGGCCGGGCCTGCTCGATGGGGGTGGCGTCGACCGGAGCGTCCATCCCCAGCGCCTATCTCGACCCCTTGCCCTTCGCGCGCACGGGCAGCGGAACCGGCGTCGCACTCTCATCGATCACCACCCGGTCCCTCCCCGCGGCCTTGGCCCTGTACAAGGCCGCGTCCGCCCGACCGACCGCGGACTCGTCGGACTCGTTGGACCACACCGTTGCGGCCCCCATGCTGACGGTGACCCCGATCTCCACGCCTCCAGGCAAGGTGATGGTGCTCGCCCGCAGGGCTTCCCCGAGCCGCTCGCAGAACACCCGCGCCCCCGCAGCGTCGGTGTTGGGCAAGAGGAACAAGAACTCCTCCCCGCCCCAACGACCGCAGACATCGGTCTCTCGCTTCTGCGCGCGGCACACGTCCGCGAAGTGCCGCAGGACCGCGTCCCCGCCATCGTGGCCGTAGCGATCGTTCACGCCCTTGAAGTGGTCGAGGTCGGCCAGCACCACCGACAACGGCATCCCCGAGCGCCGCACGTAGGCGACCTGCCAGTGCAACGCCTCGGTGACCGCCCGCCGGTTCGGCAACCGGGTCAGCGCATCGGTGCGGGCCAAGCGATCCAGGTCGTCCTGCGCCCGCTGGTACAGCCGCAGGTCCCGGTCTCGCGCCAACTCGTGCCCCACCAAGGTGGACAGCAACCGCATGGCCAGGAGCTCGTCGTCGGTGAACGGCAGGCGGGGCTCGTCGGACGAGAAAGACAGCGTGCCGTACTTGACCGCGTCCACCACGATGGGGATTCCGAGGTAGGCGCCCAGTGGGAGCCTCGCGTTGCATGGGGCGTCGGCCAGGTCGGAGACCGCGACATCGCCCACAGCGGTGGGATGGGCGCTTCGCCGCGTCTCGTCGCACCAGGTGACCGACAGCTCATGGTCGTCCCCTACGGCGACCCGCCCGGTAGGGTCCACGCAGCGCTCCACGAGCCGGAAGCGCCCTTCGATTCGACTCTGGATCACGCGAGGCAGGCCGAAGTGATCCGACCCCACACGGAACAAGGCGTCCAGCCGCTGCTCGAGGGTCATGCGCCGCTCGGAGGTGATGGTCTGCAGTCGCTGCACGAGCTCGTGGCTGGTTCCGGGCCGTGGCATCGCGTCCAGAACGACCAGACGCAGCGAGCCCACCGCCTCGACCCGGACGTCCGCGGAGATCCCGTTGCGCCGCACGGCGTCGAGCACCCGCACGACCTGTCGTTCGCCGAGGCGCTCGAGGTCGAGGGTGGGCATCGACGTGTGCACGCCGCTCCCCTCGTCCGGCGTCAGGGCACGACCGACCTTTCCGACTGAGAGGACCTCGCCCCCACGACTGCACAGGAACGCAGGCTGCCGCAAGACGGACAACGCCACATCGCCGGCCCGTCGCGCGTCGCTGTCGTCCAGGCCCGCCGCCGGGACGTTGCGCGCCATGGCTCGCACTGCGCCCACATCACCTCCTGCAGGCCCATCGGTCCGATCCCACCCGCGGTGTAGGACGGATGGGCTTCCGACGAGGTCGAAGCCGATCCACCGCTCGCCCAGCGAGGCGCGGTTTCGGCACCCCTTCCGCCGATTCTCATCGCCCGACGGGCGGTCCGCGGACCGGGGGAGGGAGGTTCACCCAGCGGGGGCTCGGCGGTGGCTCCCCCTCGAGCGAAATCGGCTGCAACACGAGGCGCACGGCGCCGTCGAGGCCAAGCAAGGGGGGCAACAACAGCTGCCCGCCCGATGGCGCGGCGCACCGATGCGGAGCCGCGACCTCGGGAGCCCAGCTCGGCCCCGACGCGACGGGCTGAATGGGGCCGCGCACGACGACGAGGCTGGGGTCGGAGGATGGCTCATCCCCGCCCAACACCACCACGACGCCCTCTCCGAGGGTCGACGCGGCCACGGCACGCCCTGGCACCCGCAGGCCCTCTACCAGCCCCACCCCGCGGCGCACCCACGCCTGCATTCGACCGTCGCTCCCGACGGCGATCAGGCCTTCGCCTCCCAACGAGACCTGCTGCAGGTGCTCCAGTCGATCCACGTGGCGGTGACCCGGTCGATCCAGCAGCACCCGACCGTCGGCCAAGACGGTGAGCACGCCCTGTCCCACCAAGCCGAGGGCCACCCGTTCACTCCCCTCTGCGGCGGCCGGCAGCGCGACGTTCCGGAGGGGCTTCCCCCGCCGCGACACGACCTCCACGCCGCGGGCATCGCCTGCCTCGTACGCCACGGCGGCTCTGGAAGGCCCACCCGCCACCTCGACGTAGCGGACCGGAATCCCCGCCCCCGTGGGGTAGCGGGCCACCACCGACCAGGTCGCGGACGTGGCGCCGGGCATCAGATGGAGCAGCCAGCTCTCGGGCGACACCTCACCGCCCACCACGGCGACCCACACGCCCGACACCTGACCCGCGACCGTGACCACTGCGACGTCGGCGATCGACTGTCCCTCGCCCTCCAGGCCGCCGAGCGAGGCCACATCGAGGGGGCGGGCATCTCCGCCGGCGAGGGGATGCCGCTGCAGCTCCGCCCCAGACGCGACCCACAGCTCATCGTGCACGACCCAGGCCCGGGCTGCGCCCGTGGCACGTTCGACCTGCCCGCCATCGTGGACCCAGTGGCTCGCCGTGCGCCAGACCGCGTACGCAGGGGTGCTTCCATCGACCCAGGCCAATGGTGTCGCGTCCAGCGCCCCCTCCCCCGCGACGGCACACAGCGCCAACGAGGGCAGCTGGGGCTCGTTCGGGGCAGGAGCCTCGGAGAGGCCGCAGGCCGTGAGGGCCCACAGCGGCATCAGGATTCGAAAGGGGAGCATCGGGCTCGTTCCTATGTCGGGAGATAGAGCACAGCATCCTGGCCCGCGTAGCTCCGGAGTTGCCCATGCCTTCCATCGTCTCTCTCCTCGCGCTCACTGCCTCGGCCGCCACCCTCACGGTGCCTGGGGACTACCGCGACGTGCCCACCGCCATCGATGCCGCGGCGGCCGGCGACACCATCGAGGTCGACGGCGGCACCTGGCGTGATGTCGTGTCGGTGACCAAGGACCTGACGATTGTGGGCGTCACGGGTTCCACCACGACCACCCTGTCCGCGACCGGCTTCGATGACGTGCTCACGATCGACAGCGGCGCCGTGGTCGTTCTGGAGGGCTTCTCCATCGACCCGTCCCCCGCCGGACGCGCGGTGGACGTGACGGATGGCGAGCTCACCCTCCGCGACATCGTCGTCCGAGGAAACAGCGTCGTCGATCGACCTGGTGCCGCGCTCAGGGTCCGCCCTGGCTCCACCCTCACGGTGGAGGACAGCATCCTCGACAACAACACCGCCAGCAACCAGCCCGGCGGCCATGTCCACGCCGAAGACGCCACGTTGGTTCTCCGTCGCACGCTGCTTCAAGGCGGCTCGGCGGACGAGGGTGGGGCCGTGTGGGCCTCGGGCACCCGCGTCACCTTGGAGGACTGTGAGCTGCTCGACAACGAGGCGGGGGGCGGCGGCGCCATCTTCCTCTCCGGCAGCACCCTCACGGCCACCGGCACCCGCTTCGACGGCAACCGGGCCGCCTCCGACTGGTCCGACCCCAACGGGGGCGCCGTGCTCATGGTCGACGGCGCCATCGCGACCCTCGACGACTGCGTCATCACGGACAACATCAGCGAGAACCGTGGCGGCGCCGTCGACATCGACGACGGCAGCCTCACGATGACCCGCGGCGAAGCCGACAACAACCAGGCCGCGTTCGGTGGGGCCTTCTACCTCGACGGAGGGACCCTCACGATCACCGACGCCACCCTGTCCGAAAACCGAGCGACGTCGGGCAATGGTGGCGCCATCCGGTTCCGCGCCGACGGCGGCGGCGCGTTGGGGGTGTCCGGCACCTCCTTCATCGCGAACACGAGCACCGACAGCGGAGGCGCCGTGGCGGCCTTTGCCCTTTCCGGCATGGCATCGGTCGACATCTCGACCTCCCGCTTCGACGAGAACATCAGCGAGTCCGCGGGAGGGGCGCTCGACCTGGCCGACGTGGATGGTTCCTTCGTCGGCAACCGCTTCTGCCTCAACCAATCCAACGTCGGCGCCGGCGTGCGGATCGCTGGGCCCGGAGGGGTCTGGACGAACAACCGCTTCCAGCACAACGCCTCAGAAGGGGCCGGCGGGGCCATGCGGATCGAGGCCGGAGGCAGCACAGAGGTGATCAACAACACCTTCGTGGCCAACCGGGCCCTCGACGGCGGCGCCGTCTCGGCCACGGGCACCAACGTCGAGTTCGTGAACAACGCCGTCGCGTTCCAAGGCGACGGCGGCGGCCTGTCGGCCGAGTCGGTGACGGGCGCGCTGACCTACTCCCTGTTCTGGGACAACGCCCCCGCCGACCTGAGTCCCAACCTGGCGGCGGCCGTGGGGCCGGATGTGCTCTTCGTGGAGCCCGGGTTCACCTCGTTCACCGACGACCTGGACTGCAACGACGACGAGCTGTGGCCTGCGGCGGGCTCGGCCCTGATCGACGCCGGCGACCCCGCCATCGTCGACCCGGGAGGCAGCCGCTCGGACATCGGAGCCTACGGAGGGCCTGCCAGCGATCTGCTGCCCGGCGAGGACGCCGATGGCGATGGCTACGGTGAGGGTGTGGACTGCGACGACACCGACCCGACCATCCACCCAGGAGCCGACGAAGACTGCACCTCGGTGGATCGCGACTGCTCGGGCGACGCCTACGATGCCGAGGACGGAGGCACCTGGTACGTCGACGACGACGGCGATGGCTTCGGGGAAGACGGTCCCCTCACCACCGTCGGCTGCGAGCAGCCCGCCGGGTTCGCCAGCAACGCCGACGACTGCGACGACGGGGATCCCGAGGTGAACCCCGACGCCGTGGAGCGATGCAACGGCCGCGACGATACCTGCGACGGCGTGATCGACGAAGGCGTCGGCGACGCCTGGTACGTCGACAGCGACGGGGACGGCTTCGGGACCGGCGCACCCATCGACCAGTGCGACCCCAGCGCGAACCTGGTCTCCGTCGATGGCGACTGCGACGACGGGGATGCATCGATCTTCCCCGGCGCTGAGGACGTCGACGGCGACGGGGTCGACAGCGACTGCGACGGTGGCGACGGGTCGGCCGCTACGGCCGACCCCCTGTCGGGCGAGCCCATCGTCGCGTCGGGCAACTGCGGGTGCCGCACCGGCGGCTCCACGTCGTGGTTCTTGGCGCTGCCGCTGCTCCTCGTGGCCCGCCGACGCTAGCGGCCGTCGAGGAAGCTGCGGCCCGTCGCGGGGAACCTGCTGCCGTCCCGTGTCCCGCTGATCACGTCGTCGCAGCCGATGACGAGCTCCGCCCGGGCATCCAGGCTTCGACAGACCCGATCCGCGCGAACGCACGACGGCTGGCCTCCGTCGAGCCGCCACAGGCCTTCATCGCCTGCCCCCACCCAGATCGTCCCGCCCCAGGCGGCCACGGCGAACGGCCGCACGGGCAACTGACCGAGCACCTGCACCGGTGCAGCCTCGCCTTCGTCTCCCGACGGCCCCGGGTCTGGCACGTGGAAGACACGACCATCGGCCGCCGCCACCACCACACCAGAACCCGCGTCGGATCCGTGGAGTGCCACGAGATCGACCCCGTCGGCCAGCTGCAGCACCGTCCAGCCACTGCCGTCGAACCGGGCCAGGTGCCCTCCCTCCCCTGCGCACCACACCTGGGTCGCCACGGACACCGCCGACACCGCAAAGCCCGGCGCCCCCACGGCCTTCCAGCTGCGTCCGTCGAAACGCCGCAGCAGCGAGGCCCCGTCGTTCGCGCGCACCCCCCACGCCCAGACATGCCGAGCAGACTGCCCCTGGACCCCGTGGAACACCAGGTCGAGTTCCTGTTGCTGCCACCGGTCATCGCCCCACGGGTTCGCGCTCCAGCGCACGAAACCGTCCCGGTCGGCGGTGAAGACCGACCCGTCCAGCGCTCGCCACAAGCCGGTGAGCAGGGTCGGCACGATGCAGCGCACACCAAGTTCCACCGGCGTGGAGGCCCCGGGGGTCTCTCGAACGAGGACCACGCCAGAGCGACCGTCGTCCAAGTAGCCCAGGGCGGCTGCCTCCATGAACGAGCCGCCGCTTGCCTGCCGGTATCGACGAATGGTCACTTCAAGATGATCCCAGTGATGTCCCGCTTCACTCGGTCGGCAGCGTCCCGATCGCCCAAGCGCTCGAGCTGCTCCACAGCGAGGTTGGCGGACACTCGAATCACGTTGCCCCAGCCCGCGAGCTTCGCGACGTTGCAGACGCGGGTGAGCAGCGCGACAGTGTCCCGGTCGACCGTGTCCCCGAGACCCAGCTCACTGGCCGACCAGAGCCACTGCCAGGTCTGCATGTGGTCGCCGCGGTCGGCCAGCAGGGCCGCCACCACCAGGCGGTAGGGCGCCCACAGCCAGTGATGGGGTAGCTGCTCGAGCGCGGCAGCTGCACCGTTGGCGCGTTCGTAGGCCTCGTGGGCATCGCTGCGACCCAACGCCAGCTGCGCGAGGCCCAGCTGCGCGAACACGACACCCTCGGGTACGGAGCTTCCAGAGAAGCCGAGGTAGCCGTGGTACGCCGACGCGGCCCCGTCGGCATCGCCGGCGAGCCGTCGCACATCGCCATCGACCAAGAGCGCCTCAGCCTGCAAGACTGGGTCCAGCAGATCGGCGCCTGCCCTACGGGCCACGTCGACCCACGACGTCGCCGCCTTCAGATCGAGCTGCTGGCTGCGAACCCGGGCCAGCCCGAGCCGGGCACGGGCCGCGCCGACCAAGTCGTCGGCCTCACGGAAGCCATCGGCCGCCTCGTCGTACAGCTCGGCTGCCTCGCGAAAGCGCCCCTGCCGCCGAGCCAACAGCCCTTGCTCCATCATGACCCGGGCCATGCTCCGGGGGGCATCCGCCTTCGCCATCCGATTCACGGCGCGTGTGAAGTGCACCTCTGCGCCACTGAAATTCCGACGATGGTGGGCGACGCTGCCCTTGCCCGCGACGGCGCGGGCCTCGGTCTCTGCCCGCTTCGCCTTCTTCGCGAGGGACTCGGCCTCCTGGAAGGCCGCATCCGCCTCGTCGATCTGCCCGGCACGAAGCTGCCGCTCCCCTTCGACGACGAGGAGTTGAGCCAGCACCGCATCGCCACTGCCGTCCCTGAGGGCGGCCACAGCTCGCTGCCGCAGCTCAGCATTCTCCGGGGCGGCGCGCACGGCCCACAGCCAGAGCTCTGTCGGCGCCCCCTCTGTGCCGGCGACCTGCGCCGCTTCCTCGAGGCCGTCCCGCCGACCCGAAGACCACGCGCGCCGCACGGCCACCAACAGCCTGGGCAAGGCACGCTCGCCGTCTCCAGCAATCAGGCCATGGCGGGCCGCGACGACCTGCGCTCGCCCCTCGGGTCGCCGACCATGGGCCTCGGCGAGCCGGCGCTCCAAGTAGGCGCGATCGGGACGGGCCGAGGCTCGACGTCCAAGGGCCTCCCGGACCAACGGCGACAGCACCCAGGAGCCGTCGTCGACCGCGCCCATCCGGTGGCGCGACCACAAGCCGCACTGGGCCGCATCGACCACCACGGTGCCGAGGAAGCCGTGGATGACGGACGTGGGAAGGCCGTCCCCCGCGAGGCTCGCGAGGTGGAGGGCATCCATGAACCGTCGAGGCTGGCCGGACCGCTCTGCCACCCGCTCCGCCCTGGGGCCGAGCCAATCCCCCTCCGGTCCGAGGCCCGCAGGCCAGCGTAGGCGCCCATCGTCGCCACGGGCCCCCAGATCCATGAGGGCGAGCACCAGCTGCCTGGCGACCTCAGGGCATCCTTCGGCTGTGCGCACGATGTCGTCGACCACCTCGTCAGCCACCGGCTCGGGGGCGCCCGCCAGGATCACGCCGATGTCCTCTGCGGTCACGGGTCGCAACACCACCTTTCGAGCGCCGGCGAGCTCCAGCTCGGCCACTGCCTTCGCCACCCGTTCGTCGTCGAGCGCATCGAGGTCCAGGGTGGCCACCACCAGGACCGGCGCGGCGGAGCGGAGCAGCGTTCGGGCCAGCGCGAGCCCCTCCCACGGTTCCTTGGGCCGATGGGCATCATCGATGATCACGACGCTGCGCCCACGCCACCCGTCGTCGGTGAGCCCTCGCGACAGCTCGCGTCGTGCTGGGTCCATGCGCACGGGCTCTCCGGGACGCGTCGGCCCCAGGGTGCGCCGCAACGCCATTGCACTGTCCGCGACGTCTTCCAGGATCACCCCTCGCGCCCGAGCGAGCCGGCGCGCCAGGAACTCGGTCGCCGCCTCGGGTTCGTCGGGGCGATCCGCATACCTTCGCTCGATGGCCCCAAGAAGGCCGTCGTGGAGAGCGTCCCCGTCGTGGGACAGCCACACGGGGGATGCCCATCCTCCCCGCGCTAGCTCCCGGCTGAAGCGGCGAGCCACCCGGGTCCGCCCCATGCCCCGGGCGCCCACGAGCAGCACGACGATGGGTCCAGCGGCAGCCGCAGACGCCGCCGACCAGAGGGCATCTAGAGCGGACCCGCGCCCCACGAGGGGAGGCTGATGGGTACGCCACCGGGTCTCTTGGGTCGTGGCGCAGCGCTCGGGCAGCGCCTTCGGGCGGGGGCGACGCCAGGGCACGGGACCCGACATCGCGAGCGCAGGCGCGATGGGGCCGGGCCGAGGCGACGGCTCGTGGCGGTCCGGAGGCACGGCACCGCCCAATCCCCTCAACTCCGTAGCCACGTCGGCCGCGAGGTCGTAGCGAGCCAGAGGGTCCTGCTCGAGCAGGTTGGCCAGCAGCGTCCCCAAGGCCTGCGGCGCGTCCGCTCGAGGCACGAACGAGGGCAGCGCCTCCCCGAACGTCGGCACCGTCCCGGTGCACGCGCCCCACATCAGGGCCCCAACGTCCCACAGGTCCCCCGCAACGCCCTGCAGCGCTGGGGGTCGACCACCCCGAGGCCAGCCCCCGTCGACCACCACCAGCGGGCCGTCTTCGCGCCAGCGCACATTGGTCGAACGCAGGGCACCGTGGACCCATCCGTCGGCGTGCACAGCAGCCAGTGCATCGAGGAGGGCGAGGGCGCGCTCCTCAAGAACGGGCCACGACGTGGGACCCGTGATCAGCGCAGCCCAGTCATGGGCGAGGTCCTCGCGGACCACCTCGACCGCACCCTCCACAGGACGAAGTCCATGAAGCGCACCGACGCCTGGGTGATCGACCATGGCCACCCCGAGAAGACGCAGGGCCACCGAGGCCACATCCTCTGGGCCCACCCGCAGTCGCTTGACGATCAGCGGCTGCTGTGTGGCCGGGTCGACGATGCGAGCCACCACACCTCTGGGGCCGTCGTGGAGCGATGTCGGGTCAGGCCAGCGCCCACCCTCTGGCAGTGACGCGTGCAACCGCCCTCCTGTGCTCCCGGCACTATGCCTCAGCCGGACGCCCGGCGAAAGCGTCCGAGCCGTCCGGGGATCCCTGCGGGAAGCAGGCCTCGGCAAAGGTGGCTACAGCGCCGGGCACGAGGGGCGGTGTCCCCGCACGGAGGGCCCATGTCGTTGGTGCAACGGTGGCGACGTTCTTGGCGCCCGGAGCATGTGGCGTTGGTGTTGCCGGAAGGAGAGCGTGTCACCTACGCCGATCTCGAGCGGCGCGTCGCCCAGGCTCACGGTTGGCTCCTGAGCCATGGCATCCGACCCGGCGCGGTGGTGGCGCTCCAGCTGCCGAAGGACAGGCGGTTCCTCGAGCTCCACCTCGCCCTGCTCGGGATGGGGGCTGCGACCTTGCCCATGAACGCCCAATACACGGCGGAAGAGGTTCACTTTCTGGTGAATGACGCCGAAGCGGACCTGGTGATCGTCGACGACGGCGCCCCCGACACGGGACGCCCCACCCTACAGTTGAGCGACGTCGACTACGGCGGGTTGCCCCCCGAGCCCCTGCCGCCCCACGTCGATCCCGATGCCCTGGCGGTGCTCTGCTACACGTCGGGCACGACGGGGCGCCCGAAAGGGGCCCGAATCCCCCAGCGCGCGTTGGCCGCCGGTGTCGAAGCACTCCACGAGGCGTGGGGTTGGCAGCAAGACGATGTGTTGCTGCACGCCTTGCCCCTCTTTCACATCCACGGGCTCTTCGTGGCCCAGCACGGCGCGCTGAGAGCTGGGGCCACGACCGTGTGGCTGGCCCGCTTCGATGCCGCGGCGGCCTTCGCACACATCGCCGAGCATCGCGTCTCAGTGGTCATGGGCGTGCCCACCTTCTACCACCGCTTCTTGCAGCACGAAGCCGAGGTCGATGTGTCCTCGGTGCGCCTGTTCACCAGTGGCTCCGCGCCTCTTCCGGCCCGCGACCACGAGCGCTTCTCGGCCCGGTTCGGCGCGTCGATCCTGGAACGCTACGGCATGACCGAAGTCGGCATCGTGCTCTCCAATCCCTTGCGGGGTGAACGGCGCCCCGGCACGGTGGGCCATCCCCTCCCCGGCGTCGAGCTCCGCATCACAGAGGACGACGGCACCAACGTCGCCCCGGGTAGCGTCGGCGAAGTCCGCATCAAGGGACCCTCCCTGTTCACGGGCTACCACGGACGTCCCGAGGCCACCGAGGCAGCCATCGGCGATGGGTGGATGCACACCGGGGATCTCGGATGGCAAGACGACGACGGCTACGTCCACCTGGTCGGCAGGCGCACGGACATGATTTTGAGAGGCGGCCTCAACGTCTACCCGCCAGAGGTGGAGACGGTGTTGCTCACCGTCGACGGTGTACGGGAGGCAGCCGTGTTCGGTCTCGCCGACCCAGACTTGGGCGAGCGTGTCGCCGTGGCCTGGGCGGGCACGGCCGATGCCAGCCTGCTGCGGGAGGCCGTGGAGGTCCTGGCTCCGTTCAAGCGTCCGGTGGTGTGGGTGCCCGTAGCTGCTCTGCCGCGAAACACCATGGGCAAGGTCCAGAAGGCTTCACTCCGGCGACGGTATGGCTCCCCCCATGTTCGCGCGGCGAATCCGAGCGACGTGGACTTCCTCGTGCAGGGCAACCTGGCCCTGGCCGCCGAGACCGAAGCACTCACGCTGGACCCGGAGACCGTACGGCGGGGGGTGGAGCGCGGGCTCGATGGCCGTGCCCGGTACCTGGTGGCCGAGCTCGCCCACGAGACCGTAGGGCAGCTGATGATCACCACGGAGTGGTCCGACTGGCGCGACTGCGACGTGTGGTGGATCCAGTCCGTGTACGTGTGCCCCATTGCCCGGCGGCGCGGCGTGTACCGTGCCTTGTGGTCCGCAGCTCTCCGCGAGGCGAAGGCCCAAGGCGCCGGAGGCCTCCGCCTCTACGTTGACCACCGAAACGATCCTGCCAAGGCCACATACCGAAGCCTCGACATGGACGACGGCCACTACGCCCTGTTCGAGACTCTCTTCGCCGAATCCTCCCCGCCGGAGACCTCATGACCGCCACCGTTCCAGCGGCCCCCTACCCAGACCCTGCCTTCGCCCCTGCCGACTGGCCCACTCCGATGGCGCAGGCCATCGACGCGATGATTCGGCGCTACGGCGTCGACGTCCCCGAACACGACCCCCTTCGTCCGCCGCTGGCGGTGTTCGACTGGGATGACACCAGCATTCAAGGCGACATCTCTCACGAAGCCCTCTCCCTTCTCGAGGCCCGGGATCCCCGAGGGCAGGTGGAGGCCTACCGCGCAGCCTGCGCCGAGGACCTGTACGCGGCGTACCGGGAGCTCGTCCACACCTTGGTGGCCGGACGCACCCCCGAGCAAGTCCGGAAGCTCGCCATCGAGGCCTTGGCGGTGGGGCGCGAACAGGGCAGGCTTCGGCTTCGACCAGGAATGGCTGAGTTGGTTGCGCGCATGCAGGCTCGCGGCTGGTGGGTCCGCGTCGTCACCGCATCGCCAGCCGTCCTTGTCCAGCCCTTGGCGGGCTCCTACGGGATCCCCCCCGAACACGTCCTCGGCATGACGTCCTCGATGGAGCGAGGACGCTACCTGCCAGTGCTCGAGGAGCCCGTCCCCATCGGGCCGGGGAAGCTCGAGGTGGTGCGGGCCCGTCTTGGGCGAGACCCCCTCTTCACCGCGGGTGATTCTCGCTCGGACCACGCACTCATGGCCGTGAGTCGCTATGTCCTCCTGCGCCACGCCGGCGATGACGACCTGCATCGGGAAGCATCGGACCGCGGCTGGTGGATTCTCGATTCGGAGGTCTCGTGAAGCTCGGCTTGGCCGTCCTCGACTTCGGTGGCCCCATGGGCCCCGATGAGCTGGTCCCTTTCCTCACTGCGCTCCTCGAAGACGTGTTGCCAGGGCCCATGGCTCTGAAGCGACTCGTGGCCCCGACCATCGCGAAGCGAAGGTCGGCGGCCGTCGGTCCCAACTACGAGATGATCGGGTGGTCCCCCCTGGTGCCGACCCATCGAGCTCAGGTAGAGGCCCTCCGGGAGGCGCTCGGGGATGACGCTCTCCCGATGGCCTCCGGGATGATGTTCACCCCGCCATCCATGCGCGCCTGCGTCGACGAGCTCCTCGGGCACGGAGTCGACGGCATCATCGTCCTGCCGATGTTCCCGCACTACAGCATCGCGACGACCCAGGCAGCCTTCTCGTTCTTCTGGGAAGCCTTGGTGGAAGCCGACGCAGGGCACCTCCCCATCCGTTGGATCCCCAGCTACTTCGACCACCCGCTCTACATCCGCTCGGTGACGGAGACCATCCGGGAGGGTCTGGCGGCCATGGAGGGTCCCGAGGAAGAGCCGGTCCACCTCCTCTTCACCCCACACGGCCTTCCAGTGAGCTGGGTGACCAAGCGGGGCGACCCCTACCCCGAACAGATCCGAGCCACGGTGCGAGCGGTGGTGCGTGATCTCGATTGGCAGGGCCCGTGGCACCTCGGCTGGCAAAGCCGCGTGGGGCCCGTCCAGTGGTTGGTGCCAGGCACCGATCATGTCCTCGAACAGCTCGGGGCCGAGGGTGTGAAGCGGGTCTGCATGGTGCCCGTGGCGTTTGCCGCCGAACACATCGAGACACTCCACGAAATCGACATCGAGTACGCCGAAGTGGCCAAGCATGCGGGCATCGAGCACTTCGGTCGGGCGCCGGCCCTCGGCACACAACCCGACTTCATCGCCTGCCTCGCCGACCGGGTCCGTGATGCGACAGGATCGCTTCGCAAGCTTCCGTGCGTGCGCTGCCGTGAACCGAAGGGCGACACCTGGCGCAAGCAAGGCAGCTGCGTCAACTGCCGCTTCTCCGTGCCGAGCTACCTGTCGGACCACACGCAGTTCCCGGCCTCCTGATCGGCGGTACTTGGTAGGTGTTACGGGCGCCGCCTATGTCTGCACGCCTGGTCACCCTCGAAACCGTTCCCGATCTGGTCGACGCCTTGGCGTCGGCCACCCGCATCGCCGTGGATACCGAATTCCACGCCGAACGGCGCTACATCCCAAAGCTGTTCCTCGTTCAGATCTACGTGCCCGGCGGTGAAGCCTGGATCGTGGACCCCCTCACGCCAGACCTGCTCGAATCCTTGTCCGAGTCACTTCGAGCGGTGTCTTGGATCGTCCACGGGGGAAGCCAAGACATCCGCCTGCTAGGGCGAGCCCTCGGCGGCATGCCCGAGGAAGTGCTCGACACCCAGATCGGAGCGGGACTGCTCTCCGAACGATTCCCAGAGGGCTACGGCACGCTCGTTCAGCGCTTCTTGGGACGCACCCTGCCGAAGGCGTCGACCTTGTCGGACTGGAGCAAGCGCCCCCTCAGCGCCCAGCAGCTGCAGTACGCAGTGGACGACGTGCTGCGCCTTCCGGAACTCTGGGCGTCCATCGAACGGCAGCTCGCCGAGCGTGGCCGTCAGGACATCGCCAAGCAGGCGTGCGCGGATGCGCGGGAGAAGGCCCTACGAGAATCTCCCCCCGAGGATGCTTGGCGGAGGTTTGCGGCAGCCGAGGGCATGCCCCCTCGAGCGAGAAGTGTGTTGCAAGAGATCACATCCTGGCGAGAAGCCCTTGCCCAAGAACGGAACCAACCGGTGCGCACGCTGCTCGGCGACGGCTCCATCGTAGAACTATCCAAGCGTCCCCCAAACACCAAGGACGGCATCCTCGCCAACCGGCGTTTCCCTCGCTCCGCTCAGAAGCACGTCAGCGCAATTTGGGAGGCGGTCGAGCGGGGACTGCAGCGCTCAGAGCAAGACGCGCCCCCTTGCCCCGAGCGCTACTCTGCGCCATGGAGGGCGCTGCAGGTCATGCGGGCGTGGGCCGTGCAGTTGGGGCATGAGCTCGGCGTCAGTCCCCGGCTCGTCCTGAACGATGACCTCCTCGCAGCGCTGGCGCTCGACGCACCCACATCGCGAGATGAGGTGGCTGCCCGGCTCGGCCCATGGCGGGACGCCCTCGTAGGTGATGCTGCATGGGAGTGGTTCCATGGCAGTCAACGGCTCGGCATGCACGGCTCCCAAGTGATTCTCGGCCCGACGCACTGACGGCGAGAGCGGATTCCAACCGGACCGTCTCGCTGCGCTCGAGAGCCCAATTGGAACCTCACTTGTTGCGCGACCCAAAGGCCGCTCGTCGAGCATCCCGCTCCGCTCGCCCTCCGATTCGCCACTGAGAAGCAAGCTTCGCCAGCGAATCTCGGGCTCACCGTCACGGGATTTCTAGGACCGCGCCCCGCGCTAGCGACCCGAGCGCGTCCCAGGCGACCCCAGTCCTCGCCCGCCGCCAAAAGATTTCCATCGCCAATTCGCGGCGTTCATCCTCGCCCTTCAATTTTCACGAAATGATCTCAGCGGATCCTCGTTGCGCGGAAGCGCTCGTAGGCGCAATATTTGGGTGCGGGGCGACAAACCCCGAGCCAATACCGGCAAAGCCGGCGATACAACACCATTTCCCAGCAGCAGGAGTTACCCATGATCAAGTTCATCCAGGACGAGCAGGGCGCCACCGCCATCGAGTACGGCCTCATCGCGACCCTCGTGGGCATCGCCATCATCGCGGCCGCCACGGCCCTGGGCACCGCCCTCAGCGGTGCGT
>Ga0316204_10001558_pt1 | contig 60384 bp, 59 predicted proteins | sample 6monrhotite_MG_2_FD_205661 | JGI IMG/M metagenome (GOLD analysis project Ga0316204, IMG submission 205661) | Microbial mat bacterial communities from mineral coupon in-situ incubated in ocean water Damariscotta River, Maine, United States -... | ecosystem: Environmental > Aquatic > Marine >...
TGAATGTGTTGTTGCCAGAAGTCTTTTTTCGGATCTGATTTCATGTGGTTCGCCTTGATTATGTTGAAATCAAAACGATAGCAATGTTGCTGTGTGATTGTTAGATGGGGTTTATCGACCGCTTACTAACAGTCGGTATGGCTGTTGCGAATGCCGCAGAGACTATTAAAGTGGGTGTGTTGCATTCACTATCTGGCACCATGGCTATCAGTGAAACCACACTGAAAGACACCATGTTGATGCTGATTGACGAGCAAAACAAAAAGGGTGGTGTGCTTGGTAAAAAGCTGGAAGCTGTGGTGGTTGACCCTGCTTCAAACTGGCCGCTGTTTGCTGAAAAGACCCGTGAACTTATTTCAAAAGAAAAGGTGGATGTCATCTTTGGCTGTTGGACTTCGGTATCACGAAAGTCAGTTTTGCCTGTAATTGAAGAACTGAATGGTTTGATGTTTTATCCGGTTCAATACGAAGGTGAAGAGTCTTCCAAAAATGTTTTTTATACCGGTGCTGCGCCAAATCAACAGGCGATCCCCGCGGTTGATTACCTGATGAATGATATCGGTGTGAAACGCTGGGTGTTGGCGGGTACTGATTATGTTTATCCTCGCACTACCAACAAAATTCTTGAAGCCTATCTGAAGGCAAAAGGCGTTGCAGATAAAGATATCATGATCAACTACACGCCTTTCGGTCACTCTGATTGGCAGTCAATTGTCTCTGACGTGAAGAAATTTGGTTCAGAAGGTAAAAAGACGGCCGTGGTCTCTACTATCAATGGTGATGCCAACGTCCCATTCTATAAAGAATTGGGGAATCAGGGGGTTTCTGCTGAAGATATTCCTGTAGTGGCTTTTTCAGTCGGTGAAGAAGAGCTGTCAGGTATCGATACTGCACCATTGGTCGGCCACTTGGCTGCATGGAACTATTTCATGAGTGTTGAAGCTGACGAGAATGAGGCCTTTATTAAATCCTGGAAAAAATTCACCAAGGATAATAAACGGGTTAGCAATGACCCAATGGAAGCCCATTACATTGGTTTTAATATGTGGGTCAAAGCCGTTGAGAAGGCCGGTACTACCGATACAGATAAAGTGGCTGATGCGATTATTGGTATAGAAGCCCCCAACTTGACGGGTGGTGTTTCTAAAATGTTGCCTAACCATCACATCACCAAGCCTGTTTTGATTGGTGAGATACAGGATGACGGTCAGTTTGAAGTGGTCTGGGAAACGGAAGGTCTGGTTGCAGGTGATGCATGGTCTGATTTCTTGCCAGGTAGCAAGGATATTGAAGCAGACTGGGTTGACCTGAAATGCGGTAATTACAACACCAAGACCAAAAAGTGTTCCGGTCAAAACTTTTAATCCTCCCTAAAGGATAGTGTTAGTTTAAATGTCATAGTTTTGATCGAACTGTGAGAGCGGGGTAGGTTATATCTACTCCGTTCTTTTTATAACTCTGTAATAAATTATTCCATAAGGTTTGTCTATGAAATGGCTGTCCCAGTTTTTTTTGGTGATGTTATTCAGTCTGATTTCTGTAACCGTAGTGCCAGCCTATGCCAATGATGGCAGCCTGGAACATGTAATTGAAGGTTTGAAGGAAAAAAGTTTTTCCAAGAAAACCACAACTGTTGAACAACTTGGCGTGATTGCTGACGACCGAGTCTTTACGATTCTTAGTGCTATGCTGGAGGGCGATCTTTATTATCAAAAGAGTCCCCCGCAAGCCATTGTGATTGCTGAAAAGATTGAGGATGGCTTGATCTTAACCGATGTGTTGTCCGGCAAGTCTCTTGGTGTTGTGAGTAAGCGTGAGCTTAAAAAGGTAAAGGTTAATAATAAATTAAGGCGAGTATTGCGCACTGCGCTGGCCAAACTCAGCTTTAATAATAATGACCCAGATATACGTCGTGCTGCGGTGCGAAATATGTTTAAGAATATTGATAGTGAGACTGTTGTATTGTTGCAGTCACGTCTTGCTATAGAAACTGAAGATAAGGTCCGTGATGTCATTGATGTTGGCGTTGCCTTATTTGAGTTTCAGTCAGACGACAAACAGATCAAACTCCAGGCGGTGCAAACCCTGGGCAATAGCCTTGAGTCTGAGGCCCGTAATGTGCTTTTACCCCTGGTAGCCAAAGGCGATGATGGTCGTTATCTGCTGGAGGATCGCGAATTGCGAACGGCGGCTATAAAGGCCATGGCACGCATTGATGCCAAACTGCAGTACAACAGCTGGGCTGAGACCATTTATTTTGGTATGAGCCTGGGTTCAGTGTTATTGCTGGCCGCGATAGGCCTGGCCATCACCTTTGGTGTCATGGGTGTGATCAATATGGCCCATGGTGAGTTGATTATGATTGGTGCCTATACCACCTATGTAATTCAGCTGTTGATGCCCAATCAGATTGAGTATTCTTTATTGGTGGCCGTTCCAGCAGCTTTTCTGGTGGCGGGTCTGGTGGGGATTGCAATTGAACGCGGCGTGATTCGTTTTCTTTATGGCCGCCCGCTGGAGACCTTGTTGGCGACCTTTGGTATTAGCTTGATTCTTCAACAGCTGGTGCGAACTATCTTTTCGCCACTTAATCGTTCGGTGGAAACACCACAATGGATGAGTGGCACCTTTGAGGTAAATGCGGCCCTCGCCCTTACCTATAACCGTTTTTACATCATCATCTTTAGTCTATTGGTGTTTGCCGCCTTGCTGGTTATTTTGAAGAAGACCTCGTTGGGTTTACACGTGCGTGCCGTTTCACAAAATAGAACCATGGCAAGGGCGATGGGAATACGCACAGGTTGGGTAGATGCCATGACCTTTGGCCTGGGCTCGGGGATTGCAGGTATTGCCGGGGTAGCTCTGAGTCAACTCACCAATGTCGGACCTAACATGGGTCAGGCCTACATTATCGATTCATTCATGGTGGTGGTGTTTGGTGGTGTCGGTAACCTGTGGGGTACCTTGGTGGCGGCCATGTCACTTGGTGTGATCAATAAGGTGTTGGAACCATGGGCCGGTGCTGTACTGGCAAAAATTCTGGTGCTGGTATTTATTATCCTTTTTATTCAGAAAAAACCACGCGGATTGTTTCCTCAGCGTGGTCGGGCGGCGGAGCACTAAGATGGAAAATAGAAGCTTCATTGTAAACTTGCTTGCCGATGACAAGGCTGCCAGGTGGTTTTTGTCCACCTTGCTGGTGCTTGGCATTGTGGTGCCATTTTGTAACCTAGTGATACCCGAAGGCTCAGCGTTTCATATTTCAACCTATATGGTGACGCTGCTGGGAAAATACCTTAGTTATGGTTTGTTGGCGATTGCTCTGGACCTGGTGTGGGGTTATTGCGGCATATTAAGTCTTGGTCACGCCGCTTTTTTTGCCCTGGGTGGCTATGCCATGGGCATGTATTTGATGCGCCAGATTGGTGACCGGGGTGTCTATGGTAATCCTGATTTGCCCGACTTTATGGTATTTCTCAGCTGGACAGAACTGCCGTGGTACTGGTCTGGCTTTGACATGTTCTGGTTTGCCATGTTGATGGTGATGTTGGTGCCAGGTCTGCTCGCCCTTGTATTTGGCTGGTTGGCATTTCGATCGCGGGTGACAGGTGTCTACCTTTCCATTATTACCCAGGCCTTGACCTTTGCGTTGTTGCTAGCATTTTTTCGTAATGAAATGGGCTTTGGTGGCAATAACGGTCTAACCGATTTTAAGGACATTCTCGGTTTTGATTTGCAAACGGATATAACCCGTGCCGGCCTGTTTGTGGCAACGGTATTGTTTCTGGCTTTAGGTTATCTGGTTTCCAAGTATATCGTTTCCTCCAAGATGGGGCGTGTGGTAGTCGCTATTCGAGATGCGGAAGATCGAACCCGATTTGTTGGTTACAAGGTCGAGTCTTTTAAACTTTGGATCTGGGTATTCTCGGCTATGTTGGCGGGTATTGCCGGTGCGCTTTACACGCCGCAGGTAGGCATTATTAATCCCGGTGAGTTTTCGCCGCTCAATTCCATTGAGCTTGTGGTGTGGGTGGCAGTGGGTGGTCGTGGCACGTTGGTTGGTGCAGTGGTTGGTGCCGTAGTGGTCAATTTTGCCAAGACATTTTTTACCGGTTTTGCCCCAGAAATTTGGCTGTTTTTCCTTGGTGCCCTATTTATCTTTGTTACTATTTTTCTGCCGCAAGGGATTGTCGGACTGCTTAAGCAGTTGGCCGAAAAAAGAGCCTGGGGATTGAAACATAAAAAGACTGAGGAGCTCGCCTCATGAAGGCTCTGGATGATTTACGCGAAACCATGCGCCGTGACCGAGTGTTTGATTTTATGCTCGACAAACAACTGCCCGTCATGCCGGGTACGCGTGCGGTCAAAGAAGGTGAGGTGGATACCAGTCATGGCCCCATTCTTTATCTGGAAGGCGTCAATGTGTCATTCGACGGCTTTAAGGCGATCAATGACCTGAATCTATATATCAACGATGGTGAACTGCGTTGCATCATCGGCCCCAATGGCGCCGGTAAAACCACCATGATGGATATCATCACCGGCAAGACCCGGCCTGACAGTGGTATGGTTTATTTCGGCCAGACTATGGACCTGACCCGCATGTCTGAATATGAGATTGCCGCGGCGGGGATTGGCCGAAAATTTCAAAAGCCGACCATTTTTCCTGAACATACAGTGTTTCAAAATCTTGAACTGGCATTGCAGGCAGATAAACGGGTCTGGCCGAGTCTGTTTTTCAAGCTGAACGGTGAGCAACGAGATTGCATCGATGAGGCCTTGCACACCATCAATCTAGTGGCTGAACGTGATCTGAATGCCTCGCAACTATCTCATGGCCAGAAGCAATGGTTAGAGATTGGCATGTTGGTGGTACAAAATCCACGAGTGTTACTGGTGGATGAACCGATTGCCGGCATGACGCATCAGGAAACCGAACGCACCGCAGAACTGCTTACCGGCCTGGCAGGCAAACATTCAGTTGTAGTGGTGGAACATGATATGGAGTTTATTCGTTCCATTGCCAGAACCGTAACGGTATTGCATGAAGGTCACGTACTGGCTGAGGGGAGCATGGCAGAAGTGCAAAATGATCCGCGTGTTATCAGCGTTTATCTAGGAGAGTAGCTGTGCTCAGTGTTAAAGGGCTAAATCAATTTTATGGTGATAGCCATACCCTGTGGGATATCGATCTAGAGGTTGCGCAAGGAAGTTGTGTTTGTCTAATGGGGCGAAATGGTGTCGGTAAAACCACCTTGTTGAAGGCAATCATGGGGCTGTTGCCAATCAAAGAGGGGCTACTCATGTTTGCTGGCCACGATCTGGCTAAACAGCCTGCTGAGCACCGAGCCCGCCTGGGGATAGGCTATGTACCACAGGGGCGAGAGATTTTTCCTCAACTCACTGTTGAGGAAAATCTAAAGATAGGCCTGAGCTCACGGGCAGATAAATCAATCAATGCCACTGAGAAAGTCTATGACATGTTTCCAGTTTTGAAGGAGATGCTGCAGCGCCGCGGTGGTGATTTGTCAGGGGGGCAACAGCAACAATTGGCCATCGGTCGGGCCTTGATGCTGAATCCGACAATATTGTTATTAGATGAACCGACAGAGGGGATTCAACCCAATATTGTTGCCGAGATAGGTGATGTGATTATGCGTTTGAATGAAGAAGAAAATATCACTGTGTTAATTGTTGAGCAGAAATTGCCATTTGCCCGCCGGGTCGGTAAGCAGTTTGAAATTCTTGATCGTGGTCGTAATGTGGCCAGAGGGGCTATGTCAGAGCTCAGTGATGAGATTGTGCAGAAGTATCTGACGGTCTAAAAATATTTATTTTTCCACCAACCAAACAAATTGGTACGGCTGTAAGGTGGTGCAGGGCAGAATGTCAGGCAATTGCTGCTGGCTTACCAGATCATACCAAATAGGTTTGTCGGTCAGTTCAGGCTGGTTGGGCAGGTTGATCTGTTGCGGTGCTGCGGTGATGTTGTAGATTGCAAATAGAATTTTTCCTGTTTCTTTATCTGTGCGAAGAAAAGCAAATAGACTGTTGTTGATCTCTATTACCTGTTGTGGGTTATCAGGATGAAAGCAGGGTTCAATTTTTCGAACATGTAACAATTCCAGCAACCATCTCAAAACTTCATGACTGGGTGTATGAGGGTTATTAAGCAGCTCTTGCAGTTCATCGTATTGCCAACGTTTACGGTTAATAGAACGTGTTCGGCCGCTCAGCTCTACACCGTGGAGGTCGTTGGGAGTTGCCAATAGGCTATGAATATAGATGCCGGGAATGCCTTGTAGTCCCAGCATTATGGCCTGTGAGCAGATGAAACGATTGACCTGCCATTGGTCTGGGCCTCGGCGTGTTCCTTGTAATGCATCAAATAGCGAGATGTTGATTTCATAGGGTGTATCTTCGCCATTGGGGTTGGCTTTCATGCTGACAAAGCCGCCAAATCGGTGCATGGATTCGATAAGTTCATCTACTTCATGGCGGTCGAGTATTCCCTCTAAAGCCCGTAGCCCAATTCCATCATGAGAGGCTGTAAAGTTAAAGTAGCTGCAACCTTTAGGCAGTTCAGCTAATGATTTGGCCCAGCGGGTGAGGTGTTGTGAGGTGCCGCGATTCAAGGCATGTAAGGTGAGCGGTGGTAGTGAAAATTGGTAGACCATGTGGGCTTCATCACCATTGCCAAAGTAACTGAGATTTTCATTATGAGGCACATTGGTTTCAGTAATTAAGATCGCATTGGGGGCAACAAAGGTCATTACATCACGAATGAGCTTTACTACCTCATGAGTCTGATCTAGATGAATGCAGCTAGTGCCGAGTTGCTTCCATAAAAAGGCGATGGCATCAAGGCGAATGATGCTGCCACCATTGCGAATATAGAGCAGCAGGATGTCGAGATATTCGAGCAAGACGTCTGGATTGGCAAAGTTGACATCAATTTGGTCTTCACTGAAAGTGGCCCAGACATAGAGTGGGCCGCGGCGTGTGGTTACCGGTACTAATAATGGCGTGTTACGTGGCCGTGTTACCTGACTGACATTGGTATCCTGTGGCAGTTCGATAAAATAATCCTTGGCAGGTGAGAGATTAGCGACAAAGTCGTAAAACCATAGGCTCTCGCGTGAGACGTGATTGATAACCAGGTCAAACATCAACTTGTAACTGTGACTAAGTTTTTTGACATCGCGCCAGTCACCCAACTCTGGATTTACCATCCGATAGTCAATCACAGAAAAGCCATCATCTGAGCTATAGGGGAAGAAGGGCAGGATATGTATGCTGCTGACTGCATCGCCTATTTGCTCGTTGAGGAACTTTTTTAAGGCTGATAGTGGCATTTTGTTTGGAGTGAGGATGGAGTCGCCATAGGTGATTAAGATGACATCAGATTGGTTCCACAATGTCTCAGGTTTAGGCTGGTTGATTTTTCCATAGCGTTGTACAAGCCCCATAACGCGATCACTGACCTGATGGTGCTGATCGGGATAGATTGCCTGTAGATGTTCCGCTACAGTTTCACGTAGTTGCTTCAGCGCTAACTCATCACTCATGTTTATTATCTCTTACTCTAGCGATTGTCTTCTTCCACCGCGTCATACAAGCGGTCAAGAATATCTGGTACCGCGCTGATGACACGGTTCCAGCTGGGGATAAATGGCGTTTCCATGGGGTTTTCCAGAAATGATTTGCCTGCCGCTATAATATTTTCAGCAAACAATTCTACCGCGACCTCTTCTTCGTGACGGTCAACAGTCAAGCCATTCATTACTGCATCGTTGTAATAGGTTTCAATAAAGTCCAGGGCGATACGGTAGTAGGTTGCTTTGATGGTACGAAAGGTTTCCTGTGTAAAGATTACGCCTTGGGTGGCCAGCTTTCTGAATATTGCTTTGGCAATGTCGGTACACATTTTAGACAGCCCAGCATCAGGGTTGTTGGCGGACAGGATTTGGTGTTTGTGGTCGTAGTTGTCGGCGATGTCTACCTGACATAAACGATTGGTGGAATAGTTACGTTTGACTTCAGATAGAACGCCTATCTCAAGACCCCAGTCGCTGGGTATACGAATGTCATTGAAGACATCGGCACGCATGGAAAATTCGCCGGAGAGTGGGTAACGAAAGCTGTCCAGGTATTCAAGAAATGCATCTGCGCCAAACACCTTTTTTAAGGCGCGAATCAAGGGGGTCACCAGCAGACGACTGACTCGGCCATTTAGCCGACCATTGGCGTGACGTGCGTAGTAACCTTTGCAAAATTCATAGTTGAAATTTGGGTTGGCAACAGGGTAGAGCAGGCGTGCCAGCATTGAACGGTCATAGGTGAGGATGTCGCAATCGTGTAATGCAACTGAACTCGCCTTGCCCGAGGCGAGGATGTAACCATAGCAGTACCAAACATTACGGCCTTTGCCCATCTCCTTGGGGGCAAGCTGTTTTTCCTGCAATAGCTTATCTATTTCGCGCAGCCGAGGGCCATCGTTCCATAAAATACGCTGGTGTTGTGGCAGGCGGTCAAAGAATTCAGAGGCGAAATTAAACTGTTTTTCATCTGCCCGATCCAGGCCAATCACTATTTCACTCAGATAGGGAACTTTCTCCAATTCATCAATAATTCCAGACAGTGCAGGACCTTCCAGTTCTGAAAATAGCGATGGCAGTACCAGCGACATGGGCCGTTGTTTGGAGAATGAGAGCAACTCTTTCTCTAATTCTTCCACAGGTCGTTTGGTTAGATTGTGAAAGTTGGTAATGATGCCGTTTTGATAAAAATCGCCCATAGCAAGATCCTTATAGATATAAATCGATGATTTGGTTGACTGCTTCATTCCAGCCTGAAGGACCAGGCGGCAGCGGAGTAATAATATTGCCGATGTGAGACACGTTTGGCGGTTCCGAGTGTGGGTTACGGATGAGGACCGGCTGATCGGCAGCCTCTAGCATCTGTAGATCGTTCGGCCCATCACCCAGAGCCACGGTGATCCACTCAACCTCGGGTTGGTTCATTTTAAATTGGGCCAATAACCAGGCCATGGTTTTGCCTTTATTAATTGGGCTCATGACGTGATAAAAACGCCCCCCTTGAGTCAGACTTAGTCCTTGTTGTTCTAACTGGATTTTAAATATTTCCAGGGATTCATTATTGCCGTGCCAGAGCAGTGGTTCTGAGCAAAGGCGTTGACAGGCAAGGGCGCTCTTTTCATGGCTAAGGCCGGTGTGTTTCATCACACCAGTGATGCCCAGGTCATTAAAGCCTGAGAACTGAAAACCATATTCACTGCGCAACTGTTGCAGTATTGAGATGATGGTTTGGTAGTCAGTTCCAAACAGTTGTGTTTGGTAGTGGCTGATATTGCTATCAGCTTGCTCAAAGTAGTGCTCAGGTATGGCAGCGATATTGCCATTTTCACAAATCATTGGCTGATGATTATTCATCTCTTGAGCAAATGGGATTAGCTCCGCCAGAGTTTTGCTGCTATTAAATATCAGGGGAAAGTTTAAGTTCGACAGGCGATGCAGGGCCGGCTGGGCGGCAGTCCAGTCATAGTTCTGGTGATCGAGCAGTGTGCCGTCGAGGTCGGTGAATATCAGCAGCTTTTTCATCTGGCTTGCCTAGTGCCGATCTCGCTAATTTGGTGCTGATCATTGAGTTTTAATAGCAGGTCGGCGCGTTGTTGCATTTCAGCCAGGTTGGCCCGGGTGAGTCGCTCATAGTGCATGATGAAGTGTTTGATTGCCGTTTCATCCATCACATGAGGCTTGTCACCTTTTTGTCGATGTAGTTTTTGTTCCTGTAGTGAACGCCATTCCATTACTTTGCCAAAATCGGGGATTTCCAACATTACCAGGGTGTGTAATTGCTCAAACAGGGCCGGATAGTGTTGAGTGAGTTGTTGATTGACATAATGGCGCCATTGGCCATCATTGTCTTCATCACGTTCTAGTGCATTGATGGGGGCAGCCACTTCCGTCTCAGTTTGCGGTTTCGTACCAACACACCAGCCTTCAAATAAAACTATATCTACCGGTAAATCGATGCTTGGCCAGCGTGATTCATTTGCGCGATCATCCAGCGATTTATCAAATAGTGGCAACTTGATTGAACCGTGTTGCTCACGCAGTTGTTTGAATAGCTGTAGACCAAGGTCAATATCATGTGTGCCGGGCACACCACGGGTGATCAATAAAGGGTGAGCTGTATTGGCTAATGCTACGCGCTCAGCGCGAGTGAAATAAAGGTCATCGATAGACAGGGTGGCGACCCGCTTACCAAAACCCTCGCTGAGCAGCAAATCCAAAATCTTACAGAGGGTAGATTTGCCTGAACCTTGAGCACCGTTGATACCGATGAAGTGGGGCGATGTAGTGCCACGTTTAACCAACCAATCAGCGATAGGCAGGTAGAGACCAGACAGTAACTCAACAGCCTGACGCGGTACTTCAATGTGTTCTTTGTTTAGAAGGTCACTAAATGGCTGTTCAAGTTTATGCGCCATCGCCTCAAGTTGATGTCTGGGAAGCATCGTTAAAGGTGAAGGGGCTGTGTATGGCTTGGATGTGAACATAGTTGTCTGCAAGATCTACCTGTTTTGTCAGTTAGGTTGGGCCTTAAAATTGATATCCCTTAGGCACAACAACGATGCCATTGGCTGATATTTCAAATCGTTCTCTATCTTCTTTTTCATTGATGCCAATATGGGTTCCCTCTGGCACAGTGACATTTTTATCAATAATACAACGATTGATCTGCGCACCCCGGCAGACATGTACGCCCTCGAACAATATGGAATCATGGATCTGGGCTTCATCATTGACAAAGACATTATTAAACAGGATCGAGTGTTGGGTGCTGGCGCCTGAAATCACCGCGCCACTGGAAATGATGGAGTTTATGGCGATGCCTTCACTGCCATATCGACCGGGTACGGTTCTGGCTGGTGGGTGCTGGCCTGAGTAGGTGCGTATGGGCCAGTCATCCTGGTATAGATTCATCGGTGGCACCTGATCTAACAGGTCCATGTTTGCCTGATAGTAGGCGTCGATGGTGCCCACATCTCTCCAATAACGATCAGGCGTGACGCGGCCTGAGTCACCACCAAACTGATAGCCATAAACTTTGCCAGAGTCAATCAGTTTGGGAATGATGTCTTTACCAAAATCATGGCTAGAATTTTCATCGCTGCTGTCTTGTTTTAGAACCTCTAGCAGTTTTTGGGTGGAGAAAATATAAATTCCCATCGAGGCTAGGGCGTTGTTGTCGCCATTGCTGACAGATGCTGGATCTTCTGGTTTTTCAATGAAACTGTTAATCCGTTGCTGATCATCCAAAGACATGACACCAAACTGCTTTGCCTCTTCAAGACTCACATCCATGCAGGCAACAGTCATTTCAGCATTATTGTTCTGATGAAACTTCATCATAGGTGCATAGTCCATGCGATAAATATGATCGCCAGGCAGCACCATAATATGCTCGGCACCACTGCGCTCAAGCAGGTAGATGTTTTGATAAATTGCATCGGCAGTGCCGGAATACCAGCTATCACCAGTGCGCATTTGTGGCGGCACCAGGGTGATGTACTCGCCAAGCTCTGGATTAAAAATAGACCAGCCATCACGCACGTGTTTTTGCAATGAATGGGACTTGTACTGGGTCAGCATCAAAACCCGTCTGACGCCGGAGTGAAGGCAGTTGGTGAGCACAAAGTCGATAATGCGATATTTGCCACCAAAGGGTACTGAAGGTTTGGTGCGGTCTTCAGTGAGCGGGTGCAGACGAGAACCGATACCGCCTGCAAGAATGATCGCTAGAGTTTTAGAAAACATGGTTTGCATAGCCTTTGCTTGTGTTCGTAGTTATCTAATCCAGTAATTGCATTAACTGTACCAAGTTGGTGCAAGACAGTGTTTCACCGGTTTATACTGGAATGAGCTATTTATTTGCTGGTATTTTAATGTGGTATGCACATTCGTGGTGCAGACAATGCCTGCTAATGATCGGTAATGAAACAAATAAGTTTGTATATTAATATTTCTTACGATGAGATAGGTGGGTGGTTAACACCAGATGGATCAAAAGTAGATCAAATTGGTACTTCAGATTTAGTAATAATTTATTTATAGGCTAGATTTTATTTGCTGTGCCAGCAATTCCACTGGATGGGCGACTACCACGTCCAAATTCTCCTGAAATATTCCTGAAGCCAGGTGTAAGGCACAACCAATACTTGAGGTCACCAGAATATTGGCCTGGGTGGTTTGCAGATGTTTGAGTTTTTCGGCGCGTATTTCAGCGCTCATTTCCGGGTGGCTGAGCATGTAGCTACCGCTGGCACCACAACATATATTGTTTTCCGGCAGGGGGATAAGGTCTATTGCTGGAATTCGCTTAAGAAATTGATAGGCCTTTTCGTGCGTACCTAGCGGGAAACGCTGACTACAGGGTTCATGCACCGCAACACGTTTATTCAGTGGCTCTAGTGTTAATGACTTAGGCCATTCCTGTTCGGCAATGAATTCATTGATATCTTTTAGTTTGAATTCGAAGCTTTCTATCTCGGCCATCAACTCGGTACTCTCTTTTCTACGTTTGTACTGTTTCAGTGGTGAGCCGCAGGCACTGGCGGTGAAGACGATGTTATCTACGCCCAGGTCTTTAAAGGCGCGTAGATTCAGTTCTGCCAATTGATCCGCAGTGGCCTTATCACCATTGTGTTTGTGGATTGCGCCGCAGCATTGTTGCATTTGAGGCACGTGGACATCATAACCAAAGGCATTTAGCACCTTAATGGCAGCATGCAGAGATGGATTGTCCATGGTGTTGGTGAGACAGCCGGTAAACAGACCCACACTCCCTTTTTTTGTTATGTGTGTTGGATAAAACTTGCCAATATGTTTGTATTCAGGAAGTTTAGGCAACATAGCATCGAGTGTGCTTGTGCCAGTGAATTTGAGTAATCCAAGTTGTTTCGCCATGGCTTGCAGGCCTGAATTTTGATATAGGCGTAAACCACTAAACAGGCGGATCAGACTGGCGCGTTGGCTGGTGAAATAAAGCAGACTGCGAATTGCTGCTGAATTTGCTGGGGGGGGGCAATTTTTCACGTGCCTTGCCCAACAACTTGAGATAGCGCATTTTCGATGGGCATACTTTTTCACATGCTCGGCACTCCACGCAGTTGTTCAGGTGTGTCTCTGCTTCCTGGCTTAGCGTAGCGCCATCGTAGAGAAGCTTGGAAATGAGTTTAAGCCGACCGCGAGGTGATTCTTCAGATTGACGTTTGATTTTAAAAGTAGGGCAGTGGCTGACACACATATTGCAGCTACGGCAGTCCATATCGTCTGGTATGTAGAGTGTCTCTTGCTTGCTACCCATATACAGATTCTCATGTTGGATAAATATATTCCTAATATATCCAAGCAAGTATTAGTCCAGAATGGTTATGAGTGTTAAGTATATGAATTTTGATTGGTTATTGTTGATGGCACCAAAAATTAGAATGAACGTTTGTTGATTTTGCAACAAATTAAATTACTAGAGCTCGACTGGCACCATAATGGTTGGTGTGCACGAAGCTATAACTTGGCTGTTCCGTGAAAGCATAGTTTGACCGGGAGGGGGCTTCTTTGTGCTCGTTGCAGCTATTCTTATAAGTATTGTTCTATCAGTATTTCCTAGTTAGTTTCTTTACAGCAAATACAGCAGATTTAAGCCAAGCCGTTAATATAGCGTCGGTAATGTTTACACTTTTAGTAAGGTAATTTTCAATGAGCTTGTTAAGCGATTGATAATGCTTGTTAAATTTATTTTGGCATGATGTTTGCATTTTGTTAAGTCGGTTAATAAACACTAAAAGGTAAAATATGCGAATTCTTTCTAAGTTAATTGTTTCGACATCCCTGATGCTGTCAGCATCTATGGCCAATGCAACTGTTTACGTTCAGGATTTTGATGGTTTCTCCAATGGCACTACGAATCTGTCGGATGGTTCAGTAATTGCGGGTAACGCCTCTGTCCAGAACAACCAGTTAAGATTAACTCAGAACTTAAACAGTCAAAACAGCGCTTTCTGGATTGGGAGTCTTGCGGGGTCTTCGCTTGGCTGGGATGCTTGGTTTGACTACACGATTAGCAGCACGCACACTTTTGCGCCCGCAGACGGATTTTCCTTTAACTATGGTGCAATCTCAGCCGGTCAGCTTTCTAATCAGGCCGAGGAAGGATATCCAGGTATCGCCCCCAACATCTCTTATGAAATGGATACTTGGAATATAACCAGTCCCGAAGTTGGTCCAGCGATTGCCGTCGATGGAACAGACATTGCGGGTGGTTTCATCAACGGTCCTATCCTCAATACACTTGATACGATTTCGGGTTCAATACATATCTCGTTGGACGCAGCTGGTCTCACTAGCTTCACCTCGACTGGCGCAGTAACTAATGCCAATTTTTTAGATTTAGCATCGGGATTCAATCTTAATGATAGCCTTAATTTTGCATTAGCAGCTAGGACAGGCGGCGCATATCAGGAAGTGTTAATTGATAATCTCCGTATTGAGACCAAAACCGTACCAGAACCCACCATCCTCGCACTCATGGGTTTAGGTTTGGCCGGGTTAGGATTCTCGCGCAGGAAGAAAGCAGCTTAAACAAACGTACAACAGGATTATCTAAGCCCCGTTTCGGCGGGGCTTTTTTTTGTCAAAAGGAACACACGAAAGTCCGCTTCTGGCCCAGACTGGGCCGGCAGTTGCCTTAAGTGCAGGCACACTAATCTTTCATGTAAGCAAAGATTGTCCGATTTGGCCAAACTATGGCTATTGAATACATTCGTCGTTTAATGAATCAATCTGACTTTATATAGTCCACCAATCACTACATATTCATCCTCACTGGCTAACATGCCAGGCAGCAGCGCATTGTAAAAGCTAACTTTACTCAGCGGGGTCTTCGCTTCAATGACATGATCGCCAAACTCATCGGCGCGTTTCTGGTTGGTACTGAATGAGTTGGAATTGTTTAATAAGACTATTCTGTAGCCGTCATTGATATTTTCAAATGTTTCATAGTCGCTAATATTATTGCAGCCTCTATATATTGATGGTCACTTTGGTTCATGGCCACGATTTATTGTTTATCAAATCAATAAAGATGAAATACGCTTGATCGCCATTCGGCCCACTGATGGTGCAGATTACGCAGAAGATAAAAATGCCTTTCGTGCCAGCATTGTTGATGACTGTGATGTTTTGTATGTCCAGTCTGTCGATGGCCCTGAGGCTGCCAAGATTGTGCGTGCCGGTATTTACCCTATCAAACTGCCTGAAGGCGGTGAGGGGCGCGAGGCCTTGGCACGTCTGCAAGGGACTCTGGCCGGGACACCACCGCCCTGGTTGGCCAAGATCATCGGCATTGATGCAGAAAAACGCACCAAATTCAGTGCGGCTGAGGCTGAGGTATGATTAGCCCAGAGATCGTTGATGAGGTGATTGCCAAGGTCGAGGCCAGTTACCTGGGTGAGGCGGTGTTGGATAGCCTGCGCAAGGACTATCCCGATGTCCGTTTCACCTATTGTTCTATCGACGACATCACCACCAATGCCAAACCGGCTGTTGAACGGCCAGGCTTTAATGTCTATTTTGTCGATGCCCAGAAACATTGCGCCTGTCTGACTAATGATCACCAAATCGCTTGCGGTATGGTGTTGGCAGAGTTGTATGAAGAGGATGATGACTAATCGTCATCCTTTTTTCGAACGGCGTGTTGTTCTATATCGCCTTTGAAGGAGCAGGGCGGTGAAGGCATCAAAATCAAACATGGCAGACACCACCCCACGTGCCGATTGCAATGCCTGTGACTATAGCACTACGAGGCTGGCAGGTGGGTCGTGTAAGCCGGGTGACGCCTGCGTGGTTGTTGAAAGTGGTCGCCAAATCGATAGGTTTTTTCGCAATAATCCAGATCTGGCACAACTATATCTTGATGATCATTTCTGGGAACGCCGTGCTATTGCCAGTCGTTATTCTCCCATCGAATTGTTAACAGCATTGATTCATGACGAAGATGAGGTGGTACGTCGTGCCATTGCCTACCGTATTCCTATCGAACTGCTTGACCCCTTAATCACAGACCCGGATCGAGAGGTACGCATCACCGTCGCTGATCGTCTGCCTGAAGTCAGCCTGGCTTTAATGGCGCAGGACCCAGAACGGGATGTACGGCGTATTGTTGCTCGTCGCATGCCTGCCGAAATGGCCATGATGATGCTCAATGATTCAGAATGGATGATCCGTTTTGAAGCTGCAATGAATGTTGAGCCAGCGGCACATGAAGTGCTGCGAAATAACCCTGAAACAGAAATACGTGCCTTGGTTATTGAGCGTCTGGATGAGTAAATAATATTAAATATCTGTTGTTGTAAACAGAATAATAAGTCCCTTTAAATTATTTGACGGCCATGAGGTTGTGGTCAATCAGTTTTCCACTTGTGTGTGGTTAGTGCTCATAACAACGATTAAGCCGTCTGGCAGATCATGTGTATGGCTCAAGACTGCGCTTATATTCAAAGTTGGTGACTTTTTTGTGCAAACTATTATCGGCTTATGTATCAGTATGGTGCGGATTATTAGGAAGAACATCTTAAATATATTATAACTATTTGAATAATATATATAATTAATATGTGGAACGAATATTGCCAGTCACATAGATAAAAGTTAATTCGGGTTATCGAAATATTTTATGATCCTGAACATATTAGTGGATTTAGTGTGAAAACGATGATTGCCAAAATAGAAACTAAGGTTGATGTTGTTACACCAGCGTTTACGACGGTGAATATGCAGCTTCCACATTATTTACAGCAGCTTAATCTTCTAACCGTAATTCGTCATCTTAGTATGCTGTTGATGGAGGCGCAGAAACATCGTGGAACAAGCATGGCAGTACTTGAAGGTGACTTGCTATTTGAGCCACAGGTTTTGCATGAGCAGTCCATCATACAGCGTTTGATTGAAGTGATTAATCATCTCAATCGAAATTATTGTCCGACTGTTTTGGCTGACAAATGGCAAAATATTGAGCAGGGTTGGCAGTCATTGATTCTTAATTGGCGTAACGATACTGTCATTGCTAATTTTGAATTTCATAGTCACATTATTGAATCTATGGTGAAGTTGATTTGGGAGCTTGCTGGAGAAGCAGACTATTTTTCATCAGTACCAGACAATAATTCTATTACAGGACGTGGAGATGCTGAATCGACTTTATTTTACAGTGAAAGAAACCATGAGCATCTCATTCAAGTCTCTCTAAAGTTAATGCCGGAGATGCTTGAAAATATTGCCAAGCTACGTGGTTTGGCAACTCATGCCAGTGTTCGGGGATATTGTGATGGTGTGACTCAGTCACACTTTAGTTATTTATTACAATCGCTTAATTTAAATAAAGAAAAACTGCGAATGGTAACGCGATCACTACAGCCTGATGCACTCCGTGCGGTTCCTTCGTTGCCTTCCATACTTTTGTACGAGCATAGGTTAGATCAATTACAGCTGCTGATTCAAAATAAGATTATGAATAACGAAGAAATTAGCGTTAAGGGGGCCTATATATTCAACTTTGCTACCGAGATCATTGATGTTTACAGTCAGATTATTCGCGATGCAATTTCCGCTTTTCAGCATCGTCTTGAATATGCATTGTTGAAATAGAAAGTTAATCTATGTTTTATGAAATATATGCTCAACAATCACAATCAAGAATTATCTGCCAACCAAAGTCATCGTCGCGAACGCATTCGAGGGCATCAACTTCCCCCCAAGTGATATAAACGATATCCAGTTGATCATCATTCTTAACGCCTGCCTTTTCACAGATATCTTTTAGTTGCTGCCAGGTTATTTTGCGTTATTACCAAGGTAAATCGACGGGCCTATTTAGTCAGTGATTTTCAGAATATTTTATTTTAAATATTTGGCGGTTATCAGAGGATGACCACTATGGATTCGAAGTATCAATCTAACAACAACACTATTCTAGCCATCGTCGAAAACGGCCAACAAGAACCATTTTCCCTGCGACATTTCGTAACGAGGCCGTTCTGATTGCAGACATTAAAATACATCTATCACTTAACAGTCGTAGAAGATCTATTTACAATATTCTAAGCGTTAAATTTTCAAAGTCCTATTGCAACTAAATTTTGTGAAGCGTGGGTTAGGATAACCATGGTTAACAGTATCGCTACTTCAGTAACTTCTACCAATGCGCCTGCCGTATCACCAGTGCAACCACCAACGCGCTTTAACATTAGTCTACGCATCATTACCAGTACCAGGACCGCAATCATGATTAACCATAACGTAGTGAGACCACCCATTATGACCAACAGTAATAGAGTCATCGCAATCACCAAGCCTAAATAACGTGATTTGTAATTTGTGAGCGCACTCCCCAGGCCTTGGCTGCGGACATAGGGTGTGCACAAAAATAATAGCGGTAACACAGTCCTGCCTAGAATGGGGGCTAACAACATGGCTTGCCAGTATTGAGTGCTTACAATGGCATGAAGTGCTGCGAATTTAATAAGTAAGATTAGAATGAGTATGACAACAGCGGCGGGACCACTGCGAGGGTCTTTCATAATGGCGAGTGTTTTATCGCTATCGCCTAAACCACCCACCCAGGCATCAGCACTGTCAGCTAAGCCATCAAGATGTAAACCTCCTGTGAGCCATACCCACGCGGAAAGCAACAAGGCCGCACCCAATAACGGAGGCACTATAGTAAGCAGCTCAGCCAGGACTGCCAGAATCCCCCCAATAAGCAGTCCAACCAGTGGATAATAGTTTAGTGATCGGCCAATTTGTTCTGCTTCAGGGTAGCTAGAGAACCGCACCGGTAGCTGTGTCAGGAACTGTAAGGCGATAAGGAATGAACGCATTATTATTTAACTAAGTCAGCGACCACATGACTGTCCCCTGAGCCCAGCCGGTTTCAATAAAAAGGTCATTGATCAGCATTTTTCGGAGACCTGTGCCTCGGAGAAAGTCGCCATGTCATTATGTAAGGCGCAGGCCATGCGCAACATAGGAACAGCGACTGCGGCACCGCTGCCTTCACCCAGACGCATGCCTAAATCAAGTAGTGGCTCAGCACCAAGCGCATCAAGCATGCAACGGTGTCCCGGCTCAGAAGAGACATGGGAATACAATAGCCAGTCTTCAACGCCAGGGCATAGATGTGTGGCAACGAGAGCGGCGCTAGTGCTGATAAAGCCATCCACCAAGACAGGTATGCCCATCTTGGCACACGCAATATAGGCCCCTGCCAACGCTGCGATTTCAAAACCACCTACTCGGCGCAACGCCTCCAATGGGGTGACTGCATCAGTCATGTGTAACTCAAGCGCATGCTGAATCACGTCCACCTTGTGGGCAAGGCCCGCGCTATCAAGACCTGTGCCGGGGCCAGCCATAATAGCTGGGGTTTCATTTAACAAAATACAAGCAAGCGCGGTGGCAGAACTAGTATTCGCAATCCCCATTTCACCACCAATAAACAAGGCTGTGCCAGCAAGTTGGGCACGCTCGGCGGCGTGGCGGCCTGCTGCTAGTGCACGGGCAAGCTGATGCTCGGTCATTGCTGCTTCAAGACTGAAGTTAGCGGTGCCAGGGCCAAGCGCATAGTCTTTTACTTTATCCAGACAGCCGGTTTCATGTGCCGTCCCCAGGTTGATGACTTCTAGTTCGGCGCCAATGGCCTTGGCTACTACGCAGATTGCTGCACCACCCCGGGCAAAATTTTTCACCATTTCAGCAGTCACAACCTGGGGAAAGGCCGATACGCCTTCAGCGGCAATGCCGTGATCGGCGGCAAATACTGCGATATGTACGCGCTCCAACTGCGGATGCACAGTGCCTTGCATCCCTGCTAAACGAATAACAACTTCTTCTAAACGCCCCAGAGCCCCAGGCGGTTTTGTCAGCACGGCTTGCCGCGCCTTTGCCGCTTGTCGGGCGGTTTTATCAGGTGTGTCTGCTGGTGCCGCCAGCCATTCAATTGGGAAGGGATCATTCATATAACATCTCCTTTTAATACATGAGGCAAACCGGCAACCATCAACACAACACGGTCGCAAGCTTGTGCCAGATCCTGATGCAAGCGACCTGCCTCATCACAATAACGACGACTAAGGTCACCGATAGGCATGATGCCCATATTGGTTTCATTGCTGACCATCACAATCTGGCCAGATAATGAAGTCAGCGTTAACAACAAGGCCTCACGCTCACGCTTAAATAGATCTTCATCCGCAGCTACAAGCAGGTTCGTCAGCCAGAGTGTCAGACAATCCACCAACACACATCGTCCAGGTTCTGCCTGTGCACTCATCACCGCCGCTAAGCGAACCGGCTCTTCAACCACATCCCAACTATCCGGACGGGATTGACGGTGCCCTTCAATGCGGCGCTGCATCTCGGCGTCATCGGCAGTTGCCGTAGCAATATAGCTGACCGGCAAATCACTTCCGCTAGCCAGTTGTTCGGCCAAACGACTCTTGCCTGAGCGCACTCCGCCAAGAATCAAAGTCTTCATGTGGATGTTTGCCCGAGTTCAAGCAGGGCTAACAACTGCTCAGTATCCAGGTGCTGATCGATAGCATCGGCCAGGCGCTCGATAGCCGACTCGCGCAGCTGTGTGTAATCGTGCCTTTGCACTGAACGTAGCCCCGCCCAGGTAAGCAATGCTGCACACGCCTCATCAGAATCGAATAGACCGTGAACATAAGTGCCCATCACATCATCGTTGTCACTTAAGGCACCGTCAGCATGGCTATCGATATGAATTGCTGGGCGGCTGAGGGCCGCACCTTGACTGATACCTGCGTGGATTTCGTACCCTTGGCAAACAGCTTTGTTTGCAATCGCCAAGCTGCCACGAACATTGCGCAACTGCTTTTCTGTTGTCAGCCTTGTATCCATATCAAACAGGCCTAATCCCATTGAACTGCCAGCTTCGCTCTCTATGCCGTCGGGATCATGAATCTCGCGCCCCAACATTTGAAAGCCGCCGCAAATACCGATGACTTTGCCGCCATAACGCAAGTGCCGCTGAATGGCGACATGCCAACCCTGGGCACGCAACCAATCGAGATCAGCACGCACACTCTTGGAGCCCGGCAAGATGATCAAGTCGGCAGCAGGCGGCGTTTCATCGGGTGCAACAAACTGCAAATCAACCTGAGGATGCAGGCGCAGTGCATCAAAGTCGGTATGGTTACTTATGCGCGGCAAGGCCGGCACGATGATGCGAAACTCGCCCTTGGTATCGCATCGCTCTTTGGGCAGTGAATCTTCCGCCTCTAGATGTAAGCCATGCAGATATGGCAATACTCCAAGCACCGGTTTACCAGTGCGTTGCTCCAACCAATCCAGGCCCGGCTGCAACAGCGCCATGTCGCCACGAAAACGATTGATGATAAAGCCAACCACACGACTCTGTTCACTGTCACTCAACAGGGCAAGTGTTCCAATAAGGTGGGCAAAGACACCACCACGGTCAATGTCAGCCACAATTATCACCGGACAATCTACCGCTTCAGCAAAGCCCATGTTGGCAATATCGTTAGCTCGCAGATTTATCTCGGCCGGTGAACCGGCCCCTTCGACGATAATATTTTGGTAAATGGATTCAAGACGCTGATGGGAATCGAGCACGGCCTTAAGGGCAACGGCCTTGTAGTCATGATAGGTGCTGGCGCCCATATTGGTGAGCGCGCGACCGTGGATAATCACTTGGGCACCGACATCACTATTAGGCTTAAGCAATATCGGATTCATATCCGTATGGGGTTCAAGGCCGCAGGCCATTGCCTGCACCGCCTGGGCACGACCGATCTCACCGCCATCACTGGTTACCGCGCTGTTCAAGGCCATGTTCTGCGGTTTAAACGGCGCCACGTTTACACCGCGACGGGCTAGCCAACGACATAAACCTGCGACCACCGTGCTCTTGCCGGCATCGGAAGTGGTGCCTTGAATCATGAGCGTCTGTGTGTTCATGCATTGTCTCCTTCGAGATCAGGTATGCAAACCACCTTGAGGGCTTGCCCTAGTTTTCTCCAGTCTGTTTCACTACAGGGTAGGCCAAAACGTAGACTCGAAGGTTCGTTGAATAAACGCGTGAACACCCCCAGGCTTGCCAGCGCCTCGTGTATCTCATCTGCTTGATCCGTACACAGCCACTGAAACAGGCCACAACCGCCGGAAGGAGCCAGCCCTGAGTGTGTCAGCAGCGTGCCTAATCGAACACAATCTTGGCCAAGCTGTTGGCGAGTTTTTGCCTGCCACCTATAATCCTGTAGCGCCGCCGTTGCTACCCAGCGTGCCGGTGCATTCACACTCCACGGTCCCAACCTGGCCTTGAGCCGAGCAAGCAATTCAGACTGAGCGCAGACAAAACCGATACGCGCGCCAGCCAGACCGAAAAATTTGCCTAATGAACGCAGCACAATCAGCCCGGGCCGTTGACACAAGGGGGTGAGACTCTGTGCCGGTGTTAGATCCATAAAGGCCTCGTCCACCACCAGCCAACCACCACGCGCAACTAGTTGTGCATGCCAATCAAGTAATTGCTCGAGACTAAAGCGCATAGCCGTCGGGTTGTTCGGATTAATAACCACCATGACGTCAACTTGTGCGGCCGCATCATCAAGTTGATCCGAACTCACCGGCATTACCACGTGACCTGAACGTTGCCATGCGTGTAGATGCTCAGCATAACCAGGGTCAAGCACACAAACTCGGCAAGGCTCTCTTAATCGGGGTAACATTTGTATTGCTGCCTGTGATCCAGCCACTGGCAAGACACATTCAGTGGCGTAGTAATCCTGAGCCGCTTGTTCTAAGCCATCCTGCTCTTCAGGCAACCGTAGCCACACACTTGCTGGCACTGGTGGCACCGACCAACCGTTAGGATTGATGCCAGTAGAAAGATCTAGCCAGTCACTTAACGGGATATCATATTGCCGGGCAACCGCCCTTAATCCGCCACCGTGATGCAGAAGCCTCTCTGGCTCAGAGTACGTTAATCGATTCAACAAAACATACCCCTATAAACAATGCCAATAACCAAACCTGCAGGCTGCGACGTATTAACCGCAGCGCTGCATCGATATCCTTTGCCTCGGGTTTACGCCCTTGTCCGAGCGACGGACGTGCCTCAGAAACACCATCATAACTAGCCGATCCGCCAAGCAATATACCGAGGCTGCCAGCGCCAGCAGCCATCACCGGTCCAGCATTTGGGCTCTTCCACTGACCTGCCTGTGATCGCCAACTACCAAGCGCGGGACGCAACTGACCCGCTAGACCATAGCCAAGCGCAGTCAGCCGTGCGGGCACTAAATTGAGTAGGTCATCTAACCTGGCCGCCGCCCAACCAAAGTGGCTATAACGGTCATTGCGGTAACCCCACATGGCATCTAATGTGTTGACGAGCCGATAGGCAAGCGCGCCGGGGGCGCCAGCAACGATAAACCAGAAGATCGCGCCAAACACAGCGTCATTACCATTTTCAAGTACAGACTCAATAGTCGCTTTTGATATGCCCGCTTGTGTTAGTGATGTCGTGTCACGGCTAACTATCATGCCGACACGAAGACGAGCTAGTGACAGATCATTATTTTTCAATGCGGCAGACACTGCCTTGGCATGCTCATTAAGACTTCTTCCACCAATAGCCAAATAAAGCACCATGACTTCTAATACGATGCCACCTGGCAGCAATGTTAATTGCAACATAAGCAAGGTGAGTGGAATGATTAAAAGCACTACCGACACCCCACCTCGAATAACAGAATCGCCATAGAGTTTGTGCTCGACAAGTCGCACAAGCTGGCCAAAGCCGACTAAGGGATGAAATTGCCTGGGTTCTCCAAACCTTGCATCAAGCATAAGTGCAAGCACAATGACCAGCAGAGTGATCATGCCAGCGGCCGCAGGTTGAGCATGCTCACCTGGCGTCCCTGGTTGCGATGATTGAGAGCCAATACGATCGTCACACTAGTCTCGCCTGTTTCGATGCGAGCGCCATGATCATGACTGCGGCACAGGATCTCACAGGTCTATCCCATTCTGAGCACGTATTCCAGCACGAAACGCATGTTTGACATCTTGAATTTCACTTACCGTGTCCGCTGCCTCACGTAACACTTCCGATGCGGCACGACCGGTAACGACAACATGCTGCATAACGGGTCTGGCCTGAATAACAGCAAGCACACTGTCCGTTTCAAGATAGCCATAGTTCAGCAGATAGGTCAGCTCATCCAGAACCACTAAACCATAGGATTCGTCCGCCAACATCTCACGCGCAAGCTGCCAACCTTGTTCGGCATTCTCAATGTCACGCGTGCGATTTTGTGTTTCCCAGGTAAAGCCTTCGCCAGTCACATGCCAGGTCATATTTATATGATCGCGGAAGAAGGCCTCTTCCCCTGTGTCTTTACGGCTTTTGATGAACTGCACCACCCCAACACGCATACCATGCCCCAAGGCACGGGCAACCATGCCAAAGGCCGAGCTGGATTTACCCTTTCCGTTGCCGGTCAGCAATAACAACAGGCCCTTATCTTTATCTGCACGCTCAATGGATGCATCCACTGTCATTTTTTTGCGCTGCATGCGCTGACGATGGCGGTCTGATTTTGATGCTGATGAATTCACTGAAGACATACTGTTATCACACTGAGATGTCATTTTTATTCAACCTTGTGCGGTTCACCATGACAAACAAAACATGCACAAGGCTTGTAATCGCTACGTAGAACAACAAGGATTGTAAATAGGCAGGAAAATATGTCACCAGCCGTGTACCAAACTCTGCAAAAGTTGGTTCTGAAAATCGGCCAGAGAAAAAATAGAAACCGCCACTGGAAAATAATTCGCAAACCACGGCACCGCCTAATACCGCGAATGACAAAGGTAACAATGCCCGCCAATGTAAGTTGTGTTGACCTGCATACCAATGACCAGCCATCCATAAAGCACTATAGGCTGGCAACAAAAAGACATACGCAGGGGTCAAACAAAAACCACCCACGCCAGTCAATATGTAGCTAGAGAAATCCATTAGCCAAGTAGCAGCCAACAAGGCCGGCAAAACCCAGGCAGGACGCAGGTATACACCCGCAAGAAAAAACACAGCCCACGAGGCTCCCGGCAACTGGTTAAATGATGCGAAGTGATGTCCGCGAGTAAGCGCGAAAAGCGTGGCAAGGGCCAGTCCGATAATTAACTGATGAGGTGTAGACAGCTTAATCATGTAATTTCTCCTGAATGAGTTAGCGTTGATAGCGCAAGGTCATAAATACACTACGACCTGTTTGATTAAAAAATTCGGCGGTTTGGTAATCTTTATCGAGCAAATTAGCAATCCGTGCCTGCAGGCGCCAAGCATTGTTCATGCTGTATTCAGCGCGCAGATCAACGCTGCTGTAACCGCCAAGCTGGCGGGTATTGGCAAGATTGTCATAACGTTTACTTTGTGCGAACAGCGTCATGCCGAATCTGTATTTACCAAACCGGTGATCCGCATCAAGGCGCAGCGACTGCCTGGCCCGTCGCGCAAGAAGGTTGCCTTTGTTAGAACCGGATGCATGGTTCATGGGATCAAGAAAGTTGAGATTGGCATTAAGATGCCAGCCTTTGATCTGCGTGGTGAGTATGGCTTCGAGACCACGGATGCGCGCCTGATCAATATTGGCTGGTGCGAAGATGCTTGCATCAAAGGCGATCAGGTCATCTATGTATGTCTCATACATATTGAGCGTCCACTGTCCCCAGTTGCGTCGATCGTTAATACCAATCTCGAAACTGCGCGACTCTTCGGGTCGAAGATTGGGATTACCAAATCCCGGATAATAAAGTTCGTTGAAAGTCGGCGCCTTGAAAGCAGTCCCGTAGGACATGGTGAGCCGCATGTCATTTTCCAGCCTGTAACCCCATGCCACACTGCCAGTGACATGTTCGCTGAACTGTTCATTGTCATCGTGGCGTAGAGACAGGTTCATCTCATGATTGGCGAATGTACCGAGATACTGTGTAAACAGCCCAGTGCTGTTGCGTGAGGTGACCGCGAAGTCAGTCGTGCTATCGACTCTATCATCCTGGAAATCGACACCTATCATAAGCAGTTGCTCGTTCTCGATGTATAGATCGTTCTGTAAGGAAACGCTATCGCGCTGGCTATCGAAACGGGTCTGGAAGCTAGCGTCCTTGAAATTATCGGATTCATCCCGGCTGCTGCTCGCCGCTAGGGCCAGCTGCCAACTGTCCGCTGGCGAGAATCTAATTGTCCCACCGAGGACCTGTTGAACTGATTCAGATTCATTAACAAAACTCCCATCAAACTGGTTGTCACCGTTAGCATGCAGCGCATGTGCGTCTACTTCGAGACCGTTATCAAACCGATAGCCTGTACGCAGAGAACCAGACACGTTGCGATAGCCGTCATTGTCAGGCTCGATGGTGAAACAACCGGCCCCAGCCGGTGATGGCTTGCCGTTACAGGCATTGAAACCTTCAGTACGATTGCCGCTAGCACTCAGGCTGAACCAGCCACGCTTGCCGCCACCCGCAACGCCGGCTGAAGCCTTATAGGCGTTGTTGCTGCCGCCACCTAGGCTGAAGAATGGCTTGAGCAAACCGCCTCCCTTGCGAGTAAATATCTGTATCACACCGCCGATGGCTTCGGAACCGTAGAGGCTTGAGCGTGGACCGCGTACGATCTCAATGCGATCTATTTGTTCAAGCGGGAGATGCTGAAAAGCGGTAGTACCAAGCGTCGCTGAACCCACTTTAACGCCATCAATGAGCACCAGAACATGGTCAGATTCTGTACCGCGCAGGAAAATTGAAGTGGTTTTACCGGCCCCGCCATTGTTACTAATGGTTATCCCAGGGAGGCCTCGTAGCATATCCGTGACAGATTTTGCCTGCTGGCGTTCGATTTCATCACGCGTAATAACAGTCACCGACGCAAGGGTATCGTCCACTGTCTGGGCCGTGCGTGATGCTGTGACGATAATCGGGGTGACAGTATTGTCAGCAAAAGCAGGCGGCGTTGAAGCACATAGCAACACTAGCGTTGCAGGTAAACATCTTGAATTCATTGTCTTTCCTCCGCGCACACCCGCACGCGATAGCATATTGGATTCAATATAAACGGAGGAATTTTGAAATAGGCGCGAAGAAAACAAATATGCACGCCGTTGGATCGCCCTCCGCAATACCGTGGTATAGCTTCAGGCCGGTCTCCGGACTCACGAGAGGAAATGGTTTCCTGAATCTGCGCCTTCCCGTGTGACTACACAGTGGCATGATGCAGATTCTTAACTCGTTTACCGTTGCGGGGGCAGTGTCGGGTTTGTTCTTTTGCATTATTTAGCAAGAACTCACCGGCTTCCCGTTTAATCCGTTGGGCGAAAGCCTTCGGGACACCTAAAACAGGCGTGCAACTTTAATGATGGTTCGACGCAAAGTCAAGAGACCGTATTTTTCAATAGAGGGCACTTGATAAATGAAAGGGACGGCAGCCAATGACGACAATGCATGAATGACTGTTAACGAGCTGATTATTTATTTAGCTAAAAACACCGAAGTCTTCCTTGGCTAAGCAGAGGTATTCAAATTTTAGATATCGAGAGCATAAAAAGTTTCTCTGATTTCAAAACAAATCATTGTAATGAATGCTTTAGGTTGCTACATAAAATTGAACAAGATATTGTAAATCACTGCTGTCCCGTTAAGGAGTAAATAAGAAGGCCTGAAATCCCACTTGTTTCATACAATGAGTTCACCACAAACCATTGAAAAAAAATCAGGCCTTGAGTCGTCATAACACTGTGTTTTCACAGCGTCTGAAACTGATACCGAGACATGAATTTGAGCCCCTTGCAAAACAGCACAACAGCGGCCGCTCTTTTCGCACCGCCTCAAGATGGTCGCAGTTCGTGAGTATGGCGATGGCACAGCTGTCGGGGCGAAATAGCTTGCGGGATATTGTTGAAAATATTTCAGCACAGGCCCATCGTCTTTATCATTTGGGGAGTTCGAGGCTATCGCGTTCCAATTTATCTCGCATCAATGACAGCAAGCCTTACGCGTTGTATGAGGCGTTATTTGGGAAACTATTGAGTCGTTGTCAAGGGGTGGTTCCCGGTCATAATTTCCGTTTCAAGAATCTGCTGTATTCGTTGGATGCTTCGACGATTGATTTATGCCTGTCGGTTTTTTCTTGGGCTGACTTTCGAACCACGAAAGGGGCCATAAAACTTCATGTTGGAATGAACCATGCGGGGTATTTACCCGAGTTTGTGACCGTCACAGAAGGCAAAAGCCATGATGTTACGGTTGGCTGCACACTGGAATCCCCCAAGGGAAGTATTGTGGCGATCGACAAGGGTTATAATGACTATGTTTGGTATAAGCAGCTGACTGACAAAGAAATATTCTTCGTTACCCGCCTCAAAATCAATGCAGCTTACCGTACGGTAAGTCGTCAGCCAGTTTTGAAAACAAGGGATTGACCTGCGATCAAACCATCGAGTTTACCGGTACTCAAACAGCAAAAAAGTGCCATGTTCAATTACGCCGCATCGGTTATCGTGATGCAGAAACTGGCAAGCGTTATGTGTTTCTGACCAACAACTTCAAATTATCTGCGAAAACCATTGCTGATATTTACAAGGCAAGATGGCAGGTCGAACTGTATTTTAAGTGGATTAAACAAAACCTGAAAATAAAATCATTTGTAGGTACGAGCAAAAATGCCGTGATGCCCCAGGTATGGATAGCACTCTGCATTTATTTACTGTTGGCCTTTCTCAAGTTTCAGTCGAAGCTGCAGAAAAGCACGCAACAAATATTACGATTATTACAGCTCAATCTGTTTGAAAAGCGGGATATCATGGCATTGCTGAGAGGTGACCCGCCTGACATCAGGAAACCCAATATCAATCAGATGGTTCTGCTGTAAAAGTTAACGGGACAGCAGTGATTTTATTTATAAATTGAAGTTCCAGGTGCTCAATAATCTTTTCTATGACTTCTTCGGCGCTTAGATCATTCAGCCGTATGGATTAGTCGTCTGCACGTGTTTCTATCAGATACGGAAATTCCAAATCCAGGCCGTAACGCTCTTTGTTCTGGGCATAGTTATAAATATAGGCAGATACTTCATTTTTGTTTTTCGGGGATATAACCCGAACAGCCTTTTTATTAAGCTTAGCCTCATCCAATAAAATAAAACAATCTGGTCTGACTTCGTGCTGTAGCATTCACAAAATTGCCTTGATGGATGGGTCTTTATCCAGTCCCCAGAGATTTTTTTACTTTTGTTGTCATAACTAGATTTTTGATGAAGGACTGGTTTCTGTAGCACTGGCGCTATGACGTAATAATGATTCGGCTTTGGCACCAAGGTAAACATATAAACCTAGGCCGACTAGCAGGCCGACGGCAGCCAGCATCATCCACACGGCCGGAATTAATTGATCACCTTGCCCTAGCGCGGCCTTAAACATTAATAATAATGACTCGATCGAGACAGCAATCAGAATCGCGGCAACAAATCGGGTGATGGTTCGCCGGGTTGAGCTGTGACGAAAAATATCCTTGTGCATAAGCACTTCTTCTTCGAGTGTGGTTTTACCCAGATCAAAAATGGCGAGTGCCAGGGTGAGAAAAATAATCACGCTAAATGGCTTTAAATGGGCGTCCTGACTGCCCACTGCCGCACTTGTTGCTAAATAGAGTTCGTGAAAAGCTGAATAAAGCAGGGCAGCAACCACACAGAACAGACCGACTACAATTACGCCATAGACGTATTTGAAAAACGGCTGAAACTTTCTCCGTTGCGAATCCCCCATCAGGAACTCAACAATGGCCATTAGGTCTGCATCCACCACCAGGTAGCCTTCATCACCACAACAGTCCCATTTCATCATTGCTGATATACAAAGACTGCGATTGACTGTAGAGAGGTAAGGATCGGTAACGATGATTTCGTCACAGTTTTCCTTCTGAGCTAAACGAAAGTAGGGGCGTTGTTGACGTGATGTGCCGTCGCCGCTGTAGATGGCAGGGTGATCACGATTTGCGGTGATATTATCCCCTTGTTGAATCCCGTCTTTATCCATCACAAACATCAACTCTACAAACGGAAAGCTTTTTCTTAATGTTTGTATTGCCTTGACGCGTGTTTCTTTGGTTTTAATTAATTGCTCTTCTGCAAGTCCAGTCAGAATAGAGGCCATGATGCCATGGATTGCATCTTTGTATTCGTGGTAACGCTCAATAACGCTTATATAACTTGCACTAGACATTTAGTACTCCTTACGTCTATAACCAACTAAAGTTGTTGCATATTTCGCACCAACTGTTGATTTTCAGCTGTGGTGGGGGCTTCAGAAGAATCTAAGCATTAGATAATTAAATTATTGAACCAAATTGGTGAGTGTTGCTTAATCTTGGCGCGATCAATACAGGGATGAATAGCCTTCTTTCATCATTACCAGCTTAACTGCCGGGCGTGCCAACATGCGTTGATAATGGGCCTGACAATGTTCAGTTAGCTTTATGTCAATGCGTGATGCCCAAAACTCACAATAAAACAGAGCCGCATCAGCAATGCAAAAATCACTGGCAATATATTTTCGTCCGACCAGTTGTTTATTGATAATGGCAAGCCCTTTTCTAATGATGGTCTCACCCTGTGCTTTGACACGCTCGATATCAGCCTCCCTGAATGAGTAGTTATCTGTGGTGAAGATACGGGTAAAACCCTGCATGTGAATGGTGCTGACAACGTAGTTCATTGTTTCTAGTACCTGGGTGTCGCCGTCCACATCACCAGGCATCAGCCTGGCTTTGGGATAACTGCGTGCCAGCCAGTAGGCAATAGCGGAAAACTCGGTGATGGCAGTGCCGTCTGGTTTGATCAAAACTGGAATCGTCGATTTTGGATTGATGGCAATGTACTCAGGTTTGTATTGATCACCAGCAGGCAGGTTGACTATGTGGGCCTCGAAAACCAGTTCCAGCTCTTCCATCAGAATGTGAATGCCGGTGCTGCATGAACCCGGCGTCATAAAAGTTTCATATTAGCCATTCAAATCAGCCCATCAGTTTGGCTTTGTTGGCATCCATGAATTCAACGGTTACCTTGCTTTCACCTGCGGCGATGGCAGCCTTTTCGATCTTGCGTTTGGCCATGCCGCGCACAAATGAAGGGATTTTTTCCAGGCGTAGCAGGGCGTCTTCGTCCCATCGAATGGTTGTTTCGCTCATTTTTTTATCCTCGTTTTGATTGTAAATGGGTATCGCGTGCGAATAACGCAGCCTATGGATTAATAATGCATGCCTCTAAAAGCTGAACAGCGTCAAAATACTTCAAGCGTCGGCGGCAACTGCTTTTGTGAACAAAACTTGGCCACCAGCTTGGCCGAACCCTTGATATCGCGGCCGCTGGCATCAGGAAAGGTATCCATCAATGTTTGAATAGTATTGACATCCACATTCAGACGAAACTGATCAATCATCACCTGCCAGATACGATTACAGTCTTCGTTAATTGACGGGTGGTATTTAATCAAGGTAATACAGCGCGAGACGATGGCCTCATCGATATCGGCAACCCGGTTGGTGGTGAGAAACAACAGCCCGTTGAAATATTCCAGCACCCGCAGAAACACACCCACCACAGAATTCATCTCTATATTGTCATCACGGCGCTTGATGTAAACGTCGACCTCATCCATAGCGACCACGCCATTCGAAATAGCGTTCCACTGCATCGTCATAAGTGCTGATCTATTCGGGCGTCTCTTTCAGATAACCCTTGGCGGCCAATTTCTCGCTAACCGTTTTATCGTTTAGATCACGACCGCGCAGGGTAATGGTTTCGTTGATGATCTTGCCCTGAGCGTTGGCCTCTATCTCTATCAAGATGCGACCTGTTTCCTCTTCGCCTGGAGGGGTGTAGTCGAGCCGGATCACTAGAAAGGGCATGGCACAACCAGCCACGCATGGCACCTATGATCAGAAAGTCAGCAATACCGGCGACCAGAGACTCCAGATCATCGGCACTGTAGCGTTGGCCTTCGTCATTAAAGGCGGACTTTAATGTGGCATTCTGGGCTGCGCGTGCCTGCATTTTTGGGCCACCGTTTTCATACAGATCATGTAGAAATGCCAGTGAGGCTTTGCTCAGTTGTTCAAGATCAACCAGGGCCTTGTTGCCAAAGCGCAGCTGATCGGCCAGTAAATCCAGTTCCGGAAACTGGTTGATCATGGCATCGGCATAGGGTTGTTCAATCTGCAGTTTCATTGCGAACTCCGTTGTAGCGTGTTTCATAATTAATTCTGTAAAAGCAAAGGCAGTGCCAACCTGCCAGATTGTTGTCTATCTTTTACAAAGTTCCAGAAAAAACACGCCATGCCATACAGTTGGCAGGAAGTTTGCTGAGTAATGCTGTGGGCAACAGAATCAGGCTAACTGTCTGTTTTGTCGCTTTCATATCAGTTGAAAGACAACAGAGTGCTGAAAATTGTCGTAAACACCACCAAATTCAAAGGAGCGTGTATGGCAGATGTAAGTGAAGTGAGTGTGGCGCAGGCCAAAGCCCTGTTAGGCGAACACAGCAATACTTTGATTCTGGATAGCCGTGACCTGGCATCTTACAAACAGGGTTGTATTGAAGGCGCAATGATGGCGCATGAAGGGTTAATCGAGTCAGTGCTTAACAAGGCTGATAAACAGGTCCCCGTATTGGTCTATTGCTATCAAGGCAATTCCAGTATGGAGGTGGCAACGCTTTTTAGCAGCTGTGGTTTTAACACTGTTTACAGAATGGCTGGTGGTTATGCCGAATGGAAGCGAGCTCATGAGAATAACTGATGGTTTAACGCCTTTGATGCTGGCTTGTCGCTTGGCAGATACGTCAACGGTAAGAGGTATGCTTGTTTATGTTGAACTTGATCAGCGCAATGACGATGGCAACACCGCCCTCTGGCTGGCCTGTTATAGCGATAGCACTGAAATTATTGAGCTGTTGGCTGTCAATGGGTCTGATCTGAATAACCAGAACAAGGATGGTGTTACGGCACTGATCTATGCAGCATCGACTGGCAAGGTAGACGTAGTGCGTTGCCTGCTGGCACTGGGAGCTGATCATAGATTACAAACAGAAGACGGATTTACCGCCCTTGATATTGCATCAAATCGGCAGGTGATGAAGTTATTACGAAATACTGAATAAGCTGGAGTAAGCACGATGGCTAATGTTGGAATTATTTTTGGTACAGACACAGGGTTCACCCGCAAGATAGCCAAATTGATGGCCAAGCAGCTGGGTAAGGATGTAGTGACAGACAAGCCAGTCAACATCAATCGCACCACGGTGGATGAGTTTCTGGCTTACGATGCCCTAATTCTTGGCACACCCACCTATGGTGAAGGCAGCTTGCCCGGAATCGATTCAGGAATCGTTGCGGGCAGTTGGGCCGAGTTTCTGCCCAAGCTCGCTGACAATGCTATGAGTGGCAAGGTTTGGCTTTGGTGATCAGGTTAAGTACAGCGAACGTTACGTCAGTGCCATGGGATTGTTGTACGACGCACTGATTGAAAAGGGCGCCTGTGTAGTTGGCCAGTGGCCTACTGATGGTTATGAATTTGAACACTCAGATGCCATTCGCGATGGTCATTTTGTTGGCCTGGCCCTGGACGACAAAAACCAGGCCCTGTTGACCAATCAACGTGTGGCGCAGTGGCTGGAACAGATCATCCCTGAACTAATGGCTTAGTTTTTAAATGTAAGTGAATCGAATAATCCTCACCACAATCAACAAGCTTAAGGATAGCTAAATGAAACTGAAAAAATTCAACCTTGCCGATAACAATATCGCCGTAGAAAAAGATGGCCAACAATTTGACCTGCACAACGGCTTTATCTTTGTTGGCACCAATTACGATGTCATCAATCAAGAGCTCAGTTTAAGGTGGATAAAAGGCTATGGCGAAGCAGCCACCGACAAACTGCCTGATGAACTACTGTTTGAATTTTCCGGAGTCTCATTTCTAAAAGCACGTGAGCGTGATGTAAGCCAACCCTATCCCTGTGATGAGTTCTTAAAAGTAATGGGCTTTATGGATAACAGTCGTGTTGGCGAAATAGGCGGTGATTACACACACCAGCCCAGCGATGATAGCAACCATCTCTGCCTGGAATTCGACAGCGGCTTTGCCATCAAGTTTGATGCAGAAGAAGCCACATTACAGACAAAGATAAATATCTAAGGCTGGTTTAATTCCGCAGCGATGTAGGGGGACTGTGGTTTGATTAGATTAATAATTCGAGGATGATCATGAGTAAGAAATCATTTGATGTAAGTCGTGATCGGACGGCTGTCTCGCTTTCAGACAGTGTTCACTGGATAGGTGCACTTGATCCTAGCCTTAGAAGTTTCGATATCATACAGAAGACAGCCAATGGCACCAGCTATAATGCTTACCTGGTTCGTGGAAGCGAAGGTGTGGCCGTAGTTGATACCGTTAAAGAGCAATTTTCAGATGAGTTTTTTGCTCGTTTAGAATCCGTCGCAAGCTATGACGAAATTAAAGTCATCGTGCTTAACCATCTCGAGCCGGACCACACGGGGGCCTTACCTGAACTGATGCGCCGCGCACCGCAGGCCCAGCTGTATATTTCCCAGCGCGCACAGGGCATGCTCAAAGCGCTTCTTAATCATGATGATTTTAATTTCAAAACCGTAACTACGGACGACACTGTTAGCCTTGGTGATCGAACCTTGCGTTTTCTGCACACGCCTTACCTGCATTGGCCAGACACGCAGTGCACCTATCTAGAGGAAGAAAAAATTCTCTTTTCCGGTGACGTGTTTGCTTGTCATTTCTGTGACAGTCATTTATTCAATGACCTTTGCGGTGACTTTCGTTTTTCCTTTTAATACTACTACGCCCATATCATGCGTCCGTTTAAGGAGTATGTGAATAATGCATTGGAATTGATAGAACCTTTGACGCTAGATATTGTTGCCCCCACCCATGGGCCGGTATTACGCGACCGACCACATGACTATGTAAAACGTTACCGGGAGTTATCTACATCAGGCTTACATAACGAAGTGGGCGATAAGGAAAAAAGTCTGCTGGTCTTTTACATCAGCTCATATGGCAACACAGCGCGTATGGCCGAAGCCATTTATGCCGGATCTGATGAAGTTAAGGATGTTCGGGTTTCGTTATACGACCTTGAAGGCAGTGAGGTATTGCCTTTTGTCGATCTTATTGAGGAAGCAGACGGCATCGTATTTGGCACGCCTACCATTAATGGTGATGCGGTTAAACCTGTTTGGGATTTGTTGTCGTCGTTGGCAGTGATCAACATCCGTGGAAAATTCGGCGCGGCCTTTGGTTCATTTGGCTGGAGTGGTGAAGCGGTGCGCATGGTGGAGGATCGTATGTGTGGTCTCAAGATGCAACTCCCTATTCCTGGAATCAAAGTTAAACTTATTCCTACAGATGATGAATTACAGAAATGTCACGATTTTGGTCGGGACATTGCCAATGCATTAGCAGGTCGATTTGAAAACAATATTGTTGATATGAAAAGCGCCTAGCTCGGATTAATCACCAAAAGGGCAATAATAAAACGTAATCCTGGGTATGTAATTTTAACTTTTGCCCAATGCAACTTTTTTCATTCCAGCTATGATCTACCTATCAAGATGCGCATATGGCGGGATGGTTTGAATCCTTGCATCACGAATGCCACCCCCGACGGTGAAGTGATACAGGCTTTGCCAGCGTTTGTCGGTAATGCCCAGCACCTTATGCACTGAGTCATCAAAATAACAGCCGATGCCGGTGCCCTGGATGTCGGCAGCTTCGGCCTCAAGGTAGAGCACCTGGCCAATCATGCCAGCTTCCCAATAGAGTCTTCGATAGTGCCAGTTGGCTGTTTCAATCGGGCCGCAGTCGGCGATCATGGCCAGGCTGAAACAACTCTGACCGGCGATGTCTTGATGGCAGGAGAGGCTGGTGGCCAGTTTTTGGCCGTTGGCGTTGACCAGATTGTAGAGCGGTAGGTGTTCGGGGCAGCCATCTATCTGTTGCCATTCAAATTGTTCACGACTGATGGCGGTCTTGAATTCTGCAAACGTATCGGGGTTACGGACCAGGGCATATAGCCCTGGTTTGAGGCCTTCGACACGATGTACAAACAGCACCAGGTTGATGTTGTCGGCCCAGGGTGTGCTGTCCCACGGCGCAATGTTATGACGTGGCAGGGTCATGTCGAGGATGCGATAAAAGGCTTCGCTGCTGATGTGGGTTTGGCCATCAAAGGCCTGGGCACTGCGGCGGCGACGGATGAGTGTGGCGGCTTGCAGTTGGCATGGGCTGCTGAGTGGTGCGGCAACCTTATTTTGTTTAACGCTGTGTTTTTGAGTGGCTGGTTTTTCTGCTGCCGTGCTTACCTCGTCGATGCTAGGCCATTGGTACATGTGTCGATCAGACAGACTATTGGCCTGGCCTTGCCAAATACCTGTGTGAGTGGCTTCAAGCAGTGTGTTGAGATCAAGGGCCATGGTTTTAGAGGTGGCGCTGATCTGTATCAAGACATCGGCATGTTCGGCTTCGGCCTTGTCGTAGTCTTCGCTGCGATCGATGCCGAGCAGGCTGGCCAGTTGTGCATCGCTGCTTTGGTCAAGTATCTCGGCTCGCCAGCCGAGTGTGGCGGCGGCATAGCGCAGACAAGCGATGGCGTGACCGGTATCCAGCTGGCAATAACGATAGGCACGCTCGCCATATTTCCAGGCTTCGCGCCAGTGGATCGAGCTAAGGCCTATCAATAGTGTGTCGTTTGGCAGTGGCTTGTGATCAAGCCGACAACGCTGTTCCAGTTGGTGGTCGCGACTGAGGTAGTGATAGACACCACTGTCGAGTGTTTCGACCTGATTGCTGATGACATAGGCTTCTTCGGCATGCAGGTTGCCGCTGGATGGATTGCAGCGTAGCGGCCATTTGGCATCACCATATTGTTTCCAGGCGCTAAGGCCTAATGAGATTTCCAACAGGCAGGCGATGTTGTTTAGCGTTAGTGCCTGCGGTGTGATTTTGTCCGGCTGATATAGATCTATATAGAGTGCTTGCAGCTTATCTGCTGTTAGCGGCAGGTCGGTCTTTGGCGCGCCGTCATACCAGCGAAACGCTTCGGGCTGGTCGTCCCAGTCCAGCGCTTCTGGTCCTGCGGCATAGCGTTGCAGGGTGTGTTTGGTGGCATCGTGATAGTGCTTAATAGCAGCGCTTATCGAACTCTGGTCAGTCATGGTTTTTCCTGCGTTGTCTTCATTGCTGTTGGTCGCTTATGCAGCAAAAAAGCCAGGTGAGTGTTGTTTGCAACATGAGTATTTGTTGCCTTACAAATACTAACACCCAGAGGCTTATTGGCTTATGCCTGGTTTGGTTTGTTGGTATAGGTTTTGCGATTTTGTTGTAAACAAGATTGCAAGTCACCTGCCAATTGAGGATCGGCCGATGTTAACACTGACAGAAACTGTGTTGGCGCTAGTGCAAAAATTAAACATTAATTTCGAAATGCTGGTGACTTGTGCGTTGACATCACGAAACACTGTGGCAGGGCATTTCTAGCCAGCTTACTAAACCAGTATTGTCTACATTGTCTACATTGTTGGTGGATTATTTTTATCAAGAATAATATGAATAGTATCCGTTTATCTTATATTTCAATACGTTAGAGTTGTTTTATCTATTGGCATGCAGTTTGCTGTTAGCTAAGCAGAGCTCACAAAAATGTTGAAGCTCACTAAGCTAAAACTCACTGGAGGTTAAAGCTATGGATACTACACTTAACAGTAATGTAAATATTTATGAAGTAGTTGGACGGATACTGGCCGGTATTGTTTTGCTAGCCAGCGTCATCTTTAATACTGTGGTTCCTGTTTGGTTTGCCTTGCTTGCCATCTACCCGGTCATGACGGCAATCATTGCATGGGATCCAATCTATGCTGTGGTGTTAAAGGTGATTTCATTTTTTGAGTCACATCATTTTGGTCATAAAGGGCCGATGGCAGTCTAATTTTAACCTGTCTGACTCAGTGCGTTGTAAGACGTGCTGAGTCGGATAACTAAGGCTGTTTACCTGGCATAAACTTCAATCGTATTAACAATGCATGCACTGAGAAGGTGCGCCTACTATCCCCCATGCTGTGTTTGGTTCCTCATTAATTTTCTCCTTAGAATATATCTAATAAAATCATTCTGTTATGAATTGTCATGCTGGCATAACAATTGCCCCTTATTCTATGTAACCACAGTTACAAGTTAATCTTGATTGAACTGTGGCATACACATCAATAGTCGTGCAGATAAATGTTTTTTCTATCAGAAGAAAAAGGAGGGCTGACCGTGACTGTAAACATTCAGCATCACTTTTCTATTGAGACAGCTGATGTATTGCTTGAAGCCTCGCAACTATTAGGTAAATCCCTGGACCCTGATGTCACTATTGGTGGGATTCTTCAATTGATATCGGTACGCCTGCAGTTACACAAAGGGCGCGTTATACTCCCCGCCGCTAATAGTGGGGAGCTGAAAGTTCGTTATTTTATTGACCTAAATAAAGAAGAACGAGAGCATGCCGTTTATCTGCCCGGTGAAGGTGTGACTGGCCGGGTAGTGTCAACGGGTCAAATAGCCTTAATCCCTGATGTTACAAAAGAGCCTCTTTATCTGGCTCGGATTACTGACCTATCCATAGTCCCTGACAAAAGGCTCGCCTATATCGCTGTGCCCATTCTGCAAGATGATATTCCTATCGGTGTACTCGCTGTGCAATCAAATCGATCAGCTGGTTATGTCTTTGATCAGGATTTATATGTCTTACAGATACTCGCGGCCATGATTGGCCAGCTGTCTCGAATCAATGATTTGGTCAATGATCACACCAAACAGGCACTTAAAAAAAATAACGCGCTTAGAGATAAGCTTAATGAAAAGGGCACCGTATACGGCATACTCGGCGAGAGTGAAGCACTTCGCATCTCTGTGAATAAGGCGCTACGGGCTGCAGACTCTGATGCTACAGTCATCCTGGCTGGTGAGTCGGGCTCTGGCAAGGAACGTTTTGCCCGCATGATTCACCTCGCCAGTACACGTCGTGATCAGCCCTTTGTCTGCATTAACTGTGCGGCCATACCTGCCCAGTTATTGGAGTCTGAATTATTTGGCCATGAAAAAGGTAGCTTTACAGGTGCCGATAGCACTCGACCTGGAAAATTTGAACTCGCAGCCAATGGCACGTTGTTCCTGGATGAAATTAGCGACATGAGCCTGGACCTACAAGCCAAAGTGTTACGCGTTATGCAGGACAAAGTGGTACAGCGCATCGGCGCTCAGAAAGAGATTCAAGTCGATACCCGCATAATTACAGCGACCAATAAGAATCTACATGAGGCTGTCAATCAAGGCAGCTTTCGTATGGACCTGTATTACCGCATCAATGTCATTCGAATTGAGTTGCCGCCACTCCGCGCACGGCGTGATGATATTCGTCTTTTAGCTTCTTATTTCTTGATTAGAGAAAACCAGCGACACGGACGCAATGTTGTTATTGATTCTGATGCTTTCTCCATCATGGAAAAATACGACTGGCCAGGAAATGTGCGCCAGTTGGAAAATATTATTGCCCGTACCGTCATCATGTCAGACAACAGCAGTATAACCAGCAAATACATTCAGGATGTTTTGTGCGAAGAGGCCAGTATAAATATCGAAACACCAGTACATTACATAAAGAAAAACAAAACTATTAGCGACAGGCCTTATAACCGTGTCAATGGCGATGAATGTCAAAGTATCGAAAGCGCCTTAAACTTAAGCAATGGCAATAAGACTTTAGCCGCTGAGCATCTAGGCTTATCAGTCCGACAGCTTTATTATCGTATGAAGAAGTTAGATATTCCATTGTAATCAAGTAAGAGTATACGGGCTTCAATTTTCCTCGCTTGGTATAGCTTTATATAGAATGAGTTCAAACTATCGGCTAGCAGTGGTGCGCTAGTTCTTGCAGCGCCATTAAAAAAATCCAACTTGATCGTTCATCCTAATCCTGCACCTATGGCCTTGCCGCATGGACTTTATTTTGTGTTTTGTTGTTATGTCAGCTATGCGACAAATCACTCAAGCGGTATTGTTTGCAACATGCTGTTTAGTCGTTTTGCATACATTAATGCCTGTTTAATCAGTGTTTTATACGCGTTTTATTTGTTGGGATAGGCTTTGCGAATCTTCATGTAAACAAGATCGCAAGTCACTTGCCAACGGAGGATAGAGCGATGTTAATACTGACAGAAACTGCCCAGGCCGCAGAACAAAAATTTATCGATAGTTCCGAAACACCCGTCGCTGGATTGCGGGTAATGGTCACTGGTGGTGGTTGTTCCGGCATGCAGTATGGCATGCGTTAAAAACTGGGGTGGAGGCTGAGTTTAATGCCTTGAGTGCTAGTGGTTTTAAGGAGTTGGTTAATTCACTTTCAGAAAAAGTTCCTTCTGTCATTGATAGATTGCGATGTGATTTTGAGATTGAGGAAATTGAAACAATAGAACCAGATAGCCTTAGGGGGCTTGGAATTTTTCCTCTTTATATTCTTTATCTTTATACAAATGACGAAGTTAAGAAAATTCGTGATGCTATGGGGCTTTCTAAGCGAAACAACCCACGATCTTCTATTTTGGAGAGCTTTGCCAGTGCAAACGATCGGTTGATAGAAAACTACGGAATGCTGGCTCGTAGAGATCTTTCTGGTCTGCAATAGGTTGGTATTGATATTAGAGAGTCTGAGATAGGATTGAAGTTCGAGGAGGTCACTCGGGCGATATTTGAGCAGTTGGGGCTGCAGGTTGATGAGGATTTGAGGAAACAGATCAGTACTGCGAAAGATAAAGCAGATATCATCGTTTCACTTGGCGGTGGTGATGTGATCGTGGGTGAAGTAAAATCATATAAAAATGGGGATTTCCCAAAATATTTATCTACTTCACGCCAGGTTAAATCCTATGTCAATTGCTGTGAGGCGAATGGAAAACGTGTTGTCCAAGCTTTGATTGTTGCACCCAGTTTTTCCCAAGATTTTATCGACTCAGCAGAAATGGATGCAGATATCAATATTTCGCTACTAGAAGCAGATGGGCTCAAGAGCATATTAACGGCCTATAAATCGCGTCGGAACCCTAAGTTCTCCGAAAAGCTTTTGACTAAAGGCGGCTTGCTTAAGGCTGATCTGATTGCAAAAATGATTTGAGATAAAGGTGATAGTGATTGGCACCCTTGCAAGTAGTGACTGGCGATTTTCCAGTCATGGTAGGAAGATTGAAAAGGCTATTAAGTTGAAAGAAGAAGGGCTGCCGATGGTGATTATTGCTGAGCAGACGTGGTTTTCTCATACCCACGCACCTATGTGGGAATGCATTACCCTGGCCGTCAGCAGTAATAAACTTCCCATTTTTGAACTGGCCTGAGATTCTGCCGCCGTCTGAATTAATCTGCTCAAGCGTACTGGGGTGGGTGGGAGGGGCTTGGTTTAGAATTGAGACACCCATTAAAATGGGAAATGTCACAGCGACAGTGGGTAGGATCACCACTGTGTATCCAATACCAGTTAAAACAGACTTAAGCGAATGGCATTATGAATTTTTTAAAGGCGATTTTCTCTTTCAATAGCAATGAAAAGAAGGCTCAAAAACGTAAAGCGATCCTGGAAAAGTTATCGCCTGCGAAGGTGGCTAGCCAGCAGGCTTTTGCCCAGGCTTTACAATCTGATCCTGAATTAAACATTCGGCTGTATGCCTGTCGGCGACTGAACGACGTTACGCTATTACAGCCGTACTTGGCGGATGAGCATCCTATGGAACTGAGGCAGGCGGCATCCCGGCGCATCCATCAACTGCTTTTGGGGTTGGTGGAGGGTGGCCCGGATTGTTTGCAGCGGATTGCTCTGTTGGAACAGGTTGAGGACGAACAGTTTCTGGAGAAGTTGGCAGCGGAAGGGCAGGGTGCGGATCTGCGTATTGCGGCACTTAAACGGATCAAGCGTCAGGCGTTGTTGGGAGATATCGCCATCAATGACAAAGATGCCGAGGTGCGTTGGGTTGCGGTGCAGGCTATTGAAAAACCAGGTACCTTGAAAAGGGTGGCCAAGGGGGCTAAAAACCGCGATAAACGGGTCAGCGCCTGGGCCAGGGAACAGCTGGCCAAATTAGAGGTTCATAAAGCCAAACCAGGTGAGCTGAAGGATGTGAGAGGGAAAATATACGACGGATTGAGTGTCGTATTACATCAATGTCGTAGTACGGATGATTGGCTCTCTTCCGCAGCACTCATCTCTGATTTGGAACAGCGTTGGAAAGATTGCAAACACCAATGGCAAACGCAAAAACTTGGTCACTGGGATGAAATGCTGGAACGGCGTTTTCAACTGGCAATCACTACCTTTCACAAAAATGAGCAAGAGCAACACCAGCAAAAAGAGAAAGAAGCGCTGTTGGCTGCACAGCTGTTTTCTCATAAATCTGCCATGGAGGCTGTGTGTGCTTCTTTGTCTCAACAACTTGAGGTGCTCAAGGTATCGTCGCCTTGCCGCGAAGCCGTTGACAATAGCCAAGCGCTGATTAATTCAGCTGAGCAGTCGTGGCAGCAAATCGATCAGCAGGCGATACAGCAGTTGAGTAAGCTCAACGCCGAACATGGTCGATTGATTGATGCGCTTAACGAACACTGCAAAGCGATGCTCAGCCACTTGAGTGGCGCGGAGCAGTTGGCTGCGCTGGTGAACACACTTGATGCTCTGGAAAGTGGAGATAGATCGCCTGCACCTCAAACGCTTAAGCAGATAGATAAGCAGCTGTCGGCGCTGCCTGACAACTCGCTATATCCTCTGGATGAGACTCAACTGGCACATGTTCGGGCGCAAATAAAAACGCTGCAAGAAAATTTGGATGCGAAGCAGAAACAGCGCCAGAAAAATATCGATGCGTTCACTACGTTTATATCTGACATAGAGTCCAGTCATAAAGAAGGCGAGAGTAAAAAAGCGCTGCAACAGGTCCGTCGTGCGCAGAAGCTGCAGGCTGAGTTCAACGAACATGAACAAAACGTGTTGCGAAAAAACGGGGCGTTAAAACGATTTCAGGCAATCCGCAAACAGGTGGAGGAGTTGCAAGACTGGAAGCGCTGGTCTGGTGCGCCGATTAAGGAACGCTTGGTTAATGATGCTGAGCAACTGGCGCAAGCGGCGGAGGCGAATGTAAACAACGAATACTACGACTTCAACGATACGGCTCAGCGGATTCGTTCTGCCCGAGAGGAGTGGAAAACCACTAACGTTGGTGAAAAGGGCGAGTCCCCTGAGCTGTGGCAGCGCTTTGACGAAGCTTGCAGCCGTGCTTATAGCTACTGCCAGAACTATTTTGATCAGCAGCACAAAGTGAAAGATCAAGCCCTGGCAGAGAGGGCTTCCATCTGCGACGGATTGAAGACCTATGCGGATCAAATTCCTGCTCAAATCGAAGCGGGCACGATTGACTGGAAGGCGCTGGAGCGGGTGATTCGAACAGCGGAAAATGAATGGCGAGAGATGGCTGAGGTTCACTTAAAAGACAGGCAGGCCATCAACAAGCGGTTTCGTTCTGCCATGAATAGCCTGCATCAGTTTGCCGATGAAAGGCGGAAAAACAATCAGGATGAGAAACAAAAACTCATCGACCGCGCTCAAAGCATCGTTAAGGATCTTCAGGAGGCGCAACTGGAAATGTCGGACGCCATTGAAAAATCAAAACAGCTGCAGGTGAGTTGGAAAAAAATTGGCCCGGCCAAAGGCGACAATGCCTTATGGAAAACTTTCCGCCAACATTGTGATGAAGTGTTCAAGCAAAAGGCAGTCGTTGCGCAAGCACATAAGGCGACGTTGAACAGTAACCTTGAAGAAAAACAGAGCCTCAACCTGCGGATATTAGCGTTGGCCAAGCTCGAAGGCAAAGCGCTTAAACAGGCCCGTGCAGAGTTTGAAGCAATCAAACAGACGTGGCAACAAGTCGGCCCTGTTCCCACCAAAAGCGGTGGCACTGTGAATAAGGCATTTGAAGAGGCTTGCAAAAAATTCGAACAGCAAGGTCGTTTAGGTGTTATCCAACAGGAGAGGCAAAAATGGGATGGCCTAAACCGTCGGGCGGAAATATCTACCGAGTTGGAATATGCGCTTGAGCAAGGCACTGCCGAGCTTCAAGCTTTTCAAAGCCAATGGCAGGCGATGGCCGAAGAACGCTGCACCGGCCAAGTAGAAATTGAGCAGCGCTACAATGCTGCTCTGGCGCTGCTTTTAAACGCTGATGCAAAATCAGTGATTCAACAACGCCTACAGCAAGGTTTGGAAGATCGGCTGCAGCTATGTTTGCAATTGGAAATTTTTGCTGGCATTGACTCCCCGGCAGAATATGCTCAATCGCGTATGGCGTATCAAGTCACTATGCTGGCTGACAAGATGAAACAGGGCGACAGCGAACACAGAAGGGAGCAGCTATTAAGCTTACAAAAGCAGTGGTTCACCACCCACAGCGCACCGCAATCACGTAGCGCCGAACTGGATGCCCGTTATCAACGTTGTATGCAGCAACTTAGCGAAGAGGTAGAAGAGGCTTTGCTGGATAGTTTGGCTGGATGAGGATGGGGGTTTTCTCTAAGGCTACTTTTTGTTCAAAACCGCCGTGGATGCGAATTATTTCCTATACCCCTGGAAGGCAAATTCATTGAGGAACTGGCGTTTCCAGAATAAGGCGCGGTCTGTTTGGCTTAGATTGGCCTCATCGCATACGAACATCCAGTTTTCCTCAATCACGCTAACCTGGTGCTCGATAATTTCCTGTGCTTTTTCTGCAGAAAGCAGAAAATTATGTGCCGCAGCAAGGCAGGCGCTAAGCTGGCTCATCCGGTTATCACCCGAGATGAGCATCGCTTGCGTGGCCTCATTCCCGGTTCGTCCTTGCGGACAGATATCATAGGCCGGGGTTAACTCAAGCATTTCCCCGTCCCAAAAAGCCGCATGATTTCTAGCATGATCATCTGTATTACCACACAAAATATTAAATACCAGCCGCGAAAACAGCTCCCTTAAGGTATCGGAGGCATGTTTGAAACGGTGGCGGATAATCTCGGCCAAGTCTTCATAACTGGCATAGCGCGCCATCATTTCATCCAGCCCCAATAATGTCAGGGCGGAGACCATGGCTTTGCGTTGCCAGCCATCATCCGCATGAATGCGGTCAAAGCGCCCAATCAGCAAAACATCCTTATTGGCAGCCTGCACCATCGTGACCGGCGCAACATTCAGTCCGGCCAGCGCGGCCAGCCGCATAGAGATGAACTCTGCTTTCACTACGCTATATAAATCAGAACCGGAAGAAAACTTGGCGATATATTTCTTATCACCATTCTCGATCAGCGCTTTGGGACGCGCGCCACCAATGGAGGTGCCATGGTGAAGTGCTTGCTCTAGCTCAGGGGTGAGTGGAACCCCTTTTTCAACAAGCGTGGCAGCGGCAAGCAATTCTTCAAGAGGCGCATTCACCGCAGAGCGCGGTACGTATTCCTTAGCAGAATGTTGAAAATCCAGTGCACCAATCCGGTCAGAGCCAGATTTGAGCAGATAGGTCAGTTCATCCAATTGCGAGGTATTACCGGCATCTTCGCATTTAAGGCCAAGAAGCCGATTGATCAACACCCGACGGCCCCAGGCATCGGGTGCGCCATCCCGAAGACAGTTCGGCATGCTCAAACCCGTCAAAAGCGGTAGAACACCAGGCTTTAGAGGGAGTTCCTTATCATAAATTGGGATAGCATTCGGACGCTCCAGATAGCTCTTACCATAGTTAAAGAGCAGGCTTGGGCCTTCTTGGCTCAGTTTTCCGGCCACGACCGGTTTAGTTTCGCCCGGTAGCCAAATCCATACGAAAGCCTCGCTATAGTGAAGATCAGAACTCATCATCGACCGCCTTTGTTGGTTTGCGCACAGCTTTAGGCAATAAGGCCAGCTTATCTTCTGCTTGCTTGATATGCCCGGCCAGTGATGAAGCCTCGGCATCAAAGAGCTTTACGCCCACGAGTGCCGCCAGCTCAAACACCACGCCGATTTCGCATTTCGGATCGCCTTTTTCGATACGCTGGAGCATTCCCCGTGAGATACCGGCACGATCTGCAAGGTCTTGCGCAGTGAGCTTGCGCTCAGTCCGGCCCTGTCGGATCATCTGGCCCATCAGCTTGGTGGCTTCTTTGGTATAGCGCGAATATGTTCGAGTCACTGATTTTGGCATCTTAAAACCTATTTATGATCTATATACAAACCGTAAGATGTTATTATGATCTATATATCGATCATTCTAAGGTTTTTTATAGGAAGATCAATCGATAAGTGGGGGCATATCGGTGGAGCGCCTCAACTACGAGTAGTTTTACCTTGGATACTCCCCAGTTTTCCCATACTCTCATCACGATAGCTTCAACTGTAGTGGTCAAGTAATATTGGCCACTACACTTCAGCCAGCAAAGAAAAATCACTATAGTTACAGGATCGTAGGGCGGATTAGCGTAGCGTAATCCGCCGAATGTTTATAAATAAGGAATCGCTTTGCGATGATTGGTGGGTTACGAAATAAAAAACATTTCTAACCCACCCACATTGAATGTCAGCATCTGGCCGGGAGTTGCCTGACATGCGGACAGACTATCCCACGCACACTCCTTAACGATTAAAGAGAATCTTTTGTGAAAATCCTTCATACCTCTGACTGGCACATTGGCCGTATGCTCTACGGGCGAAAACGCTACGAAGAGTTTGAGGCTTTTCTCGACTGGATGGCAGAGACTATCGATCAGGAACAGGTGGATGTGTTGCTTGTGGCCGGGGATATCTTCGATACCAGTACACCGAGTAATCGTGCCCAGGCGCTTTATTATCGCTTTTTGTGCCGTGTTGCCGCTTCGTCCTGTCGTCATGTGGTGGTGATTGCTGGTAATCATGATTCGCCCACCTTTCTTAATGCCCCTAAGGAGTTGCTGCGTGCGCTTGATGTGCACGTGGTGGGTGCGGTGACGGAGCATTGTGAAGATGAGGTACTGGTGCTTGGCAATGAGGTAGGTTTGCCGGAGTTGATTGTCTGTGCGGTGCCGTATCTGCGCGATCGTGATATCCGGCTGGCTGAGGCGGGTGAGAGCATTGAGGACAAAGAACGTAAATTGATTGAGGGCATTCGCAATCATTATGCCGAGGTGGTGGCGCTAGCTGAGCAGCGGCGTGAGGCATTGGGGCAACAGGTTCCTATCGTTGCCATGGGACATCTTTTCACGGCGGGCGGGCAAACCGCTGATGGTGATGGGGTACGGGAACTGTATGTGGGTTCGCTGGCGCATGTCACTGCGGGGATTTTCCCGAAAGCCATTGATTACCTTGCCTTGGGGCATTTGCATGTGCCGCAGAAGGTGGGTGGTTCTGAGTTGATGCGCTATAGCGGCTCGCCTTTGCCGATGGGGTTTGGCGAGGCCAGGCAGGCAAAGAGTGTTTGTCTGCTTGAGTTTGCCAATGCCAATATCAGCACTGAGGCGTGGGTAAGGCTTGTTAGTGTGCCGGTGTTTCAGAAGCTTGAGCAGGTGAAGGGTTCATGGGCTGAGATTTCTGCCCGGCTGCTTGAGCTTTCTGTCGCCGGTTCTGACGCATGGCTTGAGGTGGTATACGAAGGCGAAGAGGTGATGAGCGATCTGCAACAACGTTTGAACGCGGCTGTTGCGGATACGGAAATGAAAATTCTGCGGGTGAAGAATAAACGGGTTATCGATAGGGTGCTTAATCAGGCACATAATGAAGAAACCCTGGATGATTTGAATGTCAATGATGTATTTGAACGCTGCCTCGCTGCCAACGAAGTGCCTGAGACACAGCGGGCTGAACTGCTGCGCGCGTTTCAAGAGACGATTGCTTCGTTAAACGACGTTGACGTTCGGGCTGAATAAAAAAACCAACAATGCGCATACTGCAAGTACGTTTTAAGAATTTAAATTCCCTGGTCGGTGAATGGACGATTGATTTTACTCATCCTGCTTTTGCCTGTGATGGCATCTTCGCCATTACCGGGCCGACAGGTGCCGGTAAGAGTACGATTCTCGATGCTATCTGCCTTGCACTCTACGGCCAAACGCCACGCCTTAATAAGATTACCAAGAGCGGCAACGAGATTATGTCTCGGCAAACGGGAGAGTGTTTTGCTGAGGTGAGCTTTGAAACTCAAACGGGGCGATTTCGCTGCCATTGGAGTCAGCATCGGGCGCGTAGAAATGCAGGTGGTGATTTACAGTCGCCCAAGCATGAAATGGCGGATGTTGATTCGGGCAAGATTTTAAAGTCCTCGCTTCGCGGTGTGTCGGAACAGATTGAAGCAGTCACGGGCATGGACTTTGAACGTTTCACCCGCTCTATGTTGCTAGCTCAAGGCGGCTTTGATTCGTTTCTGAAAGCAGACTCTGACCGGCGCGCACCTATCTTAGAGCAGATTACCGGCACTGAGATCTATAGCCAGATTTCCGTTCGTGTGCATGAAATGCGTGCAGCAGAGCGCAATAAACTCGAAATTCTGCTGGCAGAACTTGACGGTATGCAACTGCTTAGTAATGAGGATGAGCAACAATTGGCTGCCAGCCTTGAGCAGAAACAAAGCCAGGAAACAGAACTGAACCAGAGGATTGTGAAAACGAAACAGGCGCAGGTATGGCTTGATGGTATTGCCAGGCTTGAGCAGGAGTTGGTGCTTGTTGAAGCGCAGCAGCGTGACTGGCAGGCGCGTCAGGAAACTTTTCAGCCAGCGCGCGAAAAACTTCAGCAGGCCAATCAGGCATTAGAGCTGGCAGCTGAGTATGCAGGGTTGACATCACTGCGCTGTGAACAGATCACAGAACATCAACAGCATGGCGAATGTCTGGCCTTGCTGCCGACACAAGAGGCCGCTGTAAAGCATGATGAAGGGGCCATGAGGCTGGCCAATCAGACACTTGAGCAGATGAAACTTGAGCAAAAGCAGGCATCGCTCATTATTCGCAAAGTGCACGAACTAGATCTCAAACTTCTCGAAAAAGACGCCCCCATCAAGGCGGTGGCGGATGCAATTAGTGAGCAGGACAAGTCGCTTGATCTGCTTCGCACTAAGCATGATGAGGCTTGTGAGGCGCTAAGCAGCAAAAACAAAGCCCTGGATGATGTGCTGAAACATCTGGCCGAAAACAAAGTGGATGAAGGCCTTGTTGAGCATCTCGCTGGGATTCGTAACCGTTTTGGTGTGCTTGCGAATCTCCATGCACAGCAAACAAGCAAGCTTGATGAAATCAAAGCGGCCGAGGCTCTGTCAACGGAGACCTCCCGTGTGTGGCGTGAACATTCAGAAAACTTTGAAACGCAGCTGCGTGGACTCGACGCGATCAAGAACACGCTGAAACAAAAACAGCTGGAACTCAAAAACACGCTTGCAGATCGAGAACTGTCAGACTGGCGCACCAATCTGTCGGCTCTGAAAGAGAGAAAATCCCTGCTCGAAAAAGTCAGTGAGGCATTGCAGTCTCTTGCTGATTCGAGAGACCGCTTTGACGAACTGGGCGTCAGCCATGATGCACTCACTGCCGAAAGCATCAAGCTTGTCGAGCAACATCAAACTCAAGTCGAAAAACAGACCGCCCTTGAGAAAGAGGTGGACCTGCTTGAAACACAACTCACTTTGTTAAAAACGATTCAGAGCTTTGATGAGGCCCGGCATCAACTACGTGATGGTGAGGACTGTCCTCTGTGCGGCTCTAAGGATCATCCATTCGCTGAAGGCAATATTCCACTAGCAGATGAAACGATTGCAAGGCTAAGCACGGTGAGAGCCGATCTGAAAGCGGCCAACGATGTTGTTGCTGACTTAAAGGTTAAGCAGGCAGAGACCGGCAAAGATTTACAGCAGCTTGCTGCGCAGAAGCAGGACTGTAGCGACAGGATTGTCGAATCAGAGGGGTTGGTAAAACAAAACTGTGCGGGGCTATCAATTGATATTTCGGATCAGGCATTGGTCGAGATATTGCCGTCTTTGCAACAGGCAAGTGAGGACGAACTCAATCGCGTCGAAAAGCTTGTATTGGCTGCTGAGAATCTAGAGAAGGACATAAATACGCAGCGAGCATCGCTTGAAAAAACAAAAGAAGCGGTTTCCGATTTAGAACGTGAAACTCAGAGTGCCGCTCATCAACGGGATTCGGCACAACAGGCACTTGAACGGTTAAGAACGGAAGCCAGGGTGCTTGATGGCCAGTTTCAGGCCGCTAAAGCTGAAGTTCAGCTGGAGCTTACTGCCTACGGTATTGATACGCTATCGCCGGAGTGCCTGGATCAGATTCAGCTTGAGTTGACCGCTCGCCGTGACCAGTGGTTGGCTCGGGACAAACAAAAATTAGAACTCGAACAGGCTATTTCCGCCTTGGTGATACAAACAGGTCATCATGATGAACAGATTCAAGCGTCGCTTGCTGAGATTGCGAAGTTACGAGATCAACTTGGCAGTCTGCAGTCCGAATGGGATGGTCTGAACCACGAGCGTCACGATTTATTCGGCGACAAGAATCCTGATGAAGAAGAGTCTCGTCACTCTGCGGTAGTTGTGGTTGCAGAAACGAATCTTGAGGCTTCTCGCCAAGCGCTGAATTCCGCAATTCAGGAGCAGGGTAAGTTAAAACACAGCATTGAAAGCCTGGAAAATTCGATGGCTGCACGAACCTCTCAGTTGCAGACAAGTGAAGAGGGCTTTCTCGCCCGGCTTGGTGTGTCTGGTTTTGAGGATGAAGCACGTTATGTGACGGCATGCTTGCCGGAAGAAGCGCGTAAACAGCTGATGCAGCAAGCCCAGGCACTGACTAATGAACAAACAGAATTATCGTCGAAGGCGCGGGATAAAACGGCCCAGTTAGAAACAGATCGACAGAAGCAGTTGACTGATCAGCCACGCGATGAAGTTGATTTGGTGTTGACTAGTCTTGTCGCCAAACAGAAAGATTTTCTTGAAGAGGTTGGTAGCATTCGTCAGAAGCTACGGGATAACGAAAACCTGAAGCTAACGCAGCAGGAGCGCGGCAAGGCCATTGATGCACAAAAACTCGAGTCTCTACGGTGGGATCAGTTGCATGAACTTATTGGTTCAGCTGACGGCAAGAAGTTTCGCAACTTTGCTCAGGGACTGACGTTTGAAATGATGGTGGGGCACGCTAATCGGCAACTACAGAAAATGACTGATCGCTATCTTCTTATTAGGGATGAGGCACAGCCTCTGGAGCTTAATGTAGTCGATAACTATCAGGCTGGTGAAACCCGCTCGACCAAAAATCTGTCGGGTGGTGAAAGCTTTATTGTCAGTCTTTCTCTGGCGCTAGGCCTGTCACACATGGCCAGTAAAAATGTCCGCGTTGACTCACTATTCCTGGATGAAGGCTTTGGCACCTTGGATGAGGAGGCGCTGGAAACAGCGTTGGAGACCCTGGCTGGATTGCAGCAGGATGGCAAACTGATTGGCGTTATATCGCACGTACCAGCGCTTAAAGAACGCATTGGCACTCAGATACAGGTGAACCCTCAAACGGGTGGCAGAAGTGTGATCAGTGGCCCGGGGTGTGGGCGCTGCGAACAAAGTGCGATTGTGTAGTGGGAATATCACCCTTGTTTTTACTCACTCAGTACCTTGGTTGTCACGGTTATATCTTTTGCTATGTGGCAAAGCAAAACTCAGTCTGCGCAGATCAAGTCTAATGTGATTATGAGTTATGTCTAATAAAGAACGATTATTTCTTGGTCTATAAATTGTTTTAGCTTGCGTAGTGCTGGCAATAACTCCAAGTCGGCGTAGTCACAACCCGTCTGTGCGGGGTCTAGCTGTTTTTGTTTGCTAGCCGTTTCGACGTGATGTCCGTGCCCGGCGTTTAGTTCTGTTAACAGTCGGCTGTAGCCTGGTCGCCATGCCTGGGTCTGGGGGAATGGTTGGCGTAGTGCTGCCAGTATAGCCATGCCAGAGAAGTCCAGGTCGCCCCAGAAATAGACCGGGTAGTTTGTATTGCTGGTAGCGAACCACCAGGCATTAAAGTCTGTGATGTTTCTATCTGAGCCCTGAAAGAAAAGACGTGCGCCTGCTTGCTGACGGATGCGTTGGGCGCTGGTCATATAACCACTGCTAAAAACCACGGCGAGTTGTGAGGTGAGTGGGGTTGGATTAAGCAGTGTATTGCAAAAGGTGTCTTTGTTTTCGATAAACAGCACGCCGTTAATGGTCTCTGGTAGCCAGACATCAACGATGATGGGACGCGCTGTTATCTGGATGCCAGGATATAGTTCTTTGACCAGTTCTTCTCGCTTATCAAGTAACTTTGAATCACCCCAAAAGCAACGGGCGCTGAGTTGGCGCAGGGTGAGTCCTTGTTGTAAATGCTGTGCAATGTTGCCAAAGGCGGCTATGACCTGATCAGGTGTTTTGTGCGGGACACTAATGGGTTTGCTTTTAAGCCGTTCAAGATTGCCCGGAAATAGATTTTCCTGTTGCTTGATGGCTCTTTGCCAACGCTGTTTTTGTGATGACTGGGGTGGCCGTCCCAGCCATTGTCGTAGCAGAGGCTCGGCATCAAAACAGAAACTTATGCGGGCGTCGTGGTAATCAGGGTCAAGCCTATTGCGTTTGTGTTTCAAGCCAATCTGGATAATGCCAAATTCATTGGCCAGTTGTAGTATGCAGCGCCAGGTTTGATCTGCAGCATCGCCTGCCGATTGAAACAGTAGCGGGAAATGTTTTGCCTTGACGGGGATGCTGATTGGGCGTTGCCATTGCTCGGCTGGTTTGTCATCCAACTTGTTGATGAAGAGGTGTAACATCTGTAACACCTCATGTTCATCGTCAAGCCAGCGTGGTTCATCCATCAGCCTGGTTCACCCAAAACCTCTTGCATGAAATCCAGTTCTGCCTGGTGGCGAATGGTGCGGCGGTGCTTGCCCCACAGTTCCTTGATCTTTTCCTGGTTGCACTGTTTTCTATCGACAAAGACTCGAGTCATGAGTTGACCGCGTGGTTTGTCGTTAGGACATTTGGCGAAGACAAACTCATTGCTGATAAGGTCCATGAAGGGACCGCATTTGCTGGTGGGCATGATAAATACCAGTTGCAGGCCCAGCGTTTCGGTGAGGTAGTTGATCACCTCGCGTGAGCGTGTTTCATCCATCTTGGAAAATGCCTCGTCGACCAAGACCATACGCAAGTGGTTATTGCCTTCGCTAAAACGAAACGCTGAGGTGATGGCGGCTGAACGGATGATGTAGGCGGGAGTTTCCAATTGGCCGCCGGAGCCCGTGCCGTATTCGCTTAAGGCGATAGGGGGTTTGCCTGCCACTTCTTTGTAGATTTCGTATTTACGATAGTTGCGGTAGTCGGCAATACGTTCCAGTTCGCGCAAGGCCTTCTGTTCATCTTCGGCCAGCAGCATGGACATCAGTTGATCACGCACGGCGGCTGACTTCTTTGTTAGCTCGGCATTAAACAGCGTCACATCATCGCCCAGGGATGTCTTGATTACCTCTTCAAAGAAGCGTGCGTAGTCGCGAAATTCCGAAATCCAGTCACTATCGAAGCGGAAGGTTTCACGGTCTGCACCGAAGTGGTGGTGTTGCAGCTCTTTATTCAGCAGCTCGATCTGGCGTTTGCCATCGTTGATTGCCTGATAGATGGTGTGACAGAGATGGGTGACAAAGGCATTGTTGAAGCTATCTTTAAGTTCGCTTAGTTGTTGGCGTTTTTCTACCAGGATATTATTTTTTAGACCGTTATAGACGCGATCGATATCCTTTTGCAGGCCGCAGATGGCAGCGAATAGTTTGGCGTCGTAGGCGTCGTCGAAGGCCTGATACAGGACGGTATCGGCCGGGCGGCAATTCAGATTGTGACGGCTGATGGCTTCGCCCATGCGTCGTTCGTTGGCGCTGAGTTGTTTGAGAATATCCTCGCGCTGATTGGCGGCGAATTCCTGATTGAGATCTCGCGCTTCGTTTTCAGCATGCTGCAACCGTTGTTCGAAATCGAATTCGCTCCACACCTTGGCGATGGTTTGTAGGTTGTGTTCGCACTGATCGACTGTTTCCTGTGTCTGTTCCTGAATATCGCTGAGTTTGTTGCAGAGATCACCACTCTTGCGCAGGTCGGATTGCAACTCACCTTCACGTTTGTTGAGTTGGTTCTCTTCCTCGCGCAGTTTGGTTTCCTGTTGACGCAGTTGTGCCAGGCGTTGTTCCAATTCGACATGCTCTGAAAAATCCAGTTGCGTCAGCAGAGTGTCGATTTTTTGCAGTTGCTGGTGCATGGCTAGCATGCTGGCCAGGGTGTCGGCATAGGTGAGTGGTTTGAGTTCGTTGACTGCGCGCAGCAGTGCATTGCCCTGTTGCATCTGATCGTTGGCCTGTTGCCACTCGATATTGATAGCGTCCAGTTCTTTTTGTTTGGCTGTTAGTGCCCGTTCACGCGCGCCTATGCCAAATACCAGCTCGCTATCGTTGAGATCACAGCGCCACATTGAATAGCTGCCCGAGGCCATGCCTTCCATGGTGATGCCGCGGCGGGTATGGCGCAGTTGTTCGGCGGAGTCGACACGTAATACTGTGCCGTAACTGGCCATCACATAATGGCGGGCGCTGGCGTGGCTAAACTCCAACACATGCATGATGGAATCTGGATCGAGACTGATGCGTTCGGCATCGCGTTGTGCCTTTTCCCCCTGGATGATGCGGGCGCGGTTGTCGCGGCCAGGCATGGCGCGGACGATGCGGATTGACTCGGCCTCATATTCCGGGGCGACGAGGATTGAAAAGCGGCTGCCGCCCAGATAACCCTCAATGGCTGCCTGCCAGCGTGGGTCACTGACCTCAATGTGGTCACACAAAACGCGTGGATCAGACTGTGGGCATTGCTGGCGCAGCACTGTCAGAGCGCGGTCGACATAGGCCGGGTAGCTGACCTGATGATTTTCCAGTCGCTCGATCTCTTGCTGCTTACGTTGGCGTTGGTTTTTGCTTTGTTCATAGTGCTGTTCACGGCGATGTACCAGCCGCGCCAGTTGTTCGCGCAGTAGGCCTTCATCATTGACATGCCAGTGTTCATACCACTGGTTGTGCAAACGTTGACTATCGCGGCCGGCATCCAGACCTTGTTCAAGCGCAGCAAGATCACCAGTAAGGTCGCGATTCATTACCTGGTTAAGATCCAGACCGGTGTGTCCACCGCCTTTTAAGAGTTGTTTGCACAGTGCCAGGCTGTTGAGATCAGCGGCCAGCGGCAGTTCTTTTGCCAGTTCAGCTGACTGTAGTGCAGCCTCGATTAGCTGGCTGTTTTGCAGTTGTTTTTCCAGCTGTTGGTCTTGTTGCAACAGCAGTTGACCGGCGCTGATCAATTGTTGTTCCTGGTCACGACTGCGGGCCTCCAGCTCATCTTTTTGTTGTAGCGAGGCGATGCCCATGCGTTGTGCCTCCAGCTCTACCAACTGGTCGCGGGCTTGCTCGCGTCGTTGTTTGGCAAGTTCCGCCTGACCTTGATTGCTCTCCAATTCGCTACGCAGATCGCCCTGCGCCTGTTTGGCGGTGAGGTATTGCTGTTGGCGTTGCTGGTAGGTGTGCAGTGCCAGGGTGTTGTCAAGTGAATTGAGTTCGATCCACTGGTCGATGTAGTTGTGGGCCTGAAGACGGGCCTGGTCGAGGATGTCGATGGACGCTACCAGTTGGCTGGCGTCACGTTCCATGGCATGGATGGTCTTGAGCTGGCCGGAGATTGAGTGGATGGCTTCGTCTAGCGCCTTCTTTTCCAGGATCTCTTCAGCGACAAAGGTGTTAATGCTCTGTACTGGTTTGTAGGACATGAAACGCGAAAACGCGCGGGCGGCATTCATTGCCTCTCGTTCTGTGACGGCATCACGGCGACCACGCAGGGCGGCAAAGAGACGACGCAGATAGGCTTTTTTACCATCGTATTTTTCTACGTTGCGTTGACCAAACTCCTGAGTCAGTAGTTGCGGCAGCTGGTCCAGCGGAGTGATGTATTTGCCGGCCTTGTCTTCGCGGACAAAGTGTTTCAAACTCAGTTGTTCCTCAGGCAGGATCATGAAAATCGCGTCGTCCTGGCGCGCTACCGCCTGGTTGCCACCCTGGTCGAGCCAGGCGCGTACGCCGATGATGGCAGTGAAAGGTGATGCACTTTCCCCTTGTGAGGGATGAAAGACAGCAGCCAGGTAACCATCGGTGGGGTCGAGGCGGGCATAGCTGCCGTCGTCGCAGCCGAGCACGTATGAGGCCAGGGTACGGCCGCGTTTACCACGGCTGCGTTGGGTCGATTCGTCCTGCCCCGGGTTGTATTGAAACAGGTTTTCATGGGCGGCAGTCATGATGGTTTGAATGGCATCTGCTGCCGTAGTCTTGCCCGAGCCGTTGCCGCCTGAGAACAGATTGATCGGGCCGAATTCAAATTCTAATTCGGGGATGTTGCCCCAATTGACATAGATAAATTTCTTAAGAAACATCGCTGTTCTCTGATTCTGATTGGGTTGGCTCTGCATCGTTGTCTGCGACTGCTGCAGGGCTATTGAGGGCATTTAATGCCTCATCGGTGACGAAGGTGACAATCATGGGGTGAATCTTGATCCAGGCCTCGCTGTTGTCGAACTCCATTTCCTGACGGTATTCGATCAGTCGCAGCTTGCGCAGGCGCTGAAACAGGGACTTACGCTCGGTCACTTTGGTGGGCAGGCTGCGTCCCAACAGGTTTTTGCTGGCGATGCTGATTGCCTCCAGTGAGTCGGTGACATAGCCGTTGTCATCTACCTGGCCCTCGCGCAGTGCCTTGTCGTATTGCAAGCGTAGCACCAGTGCGATGGCTACTTCGTTTTGATTGAGACGCAGACGCAGATTGTTGTTAGTGGCTTCGTCACCCTCCAGGCCGGGAATGGTGCTGCCGGGAGGATAGAGGCGAAGATATTCAAAACGGTTGTCATGATAGAGGCGCAGGTCCATCAGTCCTAGGTAGTCCTGAATCAGTGGTGCGATGCGCTGATAGCGGTCATAGAGTTGTTGTTCGGTCTGGCTCTCGTTGCGGCACAAGACGCCGTAGTTGAGCAGACGCACCACCAGTTCGCGGAATTCAGACAGGCTGATGTTTTCCAGCTCGAGTTTTTTTTGCAGGTATTCGCTTATCATTCTGGGCTCTCAATCAGCTCTATAGTGAAATCATCCATCTCGCTGAAATAATCATTGCTGACACGTTGGCCGGTGGCCTCAATCTGGAATCGGTATTCAGATGAGTGGCCAGCACTGCCAATCTCGATGGCGTGGGCCACCATCAACAGTTCGCGGGCATTACGAATTGGCAGGCTACGACTATGGATACGATGGCCCTGATTGAGGCTATCGATGATGAAGTCCCGCAGGGCCTGGTTGTTGACGGCAAAGGCCTGGTCCAGGACTTGTTGCAGGAACAGGTTACGACGCGCATCTTTATCTATTTCACCGTGTTCATCCACCTGGCTATTGACGATGCGACGGCTACGACGATTGTGCAGACGCAGGGTCGCGGGGTCGACAAAGCCAAACTGTAGTTCGGCTAGCGATTCACCGGCGGCGGACAGGCGTTCATCCTGCTGCGTCTGCGGCAGGGCGGCGAGGGCCTGGCAGATGGGCAGTAATTCGTTTTGCTGGCCGCTGTGGCTGAAGCTCAGTTGGCGAATGATGATGTCGGCGCGACGGGTAAAACTATGCAGGGCATGACGCAGTGCCGGCAACATCACCTCCGAGGCAGAGTGCATGCGGCTTTCGATGCCATCGAGAATCATTAGGTAGACCGAGGCGTTGGAGTCGGTGACCAGTTCCGGTGCCTGGCGGCGTAATTCGCGCTCGGCATACACCTTAAATTCCTTGTTCTTACGGCGCGCTTTGCGGGTCAGCTTCTGGATCACATCGCGGTATTTTTCGACGCTATCGGCCGACAGGCGTACTGCCAGGTCGGGCATGAAGCGCTTCTCCATGAAATCAAAGAATTCATCCGAGGCCTGCTGCACCAGTTGCTGTGCCTCTACCTCACGCACCAGTTGCCGTTTGCGTTCGTCCAGTTCGGCGATGACATCGGTAAAGTCGCTGATAATACGCTCAGAACATTCAAACGCATCCAGCAGGTCGTAGACCTCACCATTGTCGATGAAGGATTGCAGCGCGTTGCGGGTATTGCGGGTATTGCGGTGACGGGTGCGAAAGCGGCTGCCACTGCTTTCCAGCATGGGTTGGGTAAACAGGCGTCCGGTACGGCTAAAGGCATAGTTGCTGCTTAGCGTTGCCTCGTCCATCTGTTTTTCCAGCCAGCCATATTCCAGCAATTGATTGAGGACCCAGTTGGCCTGTTCGCGCTCGTTGCGTACCGCAGGGGAGAAATCACCGACTTCATCATCCAGCACCGGTGTGCGAGTGATCACTTCCTGGAACAGCTCTATGACTTGATCTCTGTTAAAGGTGCGATTGTAGTCGCCCAGGCTGCTGTAGAAATTGGTATAGAGCAGACGCAGACATGCCGTGATCTGTTCGCGATATTTGCTGATAAGGGGACGGAAGAAGTGTTTGCGACCGTCGCTGAAGAAATTGCTCATGCCGATATGATATCGTTTTTAGAGTGGCATGGTCACTCTACTAGGGTAAAGGTATAGCCTGAATATAGCCCTTACCAATAGCTTTATATCTAACGGCGAGGCTGGGAAGTGTCAATAAACTTCCTTTTAACGGACAGCAACCTAGATTCGGTGGCAATCTCAGGTCATTAAACGTAGCCATATATTTAGATATGCATCCCGTGCGGTAGAGCTATTTTAGGATGGGAGGGAGTAGGGCTGTTTCCAGTAATCAAACATGACATTTAAATGTAGATGGTAGGTGTAATGAGTTTTCTGGGACGTTTCTGGGACCAGCTGGAGACCAATCAATACCATCTATGACTAAGTATCAATGAGCGTCTATATTTTAATAAAAAATTTAAGGCTATAAAAAACAAGGCCATACCAGCGATTAACTGGTATGGCCTTTTTGGTGGTTGGTGGAGGCGGCGGGAATTGAACCCGCGTCCGCAAATCCTCTGCCTTCGGCTCTACATGCTTATCCCAGTCTATTAATTTAGTTGCTGGCTACCCGACGGGCAGGGAAAACCAACAACGAGTTTGGTTAGAGTTTAACGAATCCGCCCCAAACGTGCTTCATCGCGATCTTATGTGAGTCGACCCCGGTGATCCAAGCGCACAAGCACACATTGGGCCGGGGGCACCCTACTGGGTATTAAGCAGCGAGTGCGTAGTTGTCTTCGTTGGCAACTATAAGTTTTGTAGATGGATTTACGAGGTAATCTACACCTCGGCATGCACCTCGGGTTTCGCAATCCACGTCGAATCCGGATCGCCCCCTTGGTTACTGTAGAGTAGACATTCTATCTGAGTTGAAAGTTCCCGGCCAGCGTTAGTGTTGTATGAGCTGGGTATTATTAGATTTGAAAAATATTTATAACTTTATTTTGAAATAGTAAGACTTTGCTTAGCCTCGTTTCAGAATGCGCTGTTTCTCACGTGCCCAGTCTTTATCTTTGAGCGTGGCGCGTTTGTCATGTTGTTGTTTACCTTTGGCCAGACAAATTTCTACTTTGACGCGGTTGTGTTTCCAGTACATGGCTGTGGGCACAATGGTAAAACCTTGACGTTCGACAGCGCCGACCAGACGATCCAGCTCACGGCGGTTGAGCAGCAGTTTACGACTGCGGTTTTGTTCGGGTCTGATGTGAGTGGAGGCTGTTTGCAATGGTGTGATCAGGATGCCGGTTAAATAGGCTTCACCATTTTGCAGTGCGACATAGCCGTCGCGCATCTGCACGCGACCGGCGCGCAGGCTTTTGACTTCCCAGCCCTGTAGGGCGACGCCCGCCTCGAATTTGTCCTCAATAAAAAAGTCATGTTTGGCTTTTTTGTTGAGGGCAATGGTGCTGCTCTGTTTTTTTTCGGGTTTTTTTGCCATAGCGCGCAATTATAGCTAAGTCTTAAGTCTTCCGAAGACTTTTTGTCTTAAATCGCAATAATTATCGATTCAGCGTAAAATTCGCTATCTATTTAATTTGACTG
>Ga0316204_10001560_pt1 | contig 60337 bp, 20 predicted proteins | sample 6monrhotite_MG_2_FD_205661 | JGI IMG/M metagenome (GOLD analysis project Ga0316204, IMG submission 205661) | Microbial mat bacterial communities from mineral coupon in-situ incubated in ocean water Damariscotta River, Maine, United States -... | ecosystem: Environmental > Aquatic > Marine >...
GGGTGACACGTACGCAGAGTGAATTGAATAAGCTAGTCGCTGCCAGTCTTCTGGAGGCTAGTGAGGTGCCGGTTGACGGTGTATTAGGCGTGCAAACACGTGCTGCGCTTTATCAATACTGCCAGGGGTTGGCTAGCTTACCGACAGGGAATTTTGTTATCAGTCTGACCGTGAAGCTTGATCAACAAGTTGCGCTGATGGCGGCAGTAGAAAATACGATTAATGATGACACGCCTGAAGCAGCCCCCATTCTCGATGAGAAAGAAGCATCTGTAATTCAACCGGACGTAAAGAAGGTTAGCGTCGTTGACACCGCTAATAAGCAGCCCGCTGTGGTCGCTGATAAGCCATCAATCTGGTATCAACTGGATCAGGCCTCGCTGGATATAGTATTGGAGGCTAATGCGGCTAAAGAGCCGGCGAATCAGGATGGCGACAGCAATATTGATGATACCTCAGACAAAAAAGAGACCGTATTGTTACCAGATGAAGAGACTCTGGAAAAATTTGCGGATCTCTTTGGTGTTGCGTATGTTGATGAAAAGCACTTTTCACATGCGGTACTCGAAAAAACCGGGATTAGCGCAGCAAAATATCCGTTGTTCGTAGCTGAGTTAGCGTCGGCTGCAAAGAACGTCTCCGCATCGAGACTGACTGATATTGTGCTTTCTGATGATGATTGTGGCTGTACTCGCGAGTTTTCCGATACTGTTTATGGCTTCTATCCCTATTGGTTATCAGCCGAGGATAAGGAGGTAAAAGAGGGTGGCGATATTGTTGAGGATGAACCAGCTGAAGAGGTTGCAGTAGCGTTACCTTCGATTGACTATAGCGTGATTAATCGAATTGCATATTCTGCGCTCACGATTGATGGAGATGGTGATATCCAGAAACCACTTCACTGGAATAGTGATGGACGGCTTGGGAATTTCATTAACAAGGCGCATCGTCATAAGACGAAAGTTGATTTAGTCATTTATTCGGATCAATGGATGAATTGGTCTGATAGTGATCAGGCGGCGGCGGTGACATCTATCTATCATCAGTTAAATTTGAATGTGACCTATAAAAGAAGCGGCTTGATGGGATACGTTCCTTTCTTGAATAGCACGACCGCATCAGCCGATGGTGTGACGCTTTATTTCGAAAATTATGTGGATAATCCTGCTGCTAGAGAGATTATCACTAAATTCGTCGTGCAACTGTATGAACGCCTTGTAAGAGATACTGCGCAATTAAAAATAAATATCTTACTCAATATTGACTCTGCATCACTTGAGAAAAACAATGATCTTTTTGTTGACCTCAAGGATTTGTTGGTAATGAAAAACAGCAATACACCCCTTTATGTCGATTCACTAATTCTATTTTTAAATGAACCGACAACAGACACCAAGAAACTACTGCGAAGTAAAATCGAAGATGAATTTAGTGGTGAGGATCGAATGGTAGTGCTGCGGAAGGTGATTCCGGTGATCACACCGCATGGTCATGAGAATGATATAAATGGCCCGTACACACAATTCAAAGATGATTTAATTTATTTTAATAATAATTTCGCTGGAATTGGGTTATGGCCGGTACCGCTAAAGTCGGATGAGGACTCTGAAATCATATCCGATTATATTATTCAGCAATTCTCAGTGAAGGATGTTGATGGGCTGCTAAATTCAATTGCAGCGGAGTATCCGGCACTGTGTGATTTTGCCTGCCCTAATCGCTCGCTGCTGCGTATCGTATTTGATGTGATGCTTATCTTTATACTGGGCTATGGCGTTTTAGCGCTCTTCTCACGTCGCTTACGCGGATTCTATAGTCGGAATTCAGGCTATTTCAAACTGTATATTTTTGCGACGGTCGCTGTGTTCATGGCATCTCTGATGTGCGATCCATTCTGGAAGCAGAAGCGAGATTATGTTTTTGTCGGTTCGTTACTGGCTGTTGCGGCAATGTATATGATTCATAAATATAGCAGTGCTAAACAGGGGCCGTTGCCTTAGTGGATGTGTGACCTTATTTGCTATGAAACTAGATATAAAAGGATGTTGAAATGACTGTTGCCAATGTGGACGGGGTACCACTGGATGACAAAGAGAAACCTGAGACTCGGTCACCACTCGAGATACTGGCGGACTACCAGGGTGTGCTAGCGCGTGTAGAGAAATCGCGCGCTCACATAGACAAGGCAGAGGTGCTTGCACTGCTGTTGGCTCGAGATGAGGTTGAAGCCGCGTTTAATATCAGTCCCGACGAAAATGATAGCGAGCTTATCTGCCTGTTTGATGTTGATGATCGTCTTTCCGACCTTGACTATCGGCTTAGAAAACTAGGCGATGTGATCGCCAATACGATTAGCCTGGACAAATGGCGTGCCAGACTTAACCGAGATGAAGCAGCCTGGTGGTGGCAATTTTCACCGGCACGAAAGGTTGATTCATGGGACCGTATCGATTGGTTGTGGGATGCATTGACACTGGGAACGCTGGCTTTGGGCGCAAGTTTCATGGTGAGTATTATTTCAGCGCTTTCTGTTGGTAGCCTTACGGTGGCAGCGACACTTTCTACTATCGCTCAGATTGGTGGTCTGGCTATTGTTAGTCAGGGGGCGCTAACAAAACGCGGCCAGGAGAAGGTGCGTGATTTTATGACGCGCTTCAAGATTGCCGCGCGTTTTCAAAGCGAGGTGATGTTGATTGCGGCTGCACTATTACTATTAACGGTATATGTGACGCATAACTCTTTAACCACGGTTTATCTTGAACAAGGACGCGATGCCTATAGTCAGGGCGCCTTGAATGATGCCGAGCTAACCTTTCTTCGTGGACTTGAGATAGAACCGAATAACTCAACATTTAATGCGGAATTGGGGCGTATTTATGAATCATTGGGTGTGCTCAATAAAGCGATTGATCAGTATTATCTTAATGTTCAGGCCGGCGGTGTTAAGGGGATCAATGATCTTGGGCGTACCTATATTAACTGGGTGAATCCGGTAACACGAAAGAGTGATCCCTCACTTGCAGAAGCATATCTGCAGATGGGCCTTCAGCGCGCCAATGCACAGGCAGAGCCTGATCAGGATTTACGTTATCAGCTGAATCGCAACCTTGGTTGGGCGTTGCTTAAACAAGATAAATTTGTTGAGGCAGAGGCGCATCTGAAAACGGCGATATCAATTGATGAAAGTATCCCTGGCAATCAGATTGGCGGTGGAATGGCCTATTGCTTCCTGGCCTATGTCTATGAGCAAGAAGGAAAGACGAGCGCAGCTAATACCGAGTGGGGTAATTGCGTTGTTAAAGCTCGGCCTGAAACCATTCATGAATATCGCTGGTTTGCCGAAGTGAGAAGAGCAGATGTCGCCGCCTGTGTTAATACCAGCAAAATTGTCTCTGGTCTTGATGATAGTGCCTTCGATGAGATGCAGACGACACGCTGTGCATCGATGATCAGTCAAAGCCATTTTAATGTCGGCGAAAAATTGGCATCGACAGCGGAATAGCCTTCACCTGATGTTAATGAGAAATAACCATGGATAAATGGATGAGCCGCTTTGCGGCCTTTACTGCCATATTTAGTCTGGCAGGCGCACTATTTTTGACATACCAGTATGTTATTTATAAAGAAGAGATCAATGCATCAGCCAAGAGTGATCTGGAGGAGGTTACTTCTGTCGCAGTCTCTAAGATAGACCTGCTTCTGATGAAGGTGGTGCGTTCAGCTGAGGTGCTGGCAAGTGAGCTGAGTAAAGGAAAATTGCCAGAAGCGGAAATGTATGCGCTGCTTCGAGATACCATTGGGAATAATGATAACTATTTTGGTGGCACAATCACGTTTCGTCCTCATGGCTATGATAAAGAGCGTCGGCTTTATTCCGCTTACTATACAAGGGGTGCTGAAAATGAGCTGATCTATCAGCGTCTCGATGAGGTTTACGATTACACTTCATCGGAGTACGACTGGTATGTTGTGCCGATGGAAGAGGGCAGTCGCTGGGGCGAGCCGTATTGGGATCAAGCGGCTAAAACGAATTTAGTGACCTATTCCGCAGTGTTTTATGAGACCCTGTCAGATATGCCATTGGGTGTTGTGACCATCGATATCTCAATGAATCAGGTGCAGACAATCATTGAATCGCTAGATTTAGGGCCTAGTGGTTTTGGTGCATTAACAACCCGTGATGGCGGGTATCTCTATCATCCTAATCAGGAATATATTCAAAACAAGAAAAACATCCGAGATGTGGCAAAGGAGAAAGGTGATGCTAACCGTTTAATCATTGCTAAAGATATCCTGCAAGGAAAAGGCGGTGTGATTGATCATATCAGTACCACGACAGGGCAGGCATCATGGCTGATTTATGAGTCTGTACCGATGTCTGGTTGGTCGCTACAGAACACCTTTATCAAAGATGATCTGCCGATTGATGTTGATACATTACGCAAGGATCTGATCCGGATTATTTTATTAGTGGTGATGTTTTTGATTGCATCTACATTCCTGTTATTTAGAGCGCACCATGGCGAAAATTTCAGGGTGTGGATCTTTACAGTGATCTGCTCGCTTATTCTGGTGGTCGGTATTGGTGCGATATGGCATTTGGCGCTTACCTACTATTCATCAAGCAATGTTCCTGGGGTGAAGGTATCCGATAAAGAGACGCTTAAGGCGGTCATCCATGGGTACTCGGTAAGGAGTCAGACGAAGCAGTTCGACGCACCTTATTATGTCCAGACTGGCGTGTATATCGATACGATTGAGTTTCAGAGCGCTAATAATCTCTTGATAGCCGGTCGCCTGTGGCAGACTTATCCAGCGGGTTATCCGGCTACGATGAAAAAAGGGTTTTCGATTGGGCGTGCGAAAAACCTTAAAGCGACCGAATTAAGTCGTTCGATTGACCATGGTGAAGAGCGCATCCTGTGGCATTTTCAGGCAGCACTGCGGGTTGACCTTGACTATTCACGGTATCCGCTTGAAGTCGAGCATCTCAATCTACAGTTGCTGCCGACTGAGAGTGATCAGATGGTGGTGCTGTTACCTGATCTAGATGCCTATAAGCTAACAGCATCATCACTGTTACCTGGCCTTGATCGGGAAATATTCCTGGCGGGGTGGGAGTTCACCGGCACATTTTTTGAGCTACGAGAAGAGCGAAATAATACCGACTTTGGCGTTAAGCGCAATCTTGACCATGAGGCATTGCCGACGCTCTATTACCATATGGGTATTCAACGTGTTTTTGTCGATGCATTTATCTCAAATCTTACACCGCTTATCATTGTCGCGATTATTCTCTTTGCACTTTCCTTGTTGCCACGGGGTATCGAGATTGGTCGGGTATTGAGTATCTGTGTCGCAGTCTTTTTTGTGGTGGTTTTTTCGCATCTTGATATCCGTAAAAATATCCCGTCAGGTGAAATTTTCTATTTAGAGTATTTTTTCTTTGTGATTTATTTTTGTATTTTAATGGTGCCGTTAAACGCCTTCCGTCTGGCAATGGAACTACCATCGCGGCTGTTTGAGTATAAAGATGGTTTGATTGTACAGGCGGCCTATTGGCCAAGTGTGTTGGGTATATTTTTTATGGTCACTGCGTGTAAATTTTACTAGCGCTGTATTGGATGCTGAGATCTATGTTAACGAATAGTACTGAAGAGCGGGGTGGCCCTCTTTTTTTAATCTGGATAATATTGTTGGTGCTTTTTTATCTGACGGCAGGCTATCTTGCGAGCAGCGCACTGTATAACGACAGAGTCGAATCAGAGGCTCGCCATCTGGAGCGTATCGATCCAGCAAAAACAGAAAAAGGCAAAACCGAACCAGACTACCGGCGATTAAATGGTGAAGGGAATAGTAGTGAACAGGTCAAAGTCGGTGTTTACGTTGATCGTATTGAAACCATTTCAACCAAGGAGACGTTGTGGACAGTCGATTTTTACCTCTGGTTTAACTGGAAAGGCGACAACATTAAACCGGGGGATTCCTTTTTTGTAGTCGATGGCGAAGTACTTTCAAAGGAGCTGGTAAGATCGTCAAGCGATGGCGAAAACCACTATCAACTCTATCAGGTAGCAGCACGCATCACCAAGGCGTTTAATATCACCCGCTACCCGCTCGATAATCATCAGCTTACTATTCGGATCGAAGAGAATAATCTGCAATGGGAACAGCTACAGTACCTGCCTGACGTTGCCGGCACGACCTATAGTTCCCGTGTCAACATACCGGGCTATGTGGTTTATAGCGCCGATCTTGTTAACAAGCCGCACGCCTATAAAAGCAGCCGTGGTGACCCACTGTCACCCACTGCGCATAAAACTGTCTATACTCAACTGACCTATGCGCTTGCGATCAAACGACCAGACTGGGGCTTATACTTTAAGATGTTTCAGGGGCTGTTTGCCGCGGTCGCCATCGCCCTGCTTGCGTTCCTTCTTGCGCCTGCATCGGGTGATCGCATCGGCCTGGGTGTGGGTGCTTTTTTTGCGGCAGTGGCCAACAGTTATATCAACCTCGCAGAGCTGCCAGGGGTTGGGCGAGTCACCTTGACGGATATGGTCAATGGCATTGGAATGGTGACGATATTGCTAACGGTGTTTGCTACGATCATCTCGTCGCATCTCGCTGAGACAAATGGAAAGATAAAGACCGCGCGTGCCTTTGACCGGGTCTCGCTAGTGGTGTTTTTATTGGGTTTTATCGCGGTGAATGTGGCGATTGCGATTTCTGCGGCGCTGTAAAAATAGAGGTGAAGTAAATAGCTGGATAATCAAACGTGATCTTTTCGAACCTGATTAATAAGGAGCTATAACGATGCAATCGTATGCCGATAAGGGAAATGAAGGTAAAAGCAGTCGGTTTCAGGAGCAGCAGGACCACGCACCGGCACAACAGTTGATCGATAACCGCACTAGCACTGTTACGCAGAATCAACTGATCGGAACGATAAACAGCAGTCCGAAACAGGTCGCTCAGCGTGAGCAGATTGAGAGCCAGTTTGGTGACGCAGTGCAGTTACAGGCTGATGATGAGGAATTACTGCAAGGGAAGTTTAGTACGGAGACTGTTCCGCATCAATCCGAAGTTCAGCCCAATAACACTGGACTGCCGGATAATCTTAAGTCGGGCATAGAAAGCCTGTCTGGCCATTCGATGGATGACGTGAAGGTGCATTACAACTCGGATAAACCTTCGCAGTTACAGGCGCACGCCTATGCGCAGGGTACCGATATTCATCTGGCTTCAGGGCAGGAAAAGCATCTCCCTCATGAAGCATGGCATGTGGTGCAGCAGAAGCAGGGGCGAGTGAAGCCGACTGTACAGATGAAAGGCATCTCGATTAATGCTGATGTTGCTCTGGAAAAGGAAGCGGATAGGATGGGTGCCAAAAGCAATGCGCTGTCGTTAGATGAAAATACTAGGCTGGCTCAGCCCAAATCAATAGCGGTCTCATCAGCAAGTCCTTATCAGTTAGCGCTGGATGTAGACCATATTAAAAGCATAATAGGAAAAGTTTATGATGCATTGTGGGGAGCAGATACGGGGTTAACCTATTCAGCAGGCGGTATTTTCCAAACAATCTATGATTTATTTGGCAATGAAGATAACGATGACTCCTATACGACGGATAGTATTAGCTATGTAGACATTGATGACCCAAGGTTCTCGCCGCAGAACGGAATTGATGGTGTGATTACATATTTTATGGAGCAAGGAGAGGACGAAGCTCAAGCTGAACAAAGCGCGCTAGATGCATTAGCTCTTGTAAGCGTGCAAACCGAGCAATCTTTGATGAGGCAATATGCGTATGCACATGGAGGTGATTATTTCCATATTAGAAACGCTGCCAATGCAGGAGTTGATTCAGATGAGCGAATGATCCTGAACATCAAAAAACAGACAGTGGCCTGTGCGCTAGCGAAACATATAGCAGACAAATGGGATGTCGGAGGTGCCCCAGACTGGAGAAGCAGTGTTAATTCTGCAAAATTCCTTGCTAATAGCGGTTCTGAGGGGCCTATCATCAAATACGATAAGGTTGTTATTTACTATGAAAAGGGGGCGGATGGCGCTGTGCAAAGTAGCATTAAAGATGGCGTAATGGCATTTCTTGGTGCTCATGGTGGCGAAGATGCACTTAATACCAATATTAGTGCATTTTACGATAAGTTAGGGAAAGGCATTGGTGTTGGGGCAGAGGTATCTGGGACAAGTTTTACCACCGAAAGAGCCCGAGAGCTAGCCGGTTTTATTGATGGTAAAAAAGGAAGCCTGTATCAATCTAAAGCAGTATTCGTGAAAGCTGCTTACGAAAATGTGAAATGGAAAATGGGTGGAATGAAGTAGTGAATCAGCAGGACTGTAGTTTTTGATCTCAGTCATGTGGGGGTCAAAAGGGTCAGTGTCGTTGAATGATGGGCCATGTATTGTGGTGTTTTTCTGTATCGTTCCCGGGTGATACTTAGATGTAACCTGAATAAAGAATGGGGGGAATAGATAATAGTTATGGAATTGATCGAAAAGGCAACTATCATCCACTACCACCGCCACCGGATTAAGGAGTTTGATCCTGGAACGGTAGAATCACTCGGCTGGAAAGGTGATGATAGTCAGCAAAAAAGGTTCGAAGTTCTTTCAAAACTGGCCGATCTAAATGGTAGCTCAATCATGGATCTGGGGTGTGGTCAGGGCGACTTTAAAGCTTTCCTCGATTCACGGTTTTCAAATTTTTCATATGTCGGCATCGATCAGATGCCCGAATTCATTGTTGAAGGTGAGCGGCGATACGGCCACCTGGCTAATACCGACTTCTATCAGACCGATTTTAGTTCAGTTGAACTACCAACGGTTGATTATGTGATCGCCTCTGGCGCACTCGGCTACCGTTGTGCAAAAGCGAATTGGTTTAATGAAGTGATTGCGAAGATGTACGGATCTGCCACGCATGCGCTTGCATTCAATATGCTTGATATTGCGACATTCCCGGATCATCCACTCTTGGTTGGGCATGACGCTGAGAAAGTAGTGAAGTTTTGTAAAACGTTGTCGTCGAAGGTTGAGTTGATACAAGGCTATTTGGAAGACGATTTTACTATTTTTATGTATAGAGAATAGAAAGCTGGGTATTGATTGTTGACTTGAACGATCGTGCGTATGGAATGGGTAAAGGGATATACTAAGCATGAAACAAACATATTGGTGGGCAATTTCCGCAGCAGTATCAGCGGTACTGGTCTTTGTATTAGTCAGCCTATGGATTCAGATGAATAAATATGAGGTTGATCCACCTCAGTTGGTGAATGAACAGGCGACGAATGAATACCTGAAAAAACATTGGGAAGACCCACTGGCGCTGGCTTCACCTGATGCTAAGGTGACGATCAAGATCAAAACAGGGATCTTTATTCAATCACTGCAGTTTTTTAACTCCAGTGAGGTGCATCTAACCGGCTACATCTGGCAGCGCTATACCGATGGTCTGCATGACTTAATCAAGCCCAAAAAAAATGAAATCGGTTTTATTCTGCCTGAGCAGGTTAATTCAGGTAATGATATTAAGCCGCGCGAAGTCTACCGCGTACAAGATGGTAATGAAGAGGTGATTGGCTGGTATTTTGAGGCGACGCTCAAGCAGCCGTTTGATTATGACCTTTACCCATTTGACCATAAAACAGTCTGGGTGCGAATGTGGCCGCAGAAATTTTCTGAGAACATTGTATTGGTGCCTGACTTTAAATCGTACAAGGCGACTGGCGCGCACGACATATTTGGCATTGAAGAAAATATTGTATTGGGTACGTGGAATCGAGAAAATACCTATTTTGATTATCAGCTCACGAGCTACGATACTGACTTTGGAATTCCTGATTATATTGGGCAGGAGGGTTTTCCTGAGCTTCACTATAATTTTGTGGTAAAGCGAAAGTTTGAGAATGCCTTTATTGTTTACCTGTTGCCACTATTCCTGGTGTCAGCACTACTGTTTGCGGCATTGTTAACGGTGAGTTCAAAAGAGGAGTTAACGAGCAAGTTGGGCTTTAGCACTTCTGGCTTTATTGGGGCAAGCTCCGCACTGTTTTTTGTTGTGATGTTGGCGCACATCCAGTTGAGAGAGCAGTTCGCGGGGGCGAGTATTGTTTATATCGAGTACTTTTATGTCTTGATGTATGGCCTGCTGGTAACGGCCACTGCGAATACTTACCTTTTCTCGATTAATGCGACGCGTTGGAGTAAAGTTATTTCCTATAACGACAATATTATTCCTAAGGTGGCCTACTGGCCGGTAGTGCTTGGCAGTCTGATTTTGATTACGTGGAGCGTTTGGGGTTTTGAGTATTATCTTGGGTCTAAATAAGGAGATTGGCAATGAAATCGTTTATTGATAGATCAGCGAGTGCTTCAGGACGGAGTCATTCAAACCGTGCATTAGATGAGCGTGAAGTGAGTGCGTTAACCAATGTGATGGTCGATAACCGAGCCGCGGCGGTTGCACAGCGCCATTTGATCGCATCGATTGGTAACAGCCGGCCACTGGCGCAATTGGCGGCGGATGAAGAGATGCTGCAGGGTAAGTTTGACGCGACACAGCGTGTTGAAGACGAAGAGATACTGCAGGGTAAGTTTGATACGACACAGCGTGTTGAAGATGAAGAGATGCTGCAGGGCAAGTTTGATCCCATACAGCGAGTCGAAGAGGATGAGCTAGTACAGGGGAAGTTTGAGCCCCTACAAAAGCAAGAGAATAAGACAGGGTTGCCAGATGGTTTGAAATCTGGAATGGAAGGGTTATCTGGCCGCTCGCTCGATCATGTGAAGGTTCACTACAATTCGCCTAAGCCTGCTAATGTGCAGGCACATGCCTATGCGCAAGGCTCTGATATTCACCTCGCTAGTGGTCAGGAAAAACACCTGCCGCATGAGTTAGGGCACGTAGTGCAGCAAATGGAAGGAAGAGTGCAACCCACCACCAATGTTGCAGGTGTTGCTGTTAATGATAACCCTGGGCTGGAAAATGAGGCGACGGCGATGGGCTCGCGCGCCTTACAACGGGCTGTGCAGGCTGGCGTTACTCCTGCGAATAAGACACCAGGAAAATCTCCGCGCCAGCTTGTTGCGCAGTTGCGAATGGATGCCGGGGATGGTGCTGAATGGCATATCCATTTCGGGCACATGAAATTGGGTAGCGTAGATAAATCAAGGGTTGAGTTTAATGGGCGGTCAGCCAAAGATATTCGTAAAGAACTGGGTGAAAAGATAGAGCGGCATGGCTTGAGCGTGAGCGGCGGTCAGGCGGCGACTTTTAGAGAGTGTATTAATTATATAAATGCTAATTACTAGCAGAGACCTTTGCACGATTGTTCTTTTGCCCTCCGGCGGTGTTAAAAGCATACTCAATCGGTCATTTATAACGATAAACTCCCTCATTCCGTGCGCTTTTGCCTTGCCAGAGAACAAAATTACTGCTCGTGCAAAGGTCTCTAGCAGGTGTAATCTAAACAGTTCTGTTGGAAGTTCTCATTCAGCCAGCTTTTGAGGATTGATTAATCTTGTCTGGCTGTGACTACTATAGATCACGTTTCAGCTGAGGGGGGCTGACTTGATCTATTGAGCGGGGCCATTTTTGCTTGGTTGAGCGGAAGGGCCTTCTCCATTATCGATGCACACGCCCATGCTACAGACGCGATTTCGCCCGTTTCTTTTTGCCAGGTAAAGCGCATCATCAGATTTTTTTATGAGTGCTTCAACGCTCATGCCATCATTGGGATATGTGGCAATGCCCACGCTGACGGTGACCTTGTTATCAGGCTGGTTTTCTCTCCCTGTAAACGGATATTCAGAGATCTGTTTTCGAATTGAGTTTGCTAGCGTCATTGCCCCTTTTTTGTGTGTCTCTGGCAGCACGATAACAAATTCTTCACCGCCGTAGCGAGCAACGATATCAACATTCCTTACTCGATCCTGAAGTAGTTTTGACAGGATTTTTAGTAGTGTATCGCCTGCGGGATGGCCATTTCGATCATTGAATATTTTGAAGTGATCCACATCAAGAAAGATTAATGATAATTCGCGATTATAGCGATTGGCTCGCGATACCTCTTCTGTGAATCGCTCTTTAAAATAGCGGTGATTATATAGCTGAGTGAGTCCATCTCGTTGTGCAAGGTGATTGAGTTCCTTATTTTCATCTTTTAAATTTTCAACGATCTCTTTGCTTTGGTGTTCTTGTATTAGTTTTTCGATGACTCTATTAACGATGGCTGAAATCGATTCAATATCATCAAACGGCTTCATGAGATAATCAAAAGCACCGGCGCGTAATGATTTCACGGAGGTTTCTAGTGACGCATGGCTCGTCATGATGATCACTTCAATGTCGGAATTATTGGCCTTGATTTTCTCAAGCAGCTCTATGCCGTCCATGCCGTCCATTCGAATATCGGTGATGACTAAATTAATCGTCTCTTTGCTAAGGACCTCTAGTCCCTTTTCTGCACTCGGAACAGAGAACAGTGTATGGCCATCATCCTCGAGCACCTGCGTCACGATATCTCTGATGCTCTCCTCGTCATCTACGACAAGGATATTGATCTGGTCAAATTCTGTGCTCATCTATTCCTCAGTATGACAGCCTTACATTGTGCAGTAAGGCCCATTTTAGCTATTTCGTCGCTAAAGCGCTTATTTTTTCAGTAGGGGTATTTTTTCCAGTTTCGGTTGTGCCTAATTCATCCTCTTCAATAGCGGGCTGCATGATAGGCAGGACGATGACGAAAGTGGTGCCTTTGCCCGGTGTACTGTGAATTAATATTTTACCTTTATGTTCATTGATAATCCCATAACTCACGGAAAGGCCTAAGCCTGTTCCTTTACCTGACTTTTTGGTGGTAAAGAAAGGTTCGAAGAGCTTATCCTGTATCTCTTTATCGATTCCAGGGCCGCTATCTTTTAACCAGATTTCTACCCATTTGTCATTGCAGTTGCGGATGCGTAATGAGATTGTCCCTGGTTCACCATCCATTGCTTGCTGAGAGTTTATCATTAAGTTTATGAGTACCTGTTGAATCTGGTTGGCATTACCTGAAATAAGCGGTAGCGCCGGATCGAACTGTTTGATGACTTTGATTCGATTAATGGAAAGTTGATGGTCAACGATGGCGAGCGCATCGCCAGCAACATCGATCAAATCAGTTTCTTTAAATTCCACCTGCTCCTGGCGGGCAAATTTCATCAGGTTCTCAATAATCGCTTTACAGCGCTTAGCTTCTTTTTCGATAACACTAATATTCTTATGTAGTGGTGTTCCTTTATCAATTTTTCTAAGCGATAACTGTGCGTAACCCAGAATGCCCGTTAGCGGGTTCTTAACCTCATGTGCAATACCGGCACTCAATTGTCCAAATGCAGATAGTTTTTCGGACTGTACCAGTTTTTCATTAGCTTCAATGAGGGCTTTTTCACGACTTTTGAGTTCACTGGTCATATGGTTAAAAGAGGTGGCAAGGCTACCGATTTCATCGCTCGAGGTGGCGTTGATTTGTACATCAAAATTACCTTTACTGACCAATTGAGCTGCTTCAGAAAGGCGTTGAATTGGGCGGGTAAGGCGATATGCCCATAACATTCCAAACATAGATGAAACTAGCAACAACCCGAATGCGACCCAAAGTAGGTCATTAATAAGCGCCTTGGTCGAGAGAAACGCCGCATTTTTAGCGATCTGCACACCAACCAGCAGCGAGCCAAATTTAACCTCAGAAAATCCGCCGACGTAACCTACTTCTTTGTAATTGTACTCTTTAGTAATCCCGGCGCTTTGTTGGTTGTTGATTGATTCAATGTCAGGCAGCCAGTCAATAGGCAGGTGGTCAATGACTTTTTTGACGTCGCTATGCGCCAGAATGGTGCCCTGACCATCTAACAAAAAGGTTTCAAATACCTTGGATCGCCCCGCCATGCTTAGCAGTCTATCGAGGCGAATTGTGCCGGTTACCACCCCTGTTGTTTCTCCTGCTAGCCCTTTGTGCGGGATCGCAAGGGTCAATGTTGGGAGTTTTTTGGAAAGCGTTGAGTTTTCAATATAGATTTCACCCACCCTTATTTTTTCGAGCGGCAAGGGGAATTTTTCTCTGTATGCATCGAACATTTTTCGGTCTAGTCCAATGGGTATGAGCTGGTTGATATCGTAAACTGCGATGACGCCAGACTTTGGATCGTAAAGCGTTACCGCAACAAATTCATCAAAGTCGTTGAAGAGGCCTTTTAATAGTTCTGTTTTCTGTTCCTGTTGAAGTGATTCGTTATACATCAATCGTGCAAAAACTTGCAGGCGCTCATGGTAGCCCTCTAGTAGTGAGTCGGCCTCTTTAGCGGAGTGCACTGCTATCAATGACGTGAGGTCATGAATATAGCTTCGTTTATCGGAATGAAACAGATTGGCCATGGTGAACGTAATGGTACTGACGACTGCGGTGACAACCACTAGCAGGATGAGCAGGATTTTATAGCGGATGGGGAATCGTATTTGAAGTTTCATTACGATTGGTCATCTACATTAATGAGCTGTGAAAGGTATGAAATATTGCCTGCGTGATCTGCTGCTTCGACCAGGATGACATTGATACCATCGGTAAAGCTCATCTGGTGACTGAATTCGCCTGTATCACGATTCGAGTTCACCAATTGGTTATTGATGTATATCTTTGTACCGGGTTCGCTTTTTCCATGAATGGTAAACGTATTGGTGAAAATATTTTCATCTGGGAATTCGACGCTTAGCGTTGGCGGTTGAGAATCTCGAATAATTCGAAATTTACGTTGTGAAAATGCTCTTCCTTCGCTGCCTTCTTTGTCGATACCGCTCACGCGCCAGTAATACTCACTCTGGGTGAGGTTGCCATGAGTGAAATGGGATTGTTCTATTTTCTCATCGAGAACAATGTTTTTTTGATCGCGATCTTTACTGATAATCAAGCGGTATTTATCGGCACCAGAGTCGCTCCATGAGAAATCAACGCTGTCAGGGATATCCCTGTAATATGAGATATTGTTGTTGGCAGGCGAATTGAGTTCAACTGCTTTTGGAAGCGGTTTCGGTGCCGATGGTTCAGCGCCTTCACGAATGACAACTGCCTGGCCGGTGCTGATTTTCTGTTTTATCCCCTGAGAGATAATTTCAGCACTACCTTGCAAGATCGCAACCGTTGAAGAATGATCTGGATTGACGCTTACTTTGAATTGAACCGTTTCATCGATGTTATCGCGTGTGCGAATGTGCGCACTTGCACCTGCGGTAATAATTTCAACATGTCGCTCGGTTTTGTTGTTGTTACCCAGCGAACCGCTTAACTCACCTTCCACGAGTACGAGTGATGAGCGGCGATCATTGAAGAGAATGTCTTGCTCCATTCTTTTAATAATGACTAACGTGTCAGGCCCGAGTTGTAATCTGTTCTGTTCATCAAACTTGATGGTGGCGCTAGAACGACTGAAGGTTTGAATCGAGTCCTGGTTATAGAGCGGCATGCCCATTCGGGTTGGTTTCCAGGTGATGCTATCGGCACGTTTACTTCTAACATCTCTGTTCATTTCTGTTAGCGTTGCAGCAAGACTACTGCTCGCCGCAAGTTCAGATGTGCCGCTGTCAGATTTAACCAATAAGTCCCGATGTAGGCGGGCTGCTATCTGGGCCGCACCTGTTTGGTTAAGAATCTCCTGCATACCTGATCCTTCGGGAAAGAAATCATTGAGTAGTCTTAATAAAAGTAGAAAGAAGGCCATCACCAGGGCAAGCACTACGATCAGCTCAAGCAGTACTTTAAGAATAGATTTGATATTGATGCGGGTGGCATCAATGACTGTTGAGGAGGCTACCTCACTTTCTGTGATTAATGTTGAAGTATTCATTTACGTAAATTTCAGGAGTCATTTTGTGATTAACTAAACGTCTAGTGAATGATTACCTGTTGGGTTATGGAAAGTGGCCTCCATGCTTTTATTTCCGATTGGCATCCTGCGTCAACCGTATGAAAAACGTAAGAATATATTTTTATATCGGCATCTCATCGGGAAAAATAAACATTTTTCCCGTATGAATTGAGTGGTGAGAGGGTGGTTAAGAACAGGGTGACGCGTTGTCTGGAGGACTAATACTTCCCTTGAATGCGTAAGAACCAGCCTTCGGTAGAATAATCGTTATCTGAGAACTCATTGTCACTAAAATCTGTGAAATTGTAGCCAACGCCTAATCTTAGGTGTTGGTTTGCCTCCCAGGTGATTTCAGACAGCCAGCCTGAGCGCATGTCGTTAGCCTCTTTTTGTGTCAATACGCGATACTCTGCCCCTAACCCTAGGCGTCGTGGCAGGCTGTAATTAAGACGGTGGATTGAGAGATGCGTCTGGGTTTCAAACTCAGCATAGCTATCCGACTTTTCTGTTTTAAGGCGGAGTGCCTGTTTATCTGACCATTCGAGTTTTTTAGTGATCTGGAATGACCATTCGATCGAGATTACGTCCGTCTGTGAGGTGACGGCCGTGGTGGTGTTCAGGTTGAGTGGGCTCATATCACTCAAGCGGGTATAGCGTGCGAGCGCATTGAGGCGATCGTGACGCGTAGGGCGATAGGCGAGTCCAATGCTATGTTCATCAAAGCTCGCATCATCGACGCCTTTGGTCAGATTTTTGGTGACACTATGACGATATTTACCCAGCACTATATAGTCAGGGTTTAGATTGTATTCGAGACTATTGCTACTCAGAATCTGTCTTTTCCGCTCGAAGCCGCGGTCACTGCGCAGCTCGTTACGGGTGCTCATCTTCAACCCTTTTCGCATATAAGAGATGCCAGCGGCAACGGAGGTACGGCTAGTGGTTCCAGTTTGTGCATTGATGTCTGAGTATTCTGAGCTTAGATTGAACTTGAGTCCGTTCTCAATTTTCCACTGCTGTTTTGCCCCGATAAGTGAAAGCGACTTATCACCTGTATCGCCATTATCCCACTGGTATTCACTATAGATTTTTCCACTGTCTGCACCCGCGATGGTGGCCATTGGGTATTCACCACCGAGGATGCTCGAGGTCGTTTTTCCAGATTGGTTATCGTTGAATCGTTCGGTGAGATAGACCTTTGTTTTATCTGACTGATAGCTAATGCGTGCTTCACCTGCATCCCCCTTATCACCGCTCGTTGCACTGCCATGAAGGTGAAGATTCTCAGTTAAGTTATATTTTAGGCCGACAGTGCTCTGATCGTTGGCAATACCCTCGAGTGTTGTTTGATGACGTAAGCTGCCCTCTAATTTCTGAGTGATCGCGCTGGTTATTTTGGTTGCGGCCAGGCTGTTTCGGGTCAGTTGTGATCCACTGGTATCTTCGGACTGTTGATCGTGGTACTCACCGGTAAGCGACCATTTTTCAGCTTTATACTGCCACTGAGCAATGCTTTGCTGTGACGCGCTAGCACTGTCTGGCTGTATTGTGGTGGCCGTCGACTGCTCCTGATCGTGGCGTAGCTTCAGGGTATTTTTATCGCTGACACGAACCATTACATTGGCACCTGATTTTTGTTTACCTTGATCGCTGCTGTTACCGCTTGCCTGGAATCCAGGATCAAGTTCTTTGACATAAGCGCCAGCCGTCAGTCGATTTGGTTTACCAGCAAATTCACCAATATCGATTTCAGCAGCGAGTTTAGTGGCCTGACCGGTTTGTTCACTGCTTGCAATCGGTGTAAAGAGAAGTCCGCCATCACTGCTGGTGAAGACCTCACCCTCACTGCCCGTGCTTTCCGCCACTTCAGCGGTGATGCGGCTATGTTTTAAAATACGTATTTCACTATCTACGCCCTGTAGTTCATAAGAACCACCGGAAAGCTCATCGGTCACGTATGTCGCGCCAATGGCGAGGTGGTCGCCGATTGCCTGGCGGGCATGTGCACCACTGGCACTCTTCTCAAAAGAGGCAACGTGATATTCATAATCGACCTCGATATAGACCGGATTACCCGCGATTAATGCGCTGTTGATAACGTTGTTATCTTGCTCTGTACTTGATATTGGACGGGTAAACAGTAAGCGTCCGCCAAGGTATTTAATCGAGTAGTCGCTGTTCTGTTGTTGTGGGTGGCGACTTAATGTGAGGCCGGTATTTTTATCTTTGACGATTAACGACACTTGCTCACTACCTTCAATAATATCGCGTTGGCTTAAATAGTAGAGTGAGCCGCCGGTTGCACGTAGCTCATCACGTACATGGCTCTGTCGCGTTTGTGCGCTAAATAGACGGATGAGGGTGTCGTTTTGACCAAAAGCTGTTTTACTCAGGCTATGAAACTCAAAGAGCCCGCCATGCAGTGTGCGTCGATAAGCAGTCAGTTCATTATCGGTCAGATCCAGGTTGTAGTTACCGACAATGGCGTGGATGGTCTCACTATCGATAGCGAGATAGAATTTCCCCTGGCTCTGGGTGTCGTATACCAGCGTGCTGTTATCACCATAAACAGGGTAGTAGTGATCTGGGTCAAGATTCTTTAGCAGTGCTTTCGAGCCATCATCGTCAAGGTTGTCGAAGAGGTTGCTCATCTCATTATTGCCAGTATCTAGTGCGGCAGTGATGAGATACTTCCCTTGTATTTTTCCTTTCAGATAAAAGGCGAGGCGCCCTTCGCTATAAAGTTCGCTGGCACTCTTCTGTCCACTGCCCTGAATATAACCGCTGGTGTTGAGCTGGCTGAATTTACCATCAGCAAATGCCATGAAGAATAGCTCCGATTGTCCTGCGCCGATGACATGATCAATCGTGCCTTCGAAGCCGTCAGGGTCAATCGCCTTAATGTGCAGCAGGTTATCACCTTGTTTGAGGGCTAACGTATGTGTGAAGTTCCCATCTGGTTCGATTGTAATTGTTTTGTTATTAATTAAAACAGTATTGTCTGGTGACGTCATGCCAGAGAGTGTGTAGTTACCTTCTTTGAGCATAGATCCTTTCGGTGGGAAATTGAGTTTTAGTTCGGGTATTGGCGCTTCTATGTAGAAGGGCTTGCCGTCTTCGCTTAGCGCACGAACATCCATTTCCAGCCTGGTGATATACGTGAATCCTTGTGGGTTATGGATTGCGATTTGCTTAGTTTTTTTACCGTGTTTTAGTATTAGCGGGTATTCGAAGTCGCCAGTTTCAGATGTGGCTATTTTTTTACTACCGATCTGGATCAGGCTACCGGGTTCAGTTTTTCCGATTAATTGATGAGCTGGTAATGGCTGGCTGTCATCAGGCGTATCATTCTCGTCAGAAAAGAGGGGAATGAGTGTGCCTTCTTTTGGATGAGCAATATCAAACTGTGGGCTGGTTAAGGTGGTGTGTGCTGAGCGCCCATGTTTATTGCTCATTTCGATCAGTATATTTTTGTCGGTGGTGATTAATGAGAAACGCCCCAGTGAGTCCACTCTGACTGGCGAGCCATTGATGCTGGCTGAGGTGGTGCTTTGAAAACGTGAGCGTCTCTCTGCGCGGGTAACATCGCTGACTAAGCCTTTCATTTCAACGCGGCGGTTAAGTAGTCGGCCTTCATTTGAGTCGTTGCTTGCAATGGGCTTATCTTCACCATACCAGCGCAGTTCAAGTCGTGAGGGTGGTATTCCCTCTTCACGAATCAGGTAGGCATGTGCGGCTTCCGCACGTTTTTTAGATAAATTAAGATTGATGTTGTTATCGCCAGATGAATCTGCGTGACCTTCAATGACGACTTTTTCTCGTGGAAACTTGCGTAGTGTTTTGGCTGCCTCTTTTAGCATCTCTGTTGCATTACTGCTAAGTTTGAAATTCCCCGTTTTAAATGAGCCACCACTTAGTTTTAATTCAATAACCGATTTATGATCGGCACCAATCAGGCGGCGGGCACTGGTTGCATGGTCACCATTGAAGTAGTCGACGGTGAGCTGGAAATGATAGAGATTGCCGCCAGTGAGCTGTTCATTATTGTTGTCATAACCGTCCCATTGGATGATTTCTGGTGGTGCGTTGTTGCCATCAAAATCACGAACGCGCTTTCCGTCGGGTGTGGTGATGCTGAGTGACCAGGATGCAATCTTTTCAGGCTGCGATACATCGGTATGAAAGAGTGCTGGATGGACGAGTTGCTCACCGCTGAAATCAAGCACCTCAGATGGGATTTCATTTACAAACATGCGTGCCTTGGCCTGCGGAAGTCGTACCTGACTGCCATTGACGATGATGGTCTGTATTTCAGCATTACCAATGAGTGTCATCTCTTTGGGTACTTCAGTGACCGACAGCGATAGACCTTTAATTCCGGGGCGGCCTATCTCCCTGATAGAGAGGTTCTGTATTGTGCCAAAATTGGCTTTTGCGAGTAGACCGGGCGTGACAGAAATGACTTGAGTTTCACTCTGGCCCAGCACTGTGCCCGATGGTAGTGTTGCAAGATTGATCTTTAATAGCCGTTCACCCGGCGTGACGGCAGGAAAGTGATAGCGTCCATGGCTGTCAGTGATTGAATAGGTGCCCTCGTCAAGTACCACCATGGCACCTGCAATGCCGGGCTCATTTTTATCTTGTGCACCATCACCATTCTTATCGTGGAAGACTTTACCGATGATGGTGCCGAGGTCAAACAATGGATCGAGTACAACGTCAACATCTGCAGTGGCGCTATTCGAAATGGTACAAAACTGACAGCTGTCTTTTGCTATTGCGGTGTTGATGTAATTACCGGGTGTCGCACCGGAGCCTACGATCAATTGGTAATCGTATCTTGCATAGCCGGCCTCTCCTGGGTCTGCTTCACCGTTGCCGTTGGTATCAACCAGGGCTGCTATCGTGCCAACATTAAAGGTCAGTATACGATTGCCATTAGGATTAGTCGTTGGAGCACCATTGAGTAAAGTGCTACCGGCACGGTATTTGAAATTGTCTGGAGTGGTATCTTCGATTCTTACCTGCTGTACTGCCTGGTTAGTGCTATTTTTGACCTCGATGGTGTAGGTGATTAAATCACCGACGACGACATCATTTTTATTAGCAGACTTGGTTAATGTTAATACCTGTCCCTGTGTGAAATGCGCCTGTGGTCGGCCGGACAACGTTACACTATCGGTTGTGTTGACCACGGTGATGGTGCTGCTGCCTATTATTGACGAGCTAATAGTACCTTGTGCAATGCCATTGATATCGGTGACACCGACTGGCTGAACAATGGTGTCAGCCGCGCCTCGGTCACTGCTAATAACAAGGGTTTTTCCGCTGACAGGGGTTCCATCACTCGTCGTGAGACGTATGGTGATCTCTCCACTGCTGGCGCCATCTGCAATAATAATTTCAGGTGATATCACGATGTTTGAGTGAACCGCTATGATACTGTCCAGTGTAATATTCAGGCTGTTATTGTTAGCCGCATTGCCATCTGCATTGCCCGCTGAGCCTGTTTGGGCGTTGGGCAGAGTAGTGGTGTCGTCAACGGTATAGGTAACGGTAGTGGTGCCGGCAGTAGCGGGGGTGTCACTGGTGAAATTAATTTGTACAGGGGTCAGATGCGTGTTGACCGCGGCGCCAAAATTTAGCGTAATATCCTGTCCCGCGAGCGTTTCGCAGTACTCGCCAGGCGTGACGGTAGGGCATATTGTCGCTGCTGTTTGCGTGACGCTGTTGATGAGTACTGATGTGACATTGAAATTAGTATACCCAGCAGGCATGGTGATAGTGGTCTGATCAAAACCGGTATTACCGCCCACAATCGTTGGCAGTAGGTGAAAGCTAAAGGGCGCTGCAGTGTTGTTGATGCCGACAGTATTGGGTGTGACTTCGGCTGTGACGGAATCAACGGCTGCGCCGATTGATGTGATATCAACAGTAAGTGAATTGTTGTTAACAGGAATTCCATCTGCATCACCGGCAATGCCAGTCTGAGCCGGCGTTGCTGTTGTGGTGTCATCGACTGTAAATATGAAAGATGAGCTACCCGTCACCGTGGGGACATCTGTATTAAGGCTTACCAGAACGGGGGCTAATGATGTGTTAATGATTGATCCAAAATTGATGGTGGTTACTTGTCCTGCAATAGTGGTGCAATATTCCCCTGCGACAAGTGATGCGCAGGATGCATTGAGTGTTAGTGGTCCGCCACTAGTCAAGACACCTGATATGGTGGTATTGGTGTAGCCTGCGGGAGTAGTAATCATTGTTTGATCAAATCCGCTATCCAGTCCTGTAATGGTTGGAAGAATATAAAGGCTAAAGGCGCTATTTGTGCTGCTGACAATTTCACTATTTGGTGTTATCTCACCGATTAAACTTGAAACTGCATTGATAGCGCCGGTGAACCACGAGACAGTGTTTCCCAGATTGGTTGAGTTGGCTGGGTCTAGTGGAAGTGGCACGCTGGATGTTGATGCATTCGAGTCCTGCACGTTCAGGTAGTTGAATGAAGTTGCACCACTAAAGGTGATGTTGGCTCTGCTACCGGGTGTGGTTGCGTTTAGGTCAAGAGGTGATGCTGGTGCTGTGCCCTGGAGTGTTGCGACACCACTGATTATCTGCGTGGTCCCACTTTCAAAGGTAAGTGTGCAGTTACCAGATACCTTCCAGAGGTCATTGAAGGTCGTTGAGCCATAGAGCGTCTGGTTGCAGCCATCGAATAGCACTGTGTTACTGCTATTGTAGGTAGCTGCATTGGTCCATGTGCCTGCGATATTGATATTATGGGTGGAACTGTTGAGCGTGCCATTGGTAATGGTTATATCACCATTAACATCAAGCGCCGCACTTTGTGTCCAGCTTCCCCCGATACCATTAAACTCTAAATCGAAATAGTTGTTGCCCGCGGTAGGGCTCAGTCCGCCTGTTGTGCCATCATAAATAACGCTGCCGCTATCGACATCCATTACGGCTATGCTGACAGCCTCTGACCCCATCAGTCTTAGTGATGCATTGTTATTGAACGCACCGACAACCGTTAGCGCTGAACCTTCGAGGTCAAAGATGCCATCTTGTAAAGTAAGGTCCCCTGCGACCGTTTCAGATGCGCCAAGGTTAAAGACGTCGGCAGTACCCGTGATAGAGAGGTGCTGATAGTTCCAGTCATTAATGGTATAGGTATTAGACCCGCTGGCACCATAATAAACGACGGTTGATCCAACATTGAGTGTTGGGGTGCCGGGCACGGTGACCACTTCATCGCCCTGTAACTGTAGAATAGTTCCCGTGTCGATAGTCAACGCACCGGGTACGGTGAGGTCAAAGCCTCCCAGTTGAAATGTACCGTCAAGCAGTGACAAGCCCTGGCCTGTGCCATTGAGTATCAGATCGCCCGTGAGCGATACAGTCCCTGATGTTTTGTCAATGATGAGATCCCCGTTGGGTAGGTCTGTTCCGCCGGTGGTATTAATGGCTTGTGATGAGGTGCCATTCAGTGTGATAGAGGCACTGCCCGCCACGGTGGTGTCATTGGAGGTTATATTGCCCGTAACGGCAATGTTGCCGGAGTTGATATTGCCTGCGAGGTCAATCGTTAAATCACCATCAATATCCAGCGTGCCGGTAATAGTGACAGCATTGGTCTCCGATATACCAAAGTTGTTAAAGGCAATGCCGCTCGCAATGACCGATGAAGCCCCGTTATTTCCCTGATAGCCCAGGCCGATGGTACTGGTGCCCGCATCGACGCTACCAAGTGTATGTGTGATATTGCCATCGACATAAACCGTATCCTGCAGTGTCAATACCCCTGAGGCCTTGTTGACGTTGAGACTGGGAATGGCTCCGATGCCACCATTGGCGCTTAATGTTTGATTGCCGGTACCATTCATTTCGATAGCAGTGTAACCGCTGATTGTGGCATCTCGTGACTCCACATTGCCTGCTACGGCGAAAACGCCACCTGATACACTGCCAGCCTGAAAAAAGGTTAAATCGCCATTGATAACCAATGTGCCGGTGGTATCAACCCAGTTGTTTTTTTCGATAGAAAAATTATTGAGTGCCATATTGCCTGCTGCAATATTGATCGTACTCGTTCCATTGTTTCCCATGAATCCAAGTCCAACAGTACTGCTGCCGGGGTCAACGTTACCTGCGATATAAGTGATGTTAGTGTTGATGTATATTGTGTCTCTAATGAATAATGTGCCGCCGATTTTGTTGATGCTTAGGCCGGGAATGTAGCCGTTGCCACCGCCGCCATTTGTGACGCTAAGAATTTGGTCGCCAGCACCATCGAAGAGGATGTCCCCATTTCCCTGCATAGCTGGATCGGTGGTTGTCACGTTGCCCGCGACTGAGATGGTGCCCATTATTTGAAATGCACTGATGAGGTTAAGATCCCCATCAACATCCATGGTGCCTGTGATATTAAGTTGAGACCCCATATCAACAATGACATCATTGAAAGTCGCGGTGCCTGTGTTGATAGTTCTATTTCCTGGTACGGTAAGGCTTAATGTACCGTTGTTGTGATTAAAGGTACCTCCTGAAAAGTCCATGTTCCCTGTTGTTGTGAGAGTGCTATTGGTGGTGGTATGTGTGCCACCTGAGATAGACATTAACCCTCGGCTATTAAGCGTAATATCAGCATTACTGCCCGTGAAGGTAGCGCCGGATTGGGTAAAACCACCTGCACCTATATCTACTGGGACTGCGTTCGCCTGAGTAACTGTACCGGGCGCATAATCTGTATTGATAAGAATGCCATGGACATTTGGATTAATGTCGATGATGGCATCTTTTGTTGAGGTTAAATTAAAGATGGCAGTTTGAGTTGGGCCTGGCACTACATCGCCTTGCCAATTAGCCGCTTCGCTCCAGTTGTTCGTTGCACCGCCGCCGTCCCAGACGATATTGAGCGCGCATGATGCGTTGCTGAATGTCCAGGTGTTGCCCAGATTATCAGTGCTGTCGTAGGTGGTGACAGTGCCAGTCTGGTCTGAAACGGCCACATCAAATAAGTTAAAGGTACCAGTCCCCCCCCAGTTTCTTATCTGACCTGGTATTGTTGATGAGATGTTGATGTCATCAGCATGACCACAGGTACCGCCACTGCTATCTAAGGTTATTGTCCCTGCATTGGTTAGATCTCCACCTAGCGTGAGGTTACCGGTGCCTTCGTTAGTCCAGTTACCACTGGCACCAATCGATATTGAACCACCCGTTTGCACCGTAATGTTTGCAGTGGTTTGCTGCAAAGTGCCCGATGTAATAGTTAACGTTTCTGCAACGCTCAAATCTGCTGCGGGTGTCCATGAGCCGGCCCCATCGAACACTAGATTCCGATAAGCCCAGTCTTTGACCGTATACGGCCCTGACACCCCATAATATGTCACGGTTGATCCGGCAGTTAAGGTTGGCGTATTTGATGACTCTGATCCTTGTAAACGTAGTTGACCGCTGGCCACGACCGCAACCAGATCGGGTATAACAAGATCGTAGCCATTTATGTCGAGAACGCCTTGACTGACGATCAAATCCTGCCCAATACCACTGGGGGCAAGATTTGATGCAAGAATTGCCGAACCGCTGGTCTTATCGATCGTAATCGTGCCATTAGGAAAATCGGTGCCACTGGCGGTAATTGTTTGATCAACCGTTCCGTTTAAAATGATCGTCGCAGTACCACCAACTGAAGTATCGGCTGACGTTAAATCTCCTCCGACTGCTATCACGCCACTGATGTCGCTTGCTGAATTAACGGAAAAGTCTGCCGCGACAGCCAACGTACCCGTGATGTCGATGCCGATACCGTAATTGTTCGTGTCCATTATCACGTTATTAAATGTCGTCGGCCCTGGATCGACGGTAATTGATGCGTTATTACATCCTGACCCACAGCCAAAATTAACCGTGCTAGTCCCAGCATCGACATTTCCGGAATTCCATGTCCAGGTATCACCATGAATCACTAAGTTATCCGCTAGCGTTAACGTGCCTGATGGCTTATTGATATCGACTTTCGGCAAAGACCCTGTGCCGCCGCTTGCCCCTATGGCCTGGGGCCCCGCACCATTCAATAAAAGGGTCGCACTGGAAAAATCATTCGAAGAGGTGTTCGTTGTTATGACATTACCCGCCACTGCGATGGTACCTGTGTTAATAATGTCATAGTTAAGCAATGTTAAATCACCACTGACGTTCATGGTACCTGTTATGGTAAGTGCCCACGGACCCATCGCAACGGACACGTCATTAAATGCCATGGCACCTGAATTAACCGTCATAGGAGTGCCGTTACTCGGAATGGCATAAAACTGAACTGTGCTTGTTCCGGCATTAACCGTACCGGCTGTCCACGTCCAGCCGCCACCGCCGAATAGCCGAATCGTATCCTGAATCGTTAATATACCTGCTGGCTTGTTTATCGTCAGCGACGGTAGGGTGCCCGTTCCGCCACTCGCACTTAATAGCTGATCTGAATTACCATTGGCGACGATCATCGTATTTGCAGGGAGGCTGCTGGGCATCGCCGTTGTTGTGATGTCACCAGCAACCTCGATTGTCCCGCCGCTGAGAAGATAATAATTGCTCAGTGTCAGATTACCCGTTGCTTTCACAGTCCCCGTTATAGTTACCGTGGCGCAACACGCGCCTGTACTTATATTAAAATTCCTTAATTCAGCACTGCCAATGTTTATCGTACGTGATGCGGTGCCAGTCAAAGAGACAATACCGGAATTATGAGTAAAGGTACCCGCTGCGACAGTGAAGTCCCCTTGAATGACTGTCGTTGCGCTTGTCGCGGTATATGAACCATTACTGATGGTTAGTGGCCCAGATACCGATATGATGCCACTGCCGCCATTAAATGTTCCAAAGCTTTCCATCGCGGGAGTGATGATATACCCACCCGGGGTAAAGCTGTGGCCACTGGGAATGTATAATTCGGTAGTGACTCCAGAAATCGCTAAATTTCCAGTTAAAACGCTATAAATAATGTCACTATCACTCACTGCGCCTTTGGCAGTAGCCATAATAGCGTTGGTCATTGCGCCACTATCATCATGCCGAGTGATGACATGGTTTTGATAGAGATCGATTCCGGATAACGCATTACCATCGGCGACAGTCACCGTTACCGCTTCTGCCCCACCATTGGTATCCAAATACAACAGTAACGCATCGCCTGGATTTAATGCCGTGGACGGCATCGTGTAAATACCACTGCCGTTGGTGGTGGCGGTCAAACCACTATCGGTGCCATTAACAATCATGCGTACTAGCACACCTGTCAATGGTGTTACCCCTTCATCACTATAAACCGTACCGGCCACTGCCACCGGCGCACCGGCGAACCAGGCAGCGGTATTACCACCATTGATGGAATTGGTTGGATTTACCGGCGTGGTCACTGTGGAGCCTGATGCATCGGAGTCTTGCACATCCAAATAGTCCAGCGAGGTTGTGCCATTAAAAGCCACATTGGCGCGAACACTGGGCGAGGTAGCGCGGAGTTGTAATTCATTACCAACACCCGTGCCTTGCAGGGTGGCTAAGCCAGCAATGGTTTGTGTACTAGAAGATTCGAAAGTGAGAATGCCGGAGGCGGTGCTTTTGGAAAGATTATTAAATGTCGAGGAGCCAGCGATGGTTTGATTGACGCCATCGAGCAGCACGGTATTCGAACCGGAAGTATACGTACTGGCCGCTGCTTTGTTCCAGCCACCTGCCAGATTAATATTAAAATCTGCGCTATCCAGCGTGCCGTTAGTTAATGCCAGGTCACCATTGACATCCAACAACGCCGACTGCGCCCAAACACCACCTACGCCATCGAAGCTTAAATTATAGTAGGCATGACCTGCGTTAAGCGGAAAACTGCCACTGGTGCCGTCATAAAGTACCGTGCCACTGTCAGTGTCCATGGTTAATGAAACCGTGGTTTCGCTACCCATCAAGCGTAAGGTATCGTTATTGCTAAAGGTGCCACTCACAGTAAAATCGTTACCGTTAAGGTCCAATGCACCCGTGCTGATGGTGAGGTTTTCTGCAACAGTCTCTACCGCCCCAAGATTAAAAATACTACTCGAAGCAGCACCATTGATAATCATATTTCTATAATCCCAGTCTTTAACCGTATATGGCCCGACCGCACCATCATAGGTCACCGTACTTCCCGCAATAAGGTTTGGAGACGCCGTCGGTGGTGTAACCGTTTCGCCACCTTGAAGTTGCAGGTTGCCATTACCCTGGACATTAAACGTTGAGCCCGAACCATTGACCGTAAGGTCATAACCATTGAGATCAAAGCTACCGTCCTGGATGATCAGGTCTTGATTGTTGGCATCCATGGTCAAGCCTGAGATGAGATTAACCTGCCCCCCCGTCTTGTTCACATTAATATCCAGGTTTAATAGACCTGTCGCACCGGTAAGGTCGAAGCTCTGAGCAGCCGTTCCTGCTAAGACAAGCGTGGCTGTCCCACTGAAGCTTGTGCTCGGTCCAACAGTCACATCGCCCAGGGCTTCAAGGGTTCCGGTATTGATGTTCAAACCGTATGTCGCTGAACTATTATCCAATGCCAACGTACCCGCCGCAGTTAGCATCGTACCGGCGCTAATCGTCCAGGTTCGTACATTACCGTTTCCAGCATTATCAAAGAGGACATTGTTCAGGGTATGGCTGCCGGCAATAGTTCCATTACTGCTAGAATTACTGAATACAACCGTACTGGTCCCCGCGTCCAGGGTGCCTGCCGTATAGGTCCAGGTGTTCTGTATGTTGCGCAGCGTGCCAACCAGGGTGAGTGTGCCGCTCGCTTTGTTGATATTTACATTAGGAAGATCACCAGCCCCAAGCGTGGCATTGCCTGTAAAGGTTTGGTCCCCGGTACCATTAATCAGCAGTGTTGCTGATCCACCGTACCCTCGGTTATCTGCCACAATGATGTCACCCTGTGCGGCGAGTGTGCCGGTATGAATGTTCATTCCAAACGCACTTGTGTTATCAAATGTTAATGTGCCAGCTACATTTAATGTAGCTCCCGCAGAGATCGTCCAGGTTCGCGTATTTCCCCCAGTGTTGCTAAAGATAACGTCATTCAGGGTGTGGCTACCTGTAATGGTGCCACTACCACCAAAATTACTGAAGATAATCGTACTGGTACCCGCGTCCAGGGTGCCTGCTGTATAAGTCCAGTTGTTCTCTCCATTACGCAGTGTGCCAGCCAGAGTGAGTGTGCCGCTCGCTTTGTTGATATTCACATTAGGAAGATCACCAGCCCCTAGCGTGGCATTACCTGTAAAAGTTTGATCGCCGGTACCATTAATAAGCAGTGTGGCTGATCCACCGTAGCCTCGGTCATCTGCCACAACGATGTCACCCTGTGCGGAAAGTGTGCCGGTGTTAATGCTCATTGCAAACGTGCCCGTGCTATCGAATGTCAGAGTGCCGGCTGCTGTGATTTCCGTGCCGCCAGCAATCGTCCAGACGCGAGAGTTAGTACTGCCATTATTAAACCTGACGTCGTATAGCGTATGCGATCCGCTGATTGTCCAATTCGTTCCGCTTGAATAAAAGACAACGCTCCCGTTGTTGGCATCGACGGTACCACCCGTTACGGTGAGGTTGCCATTCAACGTGGTCGTACCGCTAGTGTGCGTATACGTACCGCCACCGATCGTTAAGGCACCGTTAATATTAATGGCACCGATACCGCCATTAAATGTCCCCAGGCTTTCAAGATAGGGCGTGGTGATATTGCCAGCAGGAGTGAAGCTGTGGCCTGCGGGCACATAGAGTTCGTGACTGCCGGTGACGGTCAGGTTACCGGCGACGACATTATATTGAATGTCGGCATCACCATGATCGGCTGTGGCGAGTAGGGCATTGCTCAGCGTGCCAGCATTGTCATGACGAGTGACGATGTGGTTTTGATAGATATTCAATCCGCCCAGTGAACTGCCACCGGAGACTGTCACCGTAGTGCCCTGGTTACCGCCGTTGCTGTCGAGATACACCAGTACTGTCTGTCCTATGGCCGGGATGTAACTGATCGAATAGTTACCCGAGCCATCGGTAGTATCAGTGAGTCCGGTATCGACACCGTTGACTACCAGGCGCACCGTTTCTCCGACCATTGGAGTCACTTCGTCGTCATCAGTGTAGACTGCCCCTGAGAGACTGGTAAACCAGTCGATGGTATTGCCGCCATCGATCGTATTGGTGGGATTTATCGGTTTATTACCTGCCGTTGAACCCGAGGCGTCGGAGTCGGTGACGTCGACAAAGTCGATCGATTGGGTACCGGTGAGATTAATGTTCCATTGGTTGGTCGGGCTGTCGGAGGCCAGGTTAAGGCGATCATCGGCATCGAGTCCGGTCAGGGTCAGCAGACCACCGACCGTCTGGGTGGCAAGGTTATCGAAGGTCAGGATCGCATCGGTGGCATCATTGGTGGCCTCTGTCTTGGTCAGATTGAAGAAGACCGTGCTGCCGTTGATCGCCTGGTTGATGCCGTCGAGAATCACGCTGCCGTTACGTGCGGTGAAGGTGGCGTTGTTGTTCCAGTCGCCGGCGAGGTTAATCTGATAGTTTCCGATGTTGTCGACATCGAGGGTGCCGTTGGTGAGGGTGAGATCATCATTCACATCCAGCGCGGCATCTAGCGTCCAGCTACCAGCAGCATTATTGAAGACAAGATTGGAATAGAGGTCACCGACCGCGAGACCGGTGTAGCTACCGCCGCCATCGTAGCGTACGGTGCTGCCGGCATTGAGTGTGGTCGTAGTCGAGGTAACGGTCTCGCCGCCTTCCAGTTGCAGCGTGCCGTTGGTATCGACAGTGAGCAGATCTCCAACCGTAAGATTGTAACCAGCAAGATCCAGCGTACCTTGTGTAACGGTTAAATCCTGGCCGGCATCATCAGGTGTGAAATTGGAGGCCAATATCGCCGTGCCTGACGTTTTGTTGATGGTGATGGCGGCGTTGGTGAACTCATTTGTGCCGAAGGTCTGAATGGTCTGGGTGCCGGTTCCGTTCAGGATCAGGGAAGCCGTACCTCCAACCTCTGCCTGGTTAGAGGTTAAATTACCGGCAATTGTAACAGTGCCCGTATTTAAATCCCTTATGGATGAGATCGTAAAATCCCCACCGACATTCATCGTGCCGGTTATGTCCAAATCTGAAAAACCCTTCGTTACGCTTAAGTTATAAAATGCAATGCCCCCGGCGTTGACCGTCTGAGTACCGCTATTTGAGGCGAAATTTACAGTGCTGGTGCCCGCATTTACCGTACCGACTGTATGGGTCCAGTTTCCTTTGATATTAATGGTGTCCTGAATATTAAGGGTATTACCTTTATTGACGATGACATTTGGTAGCCCGCCGGTGCCACCGCTAGCGCTAAGGGTCTGTAGACCAGCACCATCGATTATGATAGTGCCTGATCCTGATGTGCTTGGGTCCGTTGTCGTAATATTGCCTGCGACGGTAATGGTGCCACCAATAATGTCACGGAGACTAATTGACAGGTTGCCGTTTACGTCCATGGTGCCGGTGACGGTAAGGTCACTGATCCCCATCGAGATGATTACGTTGTTAAATGTTTCTGCGCCAATATTTACGGTTTTTGCTGCTGTTGTGTTGAACCTCACCGTGCCTCCATTTGGCACGAAACTGCCGCCAGAGATTGTGGTATTGCCTATGATTGACATAGTGCCGCTGGTGGCAGTAAACGATCCAGCACCGATCAGCAGTGCACCGTTGATATCGATGGTGCCTGCGCCGCCATTAAACGTGCCGAGGCTTTCCATCGATGGGGTGGTGACGTTGCCACCTGGGATAAAGCTATGGGTCGCTGGAATATACAGTTCATGCGCGCCAGTGACGGTCAGGTTAGCCCCCGCAACATTGTACTGAATATCGGTATCGCCATGATCAGCAGTATTCAGCAAGGCATTGGTTAACGCGCCACCATTGTCATGACGAGTGACGATGTGGTTTTGATAGATATTCAATCCGCCCAGTGAATTGCCATCGGAGACCGTCACGGTGGTGCCCTGATTACCGCTATCGCTGTCGAGATAGACCAGTACCGTCTGTCCGGCGCTTGGGATGTAATTGATGGAGTAATTACCCGAGCCGTCGGTAGTATCAGTGAGTCCGGTGTCGACACCGTTGACTACCAGGCGCACCGTTTCTCCGACCATTGGGGTCACTTCATCATCATCGGTGTAGACAGTCCCTGTGAGACTGGCAAACCAGGCAATGTTGTTGCCACCATCAGTGGAGTTGGTCGGGTTAACTGGTTTATGGGTCGCGTCCGAGCCCGAGGCATCGGAGTCGGTGACATCGACATAGTCGATAGTCTTGAACGAGCCGTTAGCCAGGGTGAAGTTCCAGCGCGTGGTAGGAGTGGCCGACACCAGGCTCAGTAGTTGGCCACTGGCACCGTTCAATGTGGCGGTACCGCCGTTGACAATGGTGGTGGTCTGGCCGGCCTGGAAGGTCAGGGTGTCGGCGGCGGCGACGGACTTGGTTAGGTTGTAAAAAGCCGCAGAACCGTTAATGGCCTGGCCGATGCCGTCGAAGACCACGGTGCCATTGCGTTGAGTAAACGCGCCACTGTTAGACCAGTCACCCGCGACATTGATTTGATAATTACCGATGTTGTCGACGTCGAGGATGCCGTTGGTAATGGTCAGGTCGCCGTTTACATTCAGGGCAGCGTCCAGGCTCCATGTGCCGAGGGCATTGTCGAAAGTGAGATTAGAATAACTATCACCCATCGCCAAGCCGCTATAATTACCACCACCATCGTAGATCACCGTGGTTCCCACGCCCAATGTTGCCACACCGACAGCAATAGCTTCCCCGCCTTCCAGGCGAATGGTTCCACCAAAATTATTAAGCCAGTCATCTAGCGTGAAGTCATAACCGTTGAGATCAATTTCACCCTGCACAATGGTCATGTCTTGTCCCCCTGCATTCAGTGCAGTTGTCATAGTTGAGACCAACACAGCGCTACCCAATGTCTTATTAATAATAAACAAACCATCAGGCAGATCACCGCCAGCGGTATCGATATTTTGCGTGCCCGTACCGTCGAGAGTGATGGCGGTGCTACCGCTGACACTGGCATCCGTAGAGACCAAGTTGCCTGCCAGACTGATGCCGCCGCCATTGACCGTGCCTTGTTCGGTAAAGGTCAAATCTCCATCGACATCCATCGTACCGCCAATCGACAGTGTTGATCCGCTGGCGAGGTTAAACTCCACATTGTTAAAGCTCATGCTTCCGGATGAGATCGTTTTTGAGAATTCCCTAAAACGGATCAAACTGCCCGAGGCATTCACATTGCCGTCGGTGTAGGTCCAGGCCCCACTGCCACCGACATCGATCGTATCCTGAATCGTAACGGTCGCAAGTGGCGCACCTGTGTTGTTAATTGTCAGGCCGGGGATACCGCCCACACCGCCGCTGGCGCCCAATGTCTGATCGATATTACCATCCAGCAATATAGTGCCGGAACCACTCACAGAGGTTGTTGTTGTTACATTGCCGGATACGGCGACCGTTCCATCAATCGCCGCCACTCCCTGAATCGTCAGATTGCCATTGATGTCCATGGTCCCGGTCACGGTCAAAGTCTCCCCATTGAACATATTGACAATGACATGATTGAAAATAGACGTGCCGGTATTCACCGTTTTGTTATTTGGCTCCAGTGAAAACGTCCCGGAATTGTGTACAAAAGTGCCACCCGAAATGGTCAAATCGTTACTGACAAATGAGGTGCCACTTGTGGCCGTATAGGTGCCAGCCCCGATCAGCAGTGCGCCATTGATGTCAATCGTCCCGGCCCCTCCATTGAAGGTACCCAGACTCTCCATACTCTGGGTAGTCACGGTGGCACTGGCGGTAAAGGCATGGCCCGCGGGCAGATAGAATTCGGCACCACTTTCCACGGTCAGGTTATTACTACCATCGACATCATAAAGAATCTCGGCATCGGCAAGCACACCCAGTGCGGTGTCCATATCGGCACTGGTGGTAGTGCCCGCGTTGTCATTGCGCACGATGACATGATCGCCGTAGATATCCAGCCCACTGAGATTGCCGCCGCCGGCTACGGTCATAGTGGTGCCATCACTGGTAAAGCCATCAATGTAGACCAGGATGTCGTCACTGGCGCTGACATTGGCGGTAATGTTATAGGTGCCGGTGCCCCCAGCAGTGGTGTCGGTGCCGGCACTGACACCGTTGACGACCAGCCGAATCACTGCGCCATCGCCGATCAGTGTTACCCCTTGATCGGTGTAGACGGTGCCGGAGATCGTATTTACGTTCGGTATTGTGGCGTTGGTAGAAAACTCGGAGGTGCCGTTGGCTGCATTGGTCGTGGTAGCGGTGATGAGGTCGGTAGAGGTAATTCCGCTGCTGAGCAAAGTGACCGTGATCGTGCCATCGCTGGCCGCGACATCAGCACCACCGATATGCGGTCCACTACAGGCGGTGCCATTGTCGCTACAGGTGCCAAGATACAAAAAACCTTCTCCGGCCCCCGAGCCATCGGCAGTCACCAGTGGCGCTGCGGCATTGTTGACACGGAAGAACTCCACGGTGTCGTTAGCTGTGAGGGTAGCGGTGACATCGAAGTTCGCACCGTTGGGAGTGATGGCAGTGATGGCCGGTGCTGTTTGGTCGTTATTGGCGCCAGCACCATCGAGTTTGATGCCGGCATCAAAGTTCTCGAAAATTGAGTTGCCGGAGATGACATTTCCGTCAGTAGAGGCACCGCTGACGTAAACACCGTATTCGCTCGCGGCATCACCGTTATAGGCAATGACATTGCCCTCATTAGCGCTGGTGCCACCTATGATAGTATTTGTTGAGGTGCCAGCAACTGATATACCTTGAGTTAGGTTAGCGATGGCGCTGATACCACTGACATCGGTGCCGATGTAGTTGCCTTTGATGACATTGTTGCTAGAGAATAGATTCACGTAAACGCCTATACCATTACCCGAGATAATGTTGCGCTCCCCAGCCGCAGCGCCGCCTATTGTATTGCTTCCACCAAAAGACATAGAAACGCCCGTCCCAAATGAAGCCATCAAGGCGGCGGACCCGTTGGCATTGGTGCCAATGTAGTTGCCTATGACTTGATTGTTATTCGCGGAAGTGATAAATACGCCATTAAGGGTATTACCTGAGATAACATTGCGTTCACCAGCCGTGGTGCCACCCACGATATTGTTTTGCGTACTGCTTTGCATCGTTACGCCATAGCGATTCGCATTGGCCGTAGTGCCATCGAAATTGGTTCCCAAATAATTTCCCGCTACGGTATTGCCTGTGGATGCGGCACCAGTGATAATTACACCCGATCTGCCAGCGGTATTAAATCCGCCGATGATTAATCCTTGAATCGTGTTGTTGGGCGAGGTTATTCTGATTCCGTCATATAGTGGCGAAGCTCCTCCACCATCGATCTCCACCTCCGGCCCACTGGCGTTGTTATCACCAATATTAGTGGTTTGAGTAGTGGCATCGATAGTGGTAGCGCCAGTGGCATCGTTAATCGTCGGCAACGCCGATGCTGGTGCAATCGTCGCCACTCCGTTCACATCCAACTTAGCCGCCGGAATCATAAATTGACTGCTATTGGCACCAGTGATGTTGTTGGCGTTGGTGATGAACCGCCGCAACGAGCCTTGATCACTGTTTAGGTCATTTACAATCAGGTTGTAATTAAAGCCCATATCAACACCGCTGAGGTTGGCGCCGCTTACAGTCACGCTGATGTTGGTATCGCCGATGCCCGCACCCACCCCAGTGGCGGTATCAGCGATGTCGACATCGTTACCGCCCATAGCCCCAGCCGCGCCATTGCCGGCGGTGCCATTGTGTTCATAGGTCTGTTCAGCCACAGCGGTGACTGCGCCATTTAGACCAGCATTGGGTGGCGAATCGGCATCACCCAAGGTACTGGAGAGCACCCGCACCGTATAGTTACCGTTGACAATATTACTAAAGGTGTAGTTACCACTGCCATCGGTTGTCTGGGTTGCTTGCAAGGTCGGGCCAACGGTGTCATAAAGTTCCACGGTGACATTGGGCGCACCCACATCAGGGCCACCGTCATAGGCGGTGCCATTACCGCCGGCGTAGTTGACATCTTCGAAGACTCGGCCAGAGACGGTGTAGATGACGGGCGCCTGCATGTTAGTTGCAAACTGCGAGGTTCCATTGGTGGCATCGGTGGTGGTTGCGGTGACGTAATCTCCGCCACTGAGGCCGGTGGAGAGTAACTTGATCTGCACCGTGCCGCCGGCGGCGTTCGCATCGGAAGCTGTATTGATATGCGGTCCGCTACAAATAGGTGCACCGCCGCCGGTATCGTCCTGGCAGCCGCCAAGGAATAAATAGCCTTCGCCCGCGCTGGTGCCATCCGGCGTTACTGCCGGAGCAGCGGCGTTGTTGACGCGGAAGAATTCAATGGTGTCGCCGGATGTCAATGTGGCGGTGACATCGAAGTCTGCGCCATTGGGGGTGATTGTGGTAACCGTCGGTGCGGCTTGGTCGTTATTGGCGCCAGCACCATCGAGTTTGATTCCGGCAGCGAAGTTTTCGAAAATTGAGTTGCCAGAAATGACATTGCCGTCGGTGCCGGCGTTTTCAACGAAAACCCCATACTCGCTGGCGGCATTGCCATTATAGGCAATGACATTGCCTGCGCCAGCCGCCGTGCCACCTATGGCATTGTTGATCGAGCTAAACCCGATATACACTCCATGTGTCGTGTTTGGCAAGGCGGCGATGCCGGTAATATCAGTGCCGATGTAGTTGCCCTGGACTGTATTGCTGCTGGCTGCAATGTAGAGTGACACACCGTGACTACTGTTGCCGGAGATAACATTGTGCGCGCCAGCCGTGGCACTACCCACGATGTTGCTTTGCGCCGAATTACGTATGAATATCCCCGTTAAATTCGCCAAGGCGGCGGTGCCGTTGACGTCGATGCCAATGTAGTTACCATAAATCATATTGGCGCTGCTGCCCAAACCGGTGATCTCCACCCCATAGGCGGCATTGCCTGAGATGATGTTACGCTCGCCGCTTGTTGTGCCGCCGATGATGTTGCTTTGCGCACCACTTTCGATGAAGATACCATCGTTATTCGGCAAAGCCGCAGTGCCATTGACGTCGGTGCCGATGTAGTTGCCTTTAATTTCATTAGCATCCGTGCCCGCACCACTGATGACCACGCCCTCATTGGTATTGCCCGAGATGATATTGCGATCAGCGCTGGTGGTGCCGCCGATGATATTGCTCTGCGCTTGGTTTAAGAAAACCCCGTAGGTGTTAGCGACAGCGGCGCTACCGTTGGCATTGGTTCCGATGTAGTTGCCTTTAATCTCGTTAGCGTCTGTGTTGGTTCCGCCAAGATAGACAGCGATTAAGTTACCAGAAATGACATTACGGGTTGTCGTGCCGCCGGTGCCACCGATAATATTGCTCTGCGCACCATTCGCGATAGCAACGCCCGTGCCGTTCGCCACTGCGGCCGTGCCCAAATAGTTAGTCCCGAGATAATTGCCCGCTACGGTATTGCCTGTGGCGCTGGCGGTATCGATCAGTACAGCCGCTTTGCCACCGCCGTTGTAGCCGTTAATGATAATTCCATTGACCATATTGCTGGCCGAGGTAATCAACAGGCCATCAACCGCTCCGGCACCGGAGCCATCCAGCTCCACCTCCGGTCCCGAGGCATTTTCATCGCCGATGTTGCTAGTCTGAGTGGTGACATCGAGCGTGGTGCTGCCATCGCTCAAGCCGGGTAACGCCGAGGCCGGCGCGATTTTCCAACCACGCCCAGCAATATAATTAGCATCGCTCGTTGGAATGCGGAACTGGCTGGAATTCGCCGTCGTACCACCCGCTGTACCAATCGCATTGGCATTTTTGATAAATTGCCGCAGGCTACCTTGCTTGCTTTGAGTAGTGTCACCGTTATTGTCGTCCCCCGTATTGCTAATCAAGTTATAGGCAAAACCGAAGTTAACGCTGCTAGCATCGGCACCGCTCACCGTCACGCTGACATAACTATCACCCGGGCCACCGTTATCCGCGGTAGCGGTATCATCCGTCGCCGCATTCTGGCCACCATATACCGCCCCGCCATTGCCCCAGGCCATCTCAGCCAGCGGATAAGCACAGGTCGCCGGTACACAAGCATTCAGCCCCCCCAATGGCGTGGTATCCGCATCACCTATTGTTGCTGAGCGCACGCGGACTTTATAGGTGGCATTGGCTAATTCATTAAAACTGTAATTACCATTAACATCAGTGGTGGTCGAGCTAATGTAAATATTGCTATTGTCATACAATTCAACATCGACATTGGCCAGCGCTTTGTCCGAAATGCCATTGTCATAATCACTGGCTGTTCCGGCGAAGTTGGCATCTTCGAACACCCGACCTGATAATGAGTAACCGAACCAGGCGATATTATTGCCACTATTAATTGAATTAGTCGGGCTGATGGGTTTGAGCGCCACCGCCGAACCGGAGGCGTCGGAGTCTTGTGCATCCACATAATCGATCGCTTTGATGGCGGATGTACCTAACACCAAACTCCATTGTATGCCTGGGCTATCGGAAGCCAGATTAATGCGATCGTCCGCATCCAAACCGGTCAACGTTAACGTGCCATTGACAGTCTGTGTGGCGAGGTTATCGAAGGTCAAGGTTGCATCTGTGGCATCGTTAACCACGTCGGTCTTGGTCAGGTTGTTGAAGATCGTGCTACCACTGATCGTCTGGTCGCCACCGTCAAAGATGACCGTGCCGGCTCTTGCAGTGAAGGAGGCGCTGTTGGCCCAATCACCGGCGACATTGATCTGATAGTTGCCGATGTTGTCAACGTCGAGGGTACCACTGGTAATCGTGAGATTACCGTTGGTATCTAGATCACTGGCCAGGGTCAACGTGCCGGTCATATTCAATGTCAGATTGTTAAACGCATTGCCACTCGGGGTAACGGTTTGCGTTCCGCCATTGAGTGTTACTGTGGAATTGGTGGAGATGAACGCAGCTTGTTGGCTGCCGCCGCCCACACCACGTATTTCGAAATCACCCCCCACTGTGATGCTGCTATTCGTTCCATTGAGTGTCTTCAATCCCGTATCGCCGCCCTGCCCAAGCTGAAGATTTCCACCAATACTGAGGTTGAAACCGGCGGTATCATAGGTGGCGGTTCGCGCGGCGAAGGCATCCCCATAAATAAGAAGACTGTTACCCGTGTTAAGTGTAACGTTCCCGGTTTGTGTCACCACCAAATTGTCATTGCCGATAGCGATATACGTATCGTAACCGTTGGTGAGCGTGGGAATATTCTGGGGCGCGGAACCAAAAAAGATCAGTTCGCCAATGCTGAGGGTTGCAGCAGCATCGAAAGACAAGGGCGTGCCCGAGCCCTGAATATACAAAGTGGTGGGACTGCCGCCGGTAATCTCTCCAGAGCCGACCGTGAGCACATTCTTAACCGCCATGGCCTGCCCGGTCGTCATGGTGGTGGTTTGACCACTTTGTCCAGCGGTGAGGTTATTGAAGCCGTTGTTCCAAGTAGAGGATAGATTGGCATAGGACAGACTGCCTGCACCCGTTAATACGAGCGAAGCCGCATTGTATCCCGCGCTCGTCTCTGTGCCATCGGCCGAAAAATCACCCCCGACGGTCAGCGTGGCACTGCGGGCCTGAACTTGGCCTCCACTTTGATTGAAATGATTGCTCACCGTAATCGCGTAGTTGTTGGCACTTTTTGTATCTAAAATACCGTTCGTCATGGTGAGATTGTTTCCGACACTCAAATCCGATTCGAGTTGAAAGGTCGCCGTGCCCGCCCCGTCGTTAAAGGTAATGTTGTAAAAATTGGCCGTCGTCGCGCCTGTGGAGTCAATCAATTCCGTGCCAGCGGCCGCTACAAAGTTGACGCTCGAGGTATTGGCCGTAAAGACATTGTTGTTATCCCATGATCCGTTGAGCGTAAAGGTATTGCCATCTGCTGTGATCGTGCCATTGATTTCAATGTCGTGTGTGCTGACATTACCTGAACTGGCGGAATCTGGCCGGAAGGTGTTGCCGCTTTTAATGTAGAGTTCTTCTTGGCTTAAGGCCCCCGTGGTGTCTACGGTAAGATCGTTCGCGCCATCGACTTCATGAAAGATGTCTTCATCTCCGCTCACGGAATTGTCATATTGAGAAAGGTCGCTGTTGCTGATCGTTTGGTTGTCGTCGCTGCCAATTGCAAGATGCTGTTCGATCAGGTCGACGCCGGTAATGTTACCTGTTCCATCGTACTTCGTGACGGCAACCGCTTCACTGCTATCTGCCGCCCCATCCACAAACACAGTGACCACATCACCGGATGAAGGGCCGCTAACACCTGAAATCGTCCAGACTCCTGCCGAAGTCGTGTTGGTTTGCGCCTGCAAGGTTCCGTTGACCGCTACACGGATGGTGCGTCCATCGGCGCAATTAGTGGTTTCGTCTTGCTGTTTACAGGCGCCGGAGATTGAGATATCGGCGGCAGCCGCTTTGTATGTGGCGACTACCGCGATCCAGTCGCGACCAGCCCCCAAGGTTCCATCGGCATCATAGGTGCCAATAGATGAGACCAGTTTATACTCAGGGTTAATGGTCCGATTCCCATTGACCGAGGAGCCGGTCGTACCGTCCGAAGTGAGAGCAGTGTAAGTAGCGCCTTTGGTATAAACATCCTCCACCGGGCCTCTAACCCCGACCGCTCCAAAGACCAATTCATCGGCTTGCGTGGTAGCTGCAGTAAGTCCTGACGAGACAACAGTAGAAGTACCAAAAGCCCCTGCGGTCATATCAAGCGCGGCCGCCGCAGCCAAACCCGAGAATTCATCAACACTCAAGGCCCGCGCCGGTTGACTTGCGTGCGTGGCAGTAATGACATCGCCACTCACCAGCGCCGAGGTGAGCCGCGACGAGCAAATGGCCGTGCGTGTGGCAGTCGTTGCCTGTTCGTAGACATCGATATCGGTCGTGTAAGTGTTTCCCTTCGAATCCGTACAGGTCGGCACCGTGAGTTCTTCACCACCGCTGAAGCCCAGAACAATCGCGATAATGACGTTATTGCCCGTGCTGGCACCGGTCGCGCCGACGGTGAAAGTGGTTGTTGTAGAAGATGCACCCTTGACATTAGCGGTACCGAGCGTCGCTACATGGGAAATGGCGGCTTGGGTATTGGCGGCAAAGCATAGCAGGCCACAGACCGCGATGATCAGCAGACTGAGTAGCCGTATGCGATTAGCTGCAACCAGTCTCGAATCGCTAAGCTTATGTGGCACTGGCACGAATTAGCACCGACCGCTTGAGGCAGATGGCATTCGGCCAGCTAGAGTCATGGCGATGAGCGGCCACATTAGCAGCGTAGACAATGCCTTTCCGCCCTGGGAAGGTAGACATGATTCGCCGGTTTTTTTATTTTCTGTCGTCACAATCAACCTGGCCAAAATGACCTAAATGCAAAAGCCCACCTGCGGTATTTTTTATCAAAACGCCGCACGCGAACACTCTATATAGGGTATTCTTCGGCAGATTGAGGTGATTTATGAATCAATGCGATGTTTTAATATCGATGCAATAGATTGAATCAACTTGATATTTAGGACTGGTCAGGATGTCTTTCAGCGCCTGCGAGCCGAATGCCTCAGCGATTTAAACTTCAGCGAAATGGTCATGTTGAGCGGTTCACATCGTGCCTCATGGAGCGCTAAGTGAGTGGTTTTAAGGTAGTTAAAGTCACGGAGAGGGTGGGCAGCTTACAGTGTCCTTTGGACTCAGAGGCTAGTACTTGCCCTGTATTCTGATAAACCAGCCTTCAGTTGAGAAGTCATTGGCTGAAAACTCATTGTCACTAAAATCAGAGAAGTTGTAACCGAGACCAAGTCTCATGTGGCGATTGGCCTCCCAGGTGAGCTCTGATAGCCAGCCAGAGCGCTGATCATTAGCCTGTTTCTGCGTTAACCTGCGGTACTCCAGACCCATACGGAGCTGCCACGGTAGGCCATAGTTGAGGCGATGGATTGAGAGGTGAGTCTGCGTTTTGAATGCAGCTAGACTGCCTACCTGCTCTGTTCTAAAGCGAATCGCCTGTTTATCTGCCCATTCAATCTTTTTCGTGAGCTGATATGACCACTCAATGGAAAGCACATCCATTTTGGTTTCCATGGCTGTGACACTGGTTATGTTCAGCGGCCTTAAATCCGTTAAGCGGGTGTAGCGCGTTAACGCATTGAGTCGGTCGTGAGCGGTTGGACGATACGCAAGCCCAATACTATGTTCATCAAATCGGGCATCAACACTATTTTTTGTGAGATTACGCGTGATGCTATGACGATATTTGCCTAGCAGGATATAGTCTGGATTAAGGTTGTATTCAATATTATTGCTAGTAAGGGTCTGTTTTTTACGTTCTGTGCCGCGGTCATTTCTGATTTCATAACGGGTATTCGCCTTTAAGCCTTTGCCCATATATGACAGGCCAACCGCAACTGTACTGCGGTTAGTGGTGTCACTCAGGGTGTTGATATCTGAATACTCGGTGCTTAAATTGAACTGCCAGCCGTTCTCGATCTTCCATTGCTGTTCTGCGCCGACCAGTGAAAGGGCCTTGTCGCCGTGGTCACTATTATCCCATTGATATTCACTGTAGATTTTCCCGCTATCGGCACCTGCGATCGTCGCGATTGAGGTTTCGCCGCCGATAATGGTGGAGGTTGTTTTGCCTGACTGGTCATCATTAAGGCGTTCGGTCAGGTAGACGTTCACCTTTTCAGAGTGATAGCCAAGGCGCGCTTCACTGGCATCGCCCCGATCACCAGTGGTTGCATTACCCTGTATATTAAGGTGCTGGGTGAGGTTGTATTTAAGGCCAAGTGTGTTTTGATTGTTCGGTATACCTTCGAGCGTGCTCTGGTGGCGAACAGTGGCCTGTAGTTTCTTTGTGAGCGAGCGCGTCAGTTTGGCAGCGGCCAGGCTTTCTTTATTGAGTTGCGCACCACTGCTCGCTTGTGATGATTGGTCCTGCAATTCACCCGTTAGTGACCACTGCGTTTGCTTGTATTGCCACTGTGCACGGCTTTGTTGCAATGAATGAACCGCGTCTGCTTGTGTGGCATCGGCATTCTGATTCTGGGCCTGATCATGTTTGAGTCGTAAGGTGTTGTTGTCGGTGACCCGTACCATCAGGTCGGCACCTCTCTTCTGCTGGCCCTGATCACTGCTATTACCGCTGGCCTGAAAGCCTGAATCCAGTTTTTTGATGTAGGCCCCGGCAGTCATGCGGTCGGGTTTGCCACTGAATTCACCAATATCAATCTCAGTTGCAATCTTGATGGCCTGTCCATTTTGTTGGCTGCTGGAGAGCGGGGAGAAGAGCAGGCCGCCGTCATCACTGCTAAAGACCTCACCTTCGCTGCCACTGCTTTGAGCGATTTCCGCAATGATGCGACTGTTTTGATGAATGCTGATCTCTGCATCGATTCCCTGTAATTCATAGCGCCCTGCAGCCAGCTCATCGCTAACGTGGGTGGCACCAATAGCCAACTGTTCGGTGACTTGATGGCGCAGATGAACACCATTTGCCGTCTTCTCAAAGGCGGCGACGTGGTATTCATACTCCACTTCAATATAGACAGGGTTACCTGCTAACAGTGCGCTATTGATGGCATGATTGTCCTGTTGCTTACTCGAGATTGGGCGATTGAAGAGTAAGCGACCGGCCAGATATTTAATCGAGTAATCGATATTCTGTTGTTGTGGTTGTCGGCTTAACGTGAGCCCTGTGGTTTTATCTTTAACCACCAGCGTGACCTGTTCACTACCTTCAATAATTTCACGTTGGCTTAAATAGTAGAGCGAGCCGCCTGTTGCACGGATTTCATCTCGGATATGACGCTGGCGCGTTTGGGCGCCAAATAGCCTGACAAGGGTGTCTGGCTTACCATGTTGATTGCGACTAAGGCTTTTATATTCAAAAAGTGCGCCGTAGAGTGTGCGACGATAGGCGGCCAGTTCGTTGTCGGAGAGGTTTAATTTAAAATTACCCACGACGCTGTGGATGGTGTCGCTATCGACCGCCAGATAAAATTTTCCCTGGCTCTGGGTATCATAAACGACGGTGCTGTTATCGCCGTACACGGGGTAGTAGTGGTCGGGGTCAAGATTAGATAGTAATGCTTTGGTACCATCATCATCCAAGTCATTAAAGAGTGAATCTATTTCACCTTGCCCGGTATCCAGCGCGGCGGTGATCAGATATTTCCCCTGAATCTTGCCTTTGAGGTAAAACGCGAGGCGTCCTTCACTATAGAATTCACGGCCACTTTTTTGCCCGCTGCCTTCAATAAAACCTTTGGTGTTAAGCCGACTGAATTTGCCATCAGCAAATGCCATAAAAAACAGTTTGGGTTTACCTATGCCAATCATGTGCTCAACGGTACTCACATAACCCTGACGATCGATGATTTTTACATGAAGTGGGTTCTTGCCATCTTTCAATGTTAGTGTGTGGCTAAATTGACCATCGCTATCTATTTTGATCACACTATTGTTAATTACAACCGTATTTTCAGGCGATGTATTGCCGGTAAAGGTGTAGTCACCCTCTAACACAGTAAATCCGGCAGGCGGTAGATTAAGCTGCAGTTCGGGTATCGGTTGTTTCAGGTAGACCTGTTTGTTCTGTTGATGTGATTGAACATTGATGGTCAGTGTTTTTGCATAAGAGAAACCTTGTGGATCCTTCACTTCAATCTGTAGTGACTGGATGCCATGACTCAGGTTCATTGGGTAGGTAAATGTACCATCGTCAGTGGCCTGCATTGTCTCTTTACCGATATTAATGATGCTTGCCGCAGGAGCCTGTCCGGTAAACTGGAAATGACTAGCTGAGTTTGATTGCTCAGCAGTCAAATCGGCACGGCTGCTTTCCTTGTTAGTATCGTCAGAGAAATAAGGGATTAGTATTTCGCCAGCCGGATGGGTGATCGCAAACCGGGGAACAACTAACCGGGTGCTGGTTGTGCGACCATTTTTATTGGTGAGCGCAATCAGTAGATCATGTTCTTTGGCGATAAGTGTAAAACGGCCTGTGGGGTCTAGTTGTAACGGTTTGCCATCCAGCGTGGCGCTGGCAGTTGTCTCGGTGTGAGGCGGCACTTTACCGAGGATGATTCTGGTCAGTAAGGGGTGTGCGTCACTGTCATTAGCAGCGTCTTCGTCTTTCCAGCGAAGCTGTAAACGAAAGGGAGAGATTCCTTCGATACCCACGAGGTAGGCGTGTGCTGATTCTACTCGTCTTTTAGCGATAGCCTCATTGCGATTACCCGCCCCGGACTGCCCGGCAATGATGACATTCTCACGCGGGTATTGGCGCAGGAGTTTAGCTGCATTGCTTAAGATATCTTTGCTGTGTTCGTTGAGTGTGAACCCTTCAGCGCCAAATATGTCATCACTAAGGTTTAGTTGTAAGGTTGATTTCTGTTGGGTGCCGATAATGCGACGGGCGCTGGAGGCGTGAGTACCATTGTGATAATTGACGGTTAGCTGATAGTGATAGAGCGCGTTGTTGTCCAGTTGATTTAGGATATGCTCGTCACCATCCCACTGGATCGCTGCGGGTGGCGTACCATTACCACTAAAGGTATGAATATTTCTGCCATTGATGGTGCTGATCTGAAGCTGCCATGCATCGACTTCATCTGGTTGAGAGACATCGATGTGAAAAAATCCAGGATGAACAATCTCTTTATCTTTGAACGCCAGTATCTCTGACGGGATTTTATTGGTGAGCATGCGAACATCCGCTTGTGGCAGTGGTAAATCGCTGCCATTCACATTGATGGTTTGTGTTTCGGCGTTACCAATGAGTGTGATGTTTTTTGCTTGAGTCTCAGTCAAAAGCTTAAGCCCTTTGATGCCGGGGCTTCCCAGTTTTTCAACAATCAGGCTTTGTGCAGCACCGAAGTTTATTTTTGATAGTAGTCCGGGCGAAACAGAGATGATTTGCGTTTCATTGCCATTTACTGTGGTACCTACCGGTAGGCTTGTCAGGTTGAGCTTCAGTAAACGTTCCCCGGGTGTAACGGCGGGGAAGTGGTAGCGCCCATGTTCATCGGTGATTGCGTAGGTGCCTTCATCCAGTACCACCATCGCATTGGCAATGCCGGGTTCATTTGGGTCTTGCCAGTGATCGCCATTTTTATCATGGAATACTTTACCGATGATGGTGCCGAGATCGAATAGAGGGTCTGCTGTTACGCTAACATCCACTGTCGCCTGGTTTGAAATCGAGCAGGCATCGCAGCTATCTTTTGCGGTGCTACTGTTGCGGTAACTGCCGGGTGTGGCACCTGCACCGACAATCAGTTGATAGTCGAATCGCGCATAGCCAGTTTCACCTTCATCGGCTTCACCATTGCCATTAGTATCGATGAGTGCGGGTACTGTACCGAGATTGAAATTAAGCTTTCTATTGCCAGTGGGATCTGATGCTGGCGCACCATTTAGCAGGGTGCTGTCCTTTCTGTATTTGAAATTATTGGGGATCAGGGTTTCAAGCGTCACCTGTTGTACCGGTAGTGTGCCATTGTTTTTTATCTCGATGGCGTATGTGATCAACTCACCGGTGGTCGCCTCGTTCTTATTGGCTGTTTTTGTCAGGGTTAATCGATTGCCTTGCGTAAAGTGAACCTGAGGAGTGGATGGCAGTAGGATGCCATCTGTGGTGTTCAGCACGCTGATGATGGCCGTGCCTGTTATCGATGAGCGGATGGTGCCCTGTGCAATACCGTTGATATCAGTCACGCTAGCGGGTTGGGTAATCGTATCGTCACCACCGCGGTTAGATGTCATTTGAATGTGCTTGCCAATGAGGGGTTGTTTATCTTTGTTTAAGAGCTGAACGGTGATTAAAGCGCTGCTTGTGCCATCTGCTATGACGACATTGGGTGAGATAATCGCAGTTGAAAGTGGCTGAGTATCATTGCTTAAATTGATATTCAGGCTGTTGCTGTTTGCCGCATTGCCATCTGCGTTACCCGCAGTGCCGGTTTGAGCGGGCAAAAAGGTGGTGGTGGTGTCATCAACTGAAAAGCTCAGCGTTGTATTTTTGATGACGTCTGCGGTGTCACTAATGAGATCGATTCTGATTTCAGCAAGATTTGTGGTGATGATGCTACCAAGATTCAAAACCATATTTTGCCCAGACAGCACAGCACAATATTCGCTGGGATTAACTAACGGACATGCAGCCGCGGCAGTTAGCGACGCGCCATCAATCATCACCGCATCGATGGCTGTATTGGTGTAGTCCGGTGGCATTGTAATGGTGACCTGATTGAGTCCCTGATCACCGCTGTTAATGGTAGGGCGAAGATAGAAACTGAATGTGCGGCCACTACTACCGCTGAGTAATTCATTTGGTGTTACCTCAGCCACTACCGATGTGACAGCAAGACCCGGCATCAATTGATTGATGGTCAGGCTATCGCTCGGAATATTGCTATCAGCATTGCCTGCAGTCACTGACTGGGCGGGCACACCTGTGGTTGCGGTGTCGTCTACTGCCAATAAAAAAGTGTGATTGCCGAGTAGCCCCGAGACATCTGTATTTAAGTCTACCTGTAGTGGGGGCGAAGAGGATGTTATCTTGCTGCCCAGTACGATCGTGATGCTCTGGCCACTGATTGAGGTGCAATATTCATTGGCATTGACTGTTGTTGGGCAGCCAGCGCCGAGTGTCTGCTCCACATTGTTTACCCATAAACGAGCAACAGAACTGTTGGTGTAGCCCGGCGGCGTGGTGATGACAAGCTGGTTGAATCCCGTATTAGCCGCGCTAATGGTAGGCTGCATGTAAATACTAAAGTCGCTGTTAGCAGCACCGATGAAGGCACTGTTAGGGGTGATTTCAGCAACGGCTGAAGTGACGGCATTGTTGTCGGGTACGGCGAACCAGCCAATGGTGTTGCCACCGTCGATGGTGTTGGGTGGATTTAACGGTGTGGTAACAGTGGAGCCGGAGGCGTCCAGGTCTTGCAGGTTTAGAAAGTCAAAATTGGGTGTGTCATTAAAGTTTAGATTAGCCCTGGCACCGGGTAACGATGAGTTGATGATGAGCTCTGTGCCAGCACTGGTGCCGCCTATGAATGTCGCCACACCTGCAAAATTCTGCGTCAGGCCGGCTGGAAATGTAAGCCTACCTGAAGTGGTTGTTTTGTTGATGTCAAAAAAATTATTGCTGCCAGTGATGCTCTGGTTGATGCCATTAAAATTAATCGTGCCGCTGTTATGAAAAAACAGCCCGCCTGTTCTGGCAAAGTTACCGCTGATAAAAGTGGTTGTGCCTGTGCCTGTGGCAGTGAAGCTACCGTTGCTGATGGTTAAATCACCATTGACATTGATCTGCCCGCTGCCACCTGTAAATGTACCGGCATGCTGTGAAAAGCCGTTGGTGCCAATCGTGATTGGCGTGCCATTTTGATTGATCACGCCACCATAGCCCGCCTGAATCTCAATGCCAGCAATCTCAATGCCTGGAATACCAGTGTCAGGGTTTTCTATAATCGTGGCATTTTTACTACTGGTGCCATTAAACGTGGCGATATCCGCGGTGCCGGGGCAGATGTCCGAAGGATTCCAGTTGGCGCACGTGTCCCAGTTGGTATCAACGCCGCCGCCATCCCAGGTTACGACTGCGGCAAAAGCGGGTGTGGTCAGTATGGTTATTAGCAGGCTAAGTAGAAAAGTGCAGATTATTGAGGTTTTTGACAGGCGAGACGCAATACTCATCCTAAGAGAAGAGCGACAATGAAATTCAGAATTCGACTGGTAAGAGGAAAATACTGTTTCTCTGATGTGGCGGTTTAACTGCATATAAACGAGCAGGGTTTTAATTATTGTTTAAAAAAGTGTTCACATGAAGGCGCTTTCCGGCAAGCGCTAACAGGCAAGTGATTTTACTGTGACTTCCGTGTGAATAATGCGTGGGGTTTGTTTCTTGTCAGGATTATTCGGTTTTGTGCATTATGCGATATAACCGTTTGAATTTCTAGCGTTTAATCCCTGAAAGGTGGGTGTCAGGCAAGCCGCTATTGGGGGTGTAATTGGGTGGGTGTGTTAACTGGCTGAAAAGCGGTGCTATTTCTACCATATTTTTCATGTGAAAAAGCTAATGTTTTTTGGGTTCATGCCATTGAGACGAGGCGGTAGGGGCGGGAGCACCACAAACTTGCACAGACAGGAAGGGCTGTGGTTTGTGGTGCCTCGCCAAAACGGTTTGTTTAAGTCAATGAGGTTGAAAATTAATGTATATGGGATTCGGCGTTAGCCATTGCAGCCTTTATTTCCACTTTGCGACCCTCATCTGCAATCGCTCGATTGGGGCGAGGAGGGGCTATTAGCGCCTTTTTAAAGGCCTTTACCGCATCTTGATATTCGCCTTCTGCTAGCAAGAAATCGCCATAGAAGTAGTTGGCATCGATATCATCGGGATTGAGTGATAACGCTTTGGTGAGATAGTCGCGTGCCAGCTCATCATCTCCAAAGCCTAATGGCCAGCCGGGTACCTGATAATAGAGGCTGCCGAGCGAGGTGTAGATAGAGCCGTCTAATGCCTCTGGATTGATCTTTTCTGCGCGATCAAGCAGGGCTTTGGCATCTTTGACTAACCTTAACGCTGAAAAGCCACCTTTCTCACCCGCGTAGGTGCTAAGGATGATCGCTTCCCATACCAGTACTTCGGCATTGTTTGGGTGTTTAAGCTCTGCCTCTTTAGCCTGTTTCGCCAGTGCTTCAAAGGCCTTTTCACGGTTGTTTTTATCGGTTTGATACTTGGCAATATCCCACTGCTGTTGCAGCGGCATCGCAGCATCACCGATAGCGAAGCTACTTTGTGATAGCAAAACGGTACTGATGGCGAAGACGAATGTGGATAGTTTCATGATGTTGTTCTCCTGAACATTGTTAACGTTAAGCTTTTTTTGGGGCGAAGCGCGCCATGACTCGGTTCTGTTTTCGTAACGCCGCATCTACCAGGCCGGGCAATAATGCGTTGATGCGTACAAAAAGTCTTTCGGGCCAGCCGTAGTAGGCGTTGCTTTTATCTTTGATAATGCTTTCAATAATAAAATGGGCGACGTCTTCGGGTTCGTCCATGTTCATGTTGGTGGCGGCTGCCATGTCATAGACCGCATCGCTATTGGCGGGTGTTTTGACAGCACGTGGGGCAACGTAGCAGACATCAACGCCGCTGCCATCGATCTCTCTTCGCAGCGATTCAGAGAAGCCGCGCACGCCAAATTTACTGCCGGAGTAGGCGCTGAAAAAGGCGAAGCCGATGCTGCCAAAGGTAGAGCCGACGTTCACAATCTTGCCGCTACCTTGTGCTAGCATCTCTGGCAATACCTCGCGTGCCATCTGAATTGGTGCGATGAGATTGATTTGATAAATGCGATCAATCATCGCGGGATCCTGAACACTGAAGTCATGGAAATCAACGACACCGGCGTTATTGATTAGCAGGTCGATGCCACCCAATGCGTTGCGCACCGCTTCAACTGCACGATGGCGATCATTGGCACTAGTCAGATCGGCACTGACGGCATGAACATCTGTATACCCGGCCGCTTTTAATGCGGCCTGCTGTTCTAAAAGGGCGTCCTGTCTTAGGGCAACGAGGCCAAGTCGTGCGCCACGTTGAGCGAGTTCTTTGGCGACGTGTAGACCAATGCCACCGGATGCGCCGGTAATTAATACTCTGCAATTTTTCAGGTTCATTGGCTGGCTCCATTATCAGCGGGTAGGCTACGGAAGATATCGCCGTAAAGGTGATACATCATTCTGGCGCAGTGGATAATCTCACCCTGTGTCTGCTTATCATCGACTTGATCCATTAGCCCTTCGTAAAACCTCATGTGCTCAATGTCGAGCGCACCGTGAGAGGTAAGGTAACTAAATGCCTGGTCGGGTAGGTTCAGCTCTTTCTGGATAGCATTGGCTGCGTTTGTCGCCAGTTCAATCGAGGTGCCTTCCAGCACCAGTACCATGCCAAAAAAGGCGGCAGGATTGATGCGTTCAATCGTGTGGTAGGCATACGCGACCATTAATTCGGTAGCCGGTTTAGATTGTCCATTACGTACCGCTTCAGCATCACCACCACAGGCAACAATGTCGTTAAGAATCCACTCTTCGTGGCCTTTCTCTTCATCGATGTATTCAGTGATCGCATTGAGCATCCAATTGGGACTGTGTGGCAGGCGAGCACCACACGCCATCAGCAGTGGCACAGTATGCTTAACGTGATGATAGGCCTCAGTAAGGAACGCGACGTAGGTCTCCAGTGAGATTTTACCGCGTGCGCCCGCCTGTAGTTGTGGCACCTGGAATAGTGCTGATCTTTCGCTTTCAGTGGCGGTCATTAGTTGGTTAAAGAATGGCATGTGTTGCCTCCTTGCGGTTATGTTGTGGATTGATGGTATTGCCATGCTGACTGTAGAGGTGGTTGATACGCGCTGCGTAATAAGACCAGATGGCATCGCGACGCGGGCGTCCGGTGGCGGTGAACTGCTGGTTAGCGAGGCTGAAGGATTCATCCGCGAACAACCAGCCGCCAATCTGCGCGTAATCTGGCAGCTGTTGATTGGCCTCTTCGATCGCAGAGTGAATTTGAGAGACATCCTGTTTTAGCGCGGGCTGTGCAACGATAACGGCAATGTTATAAGGCCGAGCTTCACCAAACACCACGGCCTGGTCGATTGCCGGGTGCAGGGTCAGTTCTTTTTCTACCCACTCGGGGGCCACGTTGCGACCAAAGCTGGTAATGAAACAGCTTTTTTTGCGCCCTGTTAGATAGAGGTAACCATCGGCATCAAGATGCCCCAGATCACCACTGGCATACCACTCGTCATGAGTGGATGGCTGATTGAGATAGCCGTTAAACAGGTTGCCTTTAAGCATGATCTCGCCATCTTCAGCGAAACGGATTTGTGTATGGGGGAGTAGCTTGCCAACGCTGCCGCTACGCTGATTGGTGGGAGTGTTGACCGCCACAACAGAGGCGCATTCAGAGAGGCCGTAACCCTCAAACAGAGGCAGAGAGAGTGCTTGTGCCTGGTCTAACAAGCCGCGTGATACAGGGGCGCCACCGACAGCAATAAAGCGTAAGCGTTCAGATAAGGGTGTGCCTGTAGCCACTTCGGCAATGAGCGCCTGTAGCATCTGCGGCAAGAGGATAATGCTACTTGCATTGGCTGTGCGAATCGCGTCGGCCATCTGTTGTGGATCGATCTTTGATGCCCCGAGGTGGCCGACTTTGCTTAAACCAGGCGTGATGCAGCGTGCGCCTGCGAGTAACGGGGTGTAGATGCCGCCGATATTCTCCAGCAATACTGCAAATGGTAGCAGGCAAAGATGGCGGTCTCCGCGCGTAATTCCGATGTTCTTTTTTAGTGAATCAGCCACGTTATTCATTGTAGTCTGAGTCAGGCAGACGCCCTTGGGGGTACCGGTAGTGCCTGAGGTATAGGTGATCTTGGCGATACCGTTGAGGTTTGTGTGCTGGCCAGCTGGGACGGGCAGTGCTATTTGCCAGCAGCTCTGGCCCGCTACTTTTTGAATGGGACGAGATTTTAGTCCGGGTAGAATTTTTGAAGTCAGTTCTGTTTGATCGGTGATCAACATCTCAGCTGAGGCGTCCGCAAGGCTGTGGCGAATCTGCTGCGGGGAGAAGAACGCGGGTAGCGGAATGAGTGTGATACCGGCCATCTGTGCGGCAAGGTCAAAGACGATCCACGCAGGGCTGTTGTCCATCAAGATTGCAAGGCGCTGGTAATGGTGGCGCTTGAAATGATCGCTGAGCTTTACCACCTCGCTCTGTAGCGCTGCGTAACTGAGGTGCAGGTCATCACCCTCAATCGCAATCGCATCAGGGGTGCGCTGCGCAAACTGTTCAATGGTTTTGAGTAGGCTATTCATCATTGTCACCTAGCTGTTGTTAGCGCTGCTATTTTGTAGTGTCTGTTTTGGTAGTGCCCATGAAGGCCATTCGCTGTCGAGCGTGCGAGGTGGTTGCCACAGGCAGCCAAGTCGGCCCGCCTCAATTGCGTCATTCCATAGCTTATGTGCAGTCGGGAACAGGCGCTCAGCCTCCAGCGCTTTATGTACGGCAAGGAGTCCCTGCTGAACGTCGCAGGCAACAACAATAGGTGCCTGGTCGTAGTAACTCCCCCAGTCCTGTTGTGTGCTTCCCAAACGCGCTTTGTCTGCCTCTACAAGTGGTATTAGTTCAATGCCCAGTTTGGCAAAGTTATTACGCACCTGTGGTGTCGCGGTAAAGACGGCCCATTCATAACTGGCACCGCTAAGGTAAGCCGTTAAGGTGATGATTAACGCGCGTGCGCCACCGCCATGCGAAGAAGCAAGACTGCCGATCTCAATGATGCGATGACGATCAATAGGGCGTGACGCCTTTTCTGCCAGAATGTTTTCAATCGGTTTGTCCAGATAGCTTTCCAGGAAAAGGGTTTCGTCTTTGGCAGAGCGTAGCCCAAGTGCTGCGAGTACTTTTCCATCCTGTCTCATGCTCAACAGATGAGGTGGGAATTGATTGATTCTGGCACCATAGGCGCGACGAAAAACGCACTGGATAAAACGCTCGATCTCTTTGCGCGGCTTTTCGCGTGTGCTGACCAGCGTGATCTCAACGTAATGTTGAGTGCTGCTATTTTCGTGGCCATTGAGTGTGACCTGGGCTGTTGATATCGTCATCGTTCCTGTCTCCGTTCCGGCACCCTGTGTGCCTGGCGTGGAGACAATGTAACAAGCGGGCTGTCAAGCCCGCGTCAAGCAGGTGTTAAGATTTCGTTAAGATGGACAAAAAAACGGATTTTTATTCATCAATCTACATATCTTGATTAAAAGCTTCACAATCGCTATCTATTGCATGTGACCTGAGCGAGCCTTAGGTTTAATCTGCTTTTCTTAGCGTTAATGAGCGCTACCTTAGTGAAGTTGAATCCTCAATCCAGCCGATTTCGATGGAACGGAAGTCAGGTTGATACCTGAAATGCTGTTCGAAGTGTCACCGTTGGATCGTGCCGTTATCAGAAGGTTGCCACTACCGCTAATACCTTCGCTATTTTAGAAATGTTGATCGTCCTCGTGATCTGTTTGCGATAGAGAGCCCCAGCAGCAGAAGGATAAAATAACCCATACTGCCACCGCCAGAAGAACCTTCGTTTATAGGTTCTTCTTCATTTGATGCACTGGTCGGTGCAGCGTTGGTGGGGCGCTGCTTTTTAGGGATGACATCTATGGTCGCGGTGCCGTCGACAGAAAGGCCACCCAGATCTGTGGCGCGAAACGTAAAACTGTCTGCGCCCAGATAATTGCTATCAGACAAATAAACTAATTTATTGTTTTCAATGGAGGCGACACCATGGGATGGCTGGTTGACGATCGCATAGAAATGACTGTTTCCCGTATCCGGGTCATCAACTGTTGGAAAAAAGGCGCGTTTAACAGCTTGCTCTGCCTCTACCATCGCTTCCGCTGAGATGGGGGCTGAGTTAGTACTGGCATTGGCCAATAGTAGCAAACCGCGTCCAGTTAGCACCTTGCGTTCCCGGTTGGCAACAGAGACTCCAGGCCGTACGAAACTTAAGCTGCGATCCGGTTTATCCCAAATCTCAAAGCTATACTCTTCGCTATCGGCGTTGGATGCAGTGATGGTCGTCGGCAGTGTTACTTCGATCACGCTGGGTGTGCCAGAAATGCCATTGCCCGTCATCATGACGGCACCGTTATGTTTGACTTCAAAACGCGAGTAATCCAGTGGCGAATCATCCCAGACTCCCAGTAACACGGTAGATATACTGCCGGCTTCGACTATCGGTGTGACGGTCAAAACGGGCCGTATCATATCATCATGCACATTTAATTTTGGCGCACCCATGTCTATCCAGCGGGCAACAAGCCTTTTTTCATGTTCTGGCATGACCGTTGTACCCGCCATCGGGCTCGAACCATCCAGGTATGCGAGATGCTCATTCACTTTGGGCCACACTTCCGGGTGATCTCGACCACCATTATCAACGGGTAGATTTCGCATCATTGCAGGTATCGCATCGGGAATCACTTCACCGTTTTCCCCCCAGGGCATGCCGGTTTCAGGGTTACGGCCATCTAATCGCTCACCGTACATGGCCCAAATGAGCATGCTAGCTCTTGCGCTCAATTTGGATATCCATCGTGATTGTCGACAACATTGTTGGTGACCTGTAATCCTGTCTGTGCCTTCAGTTTGATTAATTACATCTAATAAGCCATCGCCAGGCAATGTACGTGTATCTATTTGCTGACCATCTTCTCGTATATATTTACTGCCCGTTATTAATGAATATGTTCTGTGATTGCCATCTAGTCTCAATCCAGTCAGTTGCTGTGCTGCAGCATCTTCTTTATGGCAGGCAGCGCAACGTGTTTCCATTATTTGAGAAATCCCATTTTCCCACTCAACCGCAAAACTTTTACGCTTTGTGACCCCGGGCACTAATGATTCATCGTAGATCTCTATCGCGGGTGTGGCAATGATATCGCCCGCTGCATTTTCTGTTAAAAGTGGTGCGCTTGAACCCGAAAAATCGCCAAAGGGACTCGATACATCCAGTTTTGCCAGAGACACGAAAGGATCAATGCTTTCTCGGGTATGCACATGGCAACCGCCACAGAACTGTTGTTCACCGGCCACCACCGTGCGAGAGGTTGTTTCAATATCCAGCGCCATGCCGCGCTTATCTAGCGTCTGAAACAGAAATGGGGTATGGGCGGGGATTTTTAAAACAAAACTGGTATCCGGGTTGCCCTGTGAATCGACGGGCTGCACTCCACTGCCATTAAATTTTCGTACCGGAAACTCACCGAGTATTCGTGTCGGATGTTGTTGTCCTACCCACTTTTCTATGCCACCAAAGTAACCGTTTTGAAAGGGTGTAATCGGTAATAATACGCGAATGCCAAATATCTCATCATTATCAAATATAGCTAGCTCTGCGCCATTCGTCTCTAAATTAGAATAATTTCTGCCAGAACTTTGCCCGCCACCATCAAACGCATTCCAGGGCGTGCCATTGAGTGAACGTGTTTCTCGATCATATAAGGTTGCAGCACCGGATAACCCAAAAGGTTCACCGCTTTTTAGTCGAACATCATTGCCACCTGTGTTGACTGTTCGCTTGACAAACGGGGTAGCGAGCCCCGTGTCTGGATCAATCCCCGGCTTCTGAATAGCATATATCTTGTTATATGGCACCAGCGCGCGTGGCATGATTTCATGATATTCAGGAAAATCGGCAATGATGGCCGCATCATCGACCACATGGGCAATTTGTCGATCGCCGGATTCTTCTGTATGCGGTTCTAGTGGTAAAAGCCAGATCCCCGCATCTTTACCGATCACATCCAGTTGTTCCTGTAAGGTACCCGAATAGGTCCCCATCGCAGATGAGGCGCCGATGGTATAGGCCACTAACAAATCATTATTGGGTGCAGCGGCGGGATGCGTGTAACGGCCTGACATCTTAACCAGGGGTTTATCGGTGTAAGCCGTCTCCAGGCCATTAGAGATCATTTTACCGATGCCACTTCGCGATGGGTGCAGCCAATAATCATCTGCGTTTTGATACATGCGTTGAGGACCGTCTCCACGGCTCGCTTGAGGTGTCAGTAAAAACTGATTAACTCTAGCAAATGGCAGCATGGAGTTACCCATTTGCCAACTGGAATTCGGGTCATATCCCTGGTGGATAAAATCGGCACCTTCCGGATCAATCGGAAACCGCAGCAACGAGGCCATGCCGCCATTGTTATGATTGTAATATTGTGCAACGACAACATCACCATCGGACAACTGTGTCGTATAGTGATAGCTAAACATGCTGCTATCTTGTTTGCCCGCCAGAATAAACGGAAACCCTCCATCCGGGTTGATAGTGAATAAGGAGTACTCATTGTTGCTGCTTTTATTCAGCATGGTGTCCTGGCTGGTATACGCGATTCGACCATCGGTTAATACAAGGGGATGTAATTGCTGTGCCATCGCACGATGTCCGAGCAGCTCCAGATTACTGCCGTCACTGTCCATGACAAATAATTGAAATTTAGAAAAGCCATCTGCTCGATTGGAGGTGAACCCGATCCGACCATCGTGCATATAAACGGGTCCTGTGTCCATCACAGGGAAGTTTGAATGCCATTCAATATCCCGTTCGGGATGCGCTCTGCCCGCAAAATGCTGCGGTGCTGAAGATACCTGTTTTTCGGTTTTTGTCTCTATATCATATTCAAAAATCAACGTAGGTGCGTCGTAAATTCCAATTCCACGCCCACCACGTTGTATGACGCCGCTTTCTGTCTTTATAACACTACTTTGCGAATGCCCTGTGCCTGACATTTTACCGCCATCCCCATTCATTCCGCTTCCGCTGATGAATGTTCGGGTGTCGGTAAACTTGGCATAGACAATTCTTTTGCCATCAAAAGAGATATTAGGATCAGCGATAGTACAAACAGGGCTCGCAGTGTCATTTTCATTGCAATTGACCAATACCTCTTCTCTTCCTGGGTCGCCCTGAGGCAGTCCCTCGTAATCTTGCGCCGAATGATGCAGCATCAAATCACAACCGGGTTGGTGATACATGTTATTCGAGGCCGACAGCCACATATCATTGACGCCGTTCCAGTTAAACAGCGCCTGTCCACCAATAATTGCGGGTTCTTTAGCTCTGGGGCAGCGCACATATACGACGTCATAATCCGGTGCCGCGAATTTAGCCACTCGAGTGGGTTCAGCTGAATAGGCAGCAGGAATGAACAGGCCAAAAATGAGCAATGTAATGGGCGGGAAAACAAGTAGCTTCATAAATCTCTATCCGTCATTTTGTGTGTTACAAGTATAGTTTACATGCATGAGGAATATGCGATCTGTATCGCAAGATCTGATGATAGCTACCGTGCCGAGATCGTGGCTCCGTCCAGTTATACCGCTCTTCGCAAATAATTATTTGGCGTCCATGCCAATAACTCACTCATTTACGCAACAGCTGAGTGCTTTTAGTATGAATTACGTATTGTATCCCTGAACACTAGCTCGAGCATTTAAGGCCAGTTGCGGCATTAGTTAGTTGGCGATTGACATTCTATGTTTAAATTCTTACCCTCTTAAATCCTCATTGTCTTGCAGGAGTCCATCATGCTCAAAAAGAAATTTTCATTTGCCGGTTGTTTGCTTGTTCTGGGTATCGGTTTGGTTTCTCCTGGCCTGGCTAACGCCGACCCCAGAGTGGACGTTCTTTTCCTGTTTAACAAGACGGATCAGGCGGTGGTAACACGAGAAGCCACGGTGCCAAACAGACAGACCATTACGATGCTGCTTAAGGCACTCAATGACACGATCAAGGCAAGCAACATCTACTCCAGCGATGTGTTTTTCTCGGCTGGATATGGCATACATCAATGGGCGTGGTCAGCAGGCTCCGATCCTGACGTTCAAAATGATCTGATGTTAGTGCGTACCAAAGCAGCCCCTTATGACACCATCTGGGCGATGCGAGAGAAGGCCGGTGCCGACCTTGTTGTGATGATGGGGGACCTGCCAAACCCTTATGTCAGTGAGGATGCGGGTATCAATTTTGATGCTATAACGGGGCTACTTGGAATCGCCACCGCAAACCAGGGCCAAAGTGATAAAGCCTACGGGTTCGTCTTCCTGGATCTGGTCAATTTAGACAATACGGCTAACTGGCTCACTAACCGAAAGAATATACCAACCACTTATGAAGAGTACCTCGCAGAAACTTTTGTCCACGAGATAGGGCATACGTTGGGTGCCAATCATGAAGTAGCTCAGGTAGCGGCTGATGCGGTGCTCACATACAAGCACGGCTTTAACTACATGGCTGCTGACAAGACGTACAACTATGGCTATGTGGATGCCGCTAATAAATTCAAGACGATTATGGCGTATGCTCAGCAAGGCCCGGTTGAATGCTTAGACTGTAAAGCCAGTCCGATGCTGTTCTCTGATCCCAGCCTAACGGTGCCCACCAAAAGCTATAAAGCGGGTCTGTCTGCCGGCAAAACTACCAAAGAGACTAACAATGCAAAAATAGTTAAGCAGATGATTCCGATTATTGCTAATTACTATTAGGAAACCTCTGGTGAGCTTTGAGAGTCGCGACACGAAAGAACGTGTCGCATTCCAATCACTAACTATAAAAAAACGGTATCCCTTTCTTGAATTCTTATCTTGATTCAACCAAGAAACCTTAAGGAACGAAGACAAAGTCCGGCTGTCCCCACATCTGCCCAAAAATCTCCCATGTAGGGCGGCTTGAGCCAAAGCCAAAGACAGCACGCTCGATCCGAACATCACCAACCACGTGTGGGAAAGTAGGGAAGGCAGGGCCAAAACCGAAACCGGGTTGACCTATATACATACTCGCTCCACCCCAGCCTGTTGCCACCGCAACAGTGTATCGCTCCCCTTGTGTAACAGCCACTGGATCGATGGTTACATATCCCCAACTGTTATTGTCCGTTGCGCTTGCAACTGCTAATTGCACATTTGAACTATTAAACAGATAAACCTTTTTTGTACCATTGAAAAAACCACCAAGCTGTGTAACTTCGCCATCGGCTAAAGGGGTAAATTCATAACCTGTCATATAACCTGGCCAGTTTAAATTGCTCATGGATGTGCCACTACCGACAGTTGTTCTCCATGGGGTCTGTTCAGCGTTAGCTGAAATCGGCAAAGCAAATAGCGCGATAAAAATGTTTATAATAAATATACGACGAAACGACTTAAGAGCATAGTTCATGATAAAAACCTCCATTTTCAAGTTATCATAATGGGCTGTGAATATTTTTTGGATTTTGAAATCCTTTCGGGTAAAAAAATACCATGTTTTAAATTTTAGCGCGAGCAAACGGTTTCTCACCATCGTCACCGCTGCCTTGCTGTATGTAAGAGTGTGATCCGATATCATGGTCAATACGTCATAATACTTTGTTCTCGGATTCCATCCGGAAAGGAGGTGTTTGAGAATATCCGCTATCCGGATAAACAGATATTTATATCTGATAAGCAGACTTGTAGTAGCTAAGGAATCTCTGATTAATTGCTTTATCTGTCATTGCGTATATGGTCTCCTCCCGTTTTGCAAGACAATGATCATTAATGACAGTGACAGGATTGCTCTCGTATATCCGGCCTGTTGATGAAAGCAGCCTGTGCTCTCTGGCCTTGATGAAA